>WNFA01001152.1_pt1 | contig 21453 bp, 20 predicted proteins | sample 5400481 | NCBI WGS metagenome assembly WNFA01 (sample SAMN13153340, study PRJNA577476) | soil metagenome | isolation source: 120 cm saprolite under Douglas fir tree site 2 hole 1 replicate 2 | place: USA:California | collected 2015-04-18
CAGGTCACCACCAGCTTTTCGTCTATCTGGGCCGATACCGAACAGGAATACGAACGCATCCTGCGCTTCGTCAGCCGCTTCCAGCCGTCGCTGGTCCGGCGCGTGAAGCTTTACAGCAAAGAGACTCCACTGTTCGAGCAGTTCAACATCACGGACGAAGTCAATAAGGCGCTCAAGTCGAAGGTCTGGCTGAAGAGCGGCGGCTACATTGTCATCAACCAGACGGAAGCTCTGGTCGCCATCGACATCAATACGGGCAAGTATGTCGGCAAGACCGCCCGTCTTGAAGACACTATCGTGAAGACGAATCTGGATGCAATCCGCGAGATCGTGCGCCAGATCCGGCTGCGCGATCTTGGCGGCATCATTGTCATCGACTTCATTGACATGGATGAACGCAAGAACCGCCAGAAGGTCATGCAGGCGTTGGAAGAAGCGCTCAAGTCTGATCGCGCACCATCCAAGGTCCTGCAGTTTAATGACTTCGGGCTGGTTGCGATCACCCGCAAGCGCGTAAAGCAGTCTCTGGAACGCACACTGGGTCAACCTTGCCCCACGTGCCAGGCAACCGGCATGATCAAGTCTGTGACTACGGTCTGCAATGAGATTTACGTCGAGATGCGTAAAATGGCTCGCCATTTTGAGCGCGACGTTATGCTGCGCGTCAACCCCGAAGTGGCCAAGTCACTGAAGGGCGGCGGTGGCAAGTGGATTCAGGAAATGGAAGACCTGACTAAGCGTACGATTCTGGTCAAGTCAGATCCGCTGCTGCATCCTGAGCAGTTTGACATTCAGTAGGACCCGAAAAAGGTCTGGAATTCGAACCACGAACCGGGCTGCGAGAAATCAGCCCGGTTCGTTTTATAGCTTTGCTTTCAGCCGCATCTTTGCGATAAAGTTCGTGTTCCTTACCCGGACATGAGTAAAAATTTTAAAGGTACTCCTAAAGAAGAGCGGGCCCTGGGCAGTTACGTGAAGTTGGCGCGCGCAGCCAACACGGTCCTGACGTTTTCGCGAGAAGGACTCGATGACGCAGGCCTCACACCCAGCCAGTTTGCGGTCCTTGAAGCCCTCTTTCATGTTGGCCCGCTTTGCCTGGGCGATCTGGCGCGGCGGATTCTCACCAGCAGCGGCAATCTGACGCTGGTGATCGACAACCTGGAAAAGCGTAAATTGGCCAAACGACAGCAGCAGGGCCGTGACAAACGCTTTGTCCTGGCCAGCATCACGCCCGCCGGACGCAAGCTCATTGACCGCATCTTCCCTGAGCATTCGCAACGCATCGTCGAAGTGATGAACCGTCTATCGCCCACCGAGCAGGAGCAACTCGGGAAGCTCTGTCGTAAACTGGGCACCGGTGAAGAACAAACGTAATTCTGGCATGACTTGGGTCATGCTATCTTGGTTGCGCTCATGCCCCTGCTCACATTTCTCTATGCCGTAGCCATTTTTCTGGGAAGCTTTCTGCTGTTTCTCATTGAACCAATCGCAGGCAAAAAACTTCTTCCCCTGCTGGGCGGTTCTGCCGCGGTGTGGACAACCTGCCTGGTCTTCTTTCAAACCGCTTTGCTCTGCGGCTATCTGCTGGCGCACTGGATGGCTACCCGGTTACGCCCACGCGCTCAGGCGCTTGTCTATTCAGGACTTCTGGTGACTGCATTGGTCCAGAGTGGGTTTAGCCTGCGTTCTGACCTGCATGCATCCACGTCACATCCTGTTGTCAGCGTCTTCCTATTGTTGAGTGCACTCATCGGTCTGCCTTTTCTGGTTTTGTCTGCGACGAATCCTCTTCTACAGTCCTGGTTCGCGCGGAGTTTTGTCACCACCCATCAATCGAGCAACGCCGGAACGCCCGAGCCTATCGTCCCGCCATATCGTCTGTTCGCGCTTTCGAATTTTGGTTCGTTGCTGGCGCTGATTGTCTATCCCTGGCTGGTGGAGCCCAAGTTCAGCCTGCGGGTGCAAAGCTCCGTATGGCTTGGAGGATTTCTGCTGCTCGTGATTGCCTGTGTCGGCATTGCTTCCATGCGCGCCAGCCGGGCGCGCGCATTGGTGTCGCGTCCGGTGGAACTTCCCACTGTCTCCGGTGGCAACACACCGTGCCCGCACGGAGAAGCACCACACAGCCGCGATCGCATTTTGTGGCTGCTGCTGGCAGCCTGTGGATCAGTGCTCTTGTGTTCATTCACCAATCATCTGAGCCAGAACGTTGCTGCCATTCCGCTTCTTTGGATTATTCCGCTGATTGCATACCTGCTCAGCTTTGTCTGGGCCTTCAACGGACCCCGTTCCTATCCTCGCTATGTCATGCTGGGTTTGCTGGCTGTTTCACTGGGATCGCTGGGATATCTGCTTTACGATACGCGTTTCACCATGCCGCTGACTGTCACCATCATTTTTTATTGTGTGACGTTATTGATTGCCTGCGTGGTATGCCACGGCGAGCTATATCGCCTTCGTCCCGCGCCACAACATGCAACATCCTTTTACCTTTTGATTGCCGCCGGCGGTGCCCTGGGATCAATTCTTGTTGGAATTGTTGCTCCGCTGGTATTGGATGGCAATTATGAGCTTGCCTGCGGTCTCGTTTTCACGGCAACCATGGTTATGGTCGTCACGTGGGCGTCTGGCGTATTGCCGCGTCTGTTCTGGGCTGCCGCCACAGTGGGCGCGATCGCGCTGATCGTGGTACAGGTCCGCCATGATCGAGAAGGTGCCATCGTACAGGTGCGGAATTTCTATGGCACACTGCGAGTCACCCAGACCACCGAACCGCCTGATCCAACGATCACACGGATGCTGATGCATGGCACCATTCAGCACGGTACGCAGATCTTCAGTGACGAGCTTCGCAAAACACCCACCACCTATTACTCTCATGCTTCCGGCGTTGGTTTGGCGCTGGACAAATGCTGCATTGGCAGGCCGCGTCGTATTGGCGTGATCGGTTTGGGATCGGGAACAATCGCAGCGTACGGCCAAAAGGGCGACTTGATCCGTTTTTACGACATCAACCCTCAAGTGGAGCCGATTGCGCGGAATGTCTTCAGCTACATCCGTGAATCGCAGGCGCAGATAGATGTTGTTCTTGGCGACGCACGCTTATCGCTCGCCGCCGAACCGCCCCAACACTATGATGTTCTGGTGTTAGACGCCTTCTCAGGCGACGCCATTCCCGTCCACCTGCTCACAGCCGAGGCCATCCAGCTTTATCGTCGACACCTGAATCCCGGTGGCATTCTGGCCGTCCATGTATCCAACCTGTTTCTGAAGTTGCCGCCCGTAGTCCAGGAAGAAGCAGAACACGCCGGTATGGGTTCGTTATTCGTGACCAACGAAGATGATGAAGACGTGGGCGCTTACAGCTCAGACTGGGTGCTGGTAACGGCAGACAGAGACTTCCTCGAGCGAAAAGAGATAGCCGCGGCAGGTGCGCCGATTCAACCCATTGCGCGTCTGCGCCTCTGGACGGACGACTACAACAGCCTGCTGCCTCTGCTGAAACACCAGGAATTCAAGTTCGACAAGTAACCCGGCCCGAGCCGAATCAGCTCCTTCGAATCAATGGCACTGTCAAACCCCCGAAAAGACAGCCCCCGGTGTCCGGCTGAAACTATTTTGATGTCGAAGCATCTAAACAGTCGATTCGAAAATAGCGGGCCCGATCCAGATCCGGCCCGTGCCGCCGGTCAGGCTTGCGGCAGAGGGATTAAACCATGATTCAGATTCGACGGGGCAAAGAACGCGGCCATGCCAACCATGGCTGGCTGGATACATACCACTCATTTTCATTCTCGGATTACTACGATCCAAAGTTTATGGGCTTCCGCAGCCTGCGCGTGATTAATGAAGACTGGGTCAAGCCTGGCTTCGGATTTCCCACGCACCCGCACCGGGACATGGAGATCATCACCTACGTTCTGGAAGGATCACTGGAGCACAAGGACAGCATGGGTACAGGTTCCGTGATTCGTCCCGGTGAAATTCAGAAGATGAGCGCCGGAACCGGAGTCCGGCACAGTGAGTTCAATCACTCAAAAGACGAGCCCGTGCACCTTTACCAGATATGGATTCTGCCGGAAAAAGAAGGCCTGAAGCCCATGTATGAGCAGAAGGCAATTCCCACGGAAGAGAAGCAAGGAAGGCTGCGCTTGATCGCGTCGCCAAAGCCTGGCGACGGGGCAGTGCAGTTGTCACAGGACGCGGAACTCTACACCGTCCAGCTTGATGCCGGCAAGACGGTTGAACACAAGTTAGCGGAAGGCCGATATGCCTGGGTGCAAGTGACCCGGGGCACGGTAAAGGTTGCGGGCAATGAACTCAAAGCTGGTGATGGCGCCGCCCTGGCGCAGGAAAAACTGTTCCAGTTGAGCGGTACGCAAGATGGCGGAGAAGTGCTTCTTTTCGATCTAGCCTGAATCCGCTGCAGGTAATTCGTAAATCGCGGATGCATGGGTTAAAAACTCGGGTAATTTGCGCTTCCACGCGGCTGTAAACGCCGCAAAAACCGGGTAAAACGCGTGCATCCGCGGCCTTCTTCAGGCCTTGATCTTAATTACCTTGGGAGTAACCCATTAGGCCAGTCATGCAGCCTTAGTAACAATGCAGGTGGATTGCAGCATCGTCTGCATCAACACCACTACGCCTTGTGGTACTACTACCATTGCAGCTCAGGATTTTGATTTCCAACCGGACAAAAGCAGGTACTAGACCTAAAGATATACCGGAAACAGGGGTAGAAACCGGAACTTACCTATTGACCGCATGTATTAAGCCGGATATAACTCGCATCGACCCAAAGATTTCCCCCCGAGAAGACAAGAGTATTTCCCCACAGGCCCTGGTGAGGCCAACAACCCACCATGGAGAGGCTACGTTTATGGCGGCAGATTCGCGTGAAGTGATGAATATCAGACAGGCTTCGCAGTATCTGGGAGTCAGTCCTGACACGCTGTACAAATACGTGACCGAGGAAAAGATACCTGCGTTCAAGCTCGGGAACCGCTGGAAGTTCAAGAAAACCATTCTTGACCAGTGGATGGAACAGAAGAGCACCATGAACATGGGCGGCGCTAAGAAGAAGCCCAGAGCCGCGAAAGCTGTAGGCAGATAAACCTCGGGAACAGGAACTAAGGCACAAAGGACAAGGCGGACGGCATGTTTGGATCAGGAAAATCGATTGTCGGATTGGACATAGGTTCCAGCAGCATCAAGGCGATTGAGCTGAAACGCTCCAAGGGCGAGATCATGGTTTCGCATCTGGGCGTGGAACCGCTGGCCAGTGACATTGTGGTGGATTCCATGATCGTTGACTCGGGCAGCGTCTCCAGCGCGATCAGCAAGATCTTTACCCAGCACAACATCAAGAGCAAGAGCGTGGCCACTTCCGTGAGCGGACACTCGGTGATTGTGAAGCCTATCAAGGTCCAGCCCATGACGGAATCCGAACTGGCTGAAGGTATTACCACCGAAGCCTCACAGCACATTCCATTCGATATCTCTGACGTGAATCTTGATTTCGAGATTCTGAATCCCGGTGATACCGGTCCTCAGATGGACGTGCTCCTGGTGGCGGTGAAGAAAGACAAAATCCTGAATTACACCAACGTCCTTTCATTGGCTGGCAAGACCCCGTCAGTGGTGGATATTGACGCCTTCGCGCTGCAGAACTGCTACGAATACAACTACAACCCTTCGCCGGATTCCACGGTGGCCCTGTTGAACCTGGGCGCCAGCGTCATGAATATCAACATCGTGAAGGGGACCACGCCGCTGTTTACTAGAGACGTGAGCGTTGGCGGCAACCAGTACACAGATTCTTTGCAGAAGGAACTCGACTTGAGCTTTGATGACGCGGAGTCGCTCAAGCTAGGCCGCCGCATCGGCACTGTGAGTGAGGATGCCAAACAGCCCATTCTGCAACAGGTGACGGAAATCATTGTTCTGGAAATTCAAAAGACTTTTGACTTTTTCCGCGCCACGGCTTCGGGCGAACACATTGAACGTGTTTACCTGGCCGGCGGATCGTCAAAGGTGCCCGGACTGGTAGAAGCGCTGCGGCAGGAATTCTCACTGCCGGTGGAGATTCTTAATCCGTTCAAGCAGATCGTTCCTCCGTCCGATTCACTGGAGAACGAGATTCTGGAACAGAATCCCGGACAGTTGGCGGTGGCTGTCGGTTTGGCACTCAGGAGCTTTGAAAATCTATGATTCGCATTAACCTGCTTGGAGTTCCCCGAAAAACGCGCGGCAAGCGCGCTTCCACGTCGGTGTCAATGCCTGGTGAAGGCTCAAGCTCGATGGTTCTTGGGCTGATTGTGTTTCTGGGCTTGTTTGCGGGCATGGCGTTTTCCTATATGTGGGTCACGCGCCAGCATGAAACTCTGCAGAAGGACTTCCAGCGTGCCATTGCGGAAAATCAGCGCCTGGCAGAGGTTAAGGTGAAATACGAGGCCAGCAAGCGCAAAGCAGACTTGTTTGAACGCCGTGTGCGCGTCATTGACGAGTTGAAGGAAGCGCAAAAAGGCCCGATGAATCTTTTGAACCTGGTGGCCGATACCGTCAACAAAACAGACGCAGTCTGGCTTGATGCCATGACCGATGACGGGAAGGCGCTGGACTTTACGGGTATGGCGCTAAGCGCGGATGCAGTAGCCGATTTGATGTCCAACCTGCGTAAGACCGGCGCTTTCAAAACCGTTGAGATCAAAGAAACGTCACAGGATGCGTCCGTGAAGGATTTGCAAGCCTTCAAGTTCGAATTGATCTGTGAAATTAGCAAGTCAAACAAAGTGCAGTCCAAGTCATAACAGAGAATTCTGATTCGTAAGTCGGGACGGTTGGTATATGGCTAAATTCGGTGAAATGTCGTTTGCAGCGCGCCTGGGAGTTCTTGTCCTGGCGGCCTTGATTATCGGAGTGGCGTACTACTACGTGTATCTCAATCCGCAGATACAGGCCAACGCCGAAATCAAAACCAAAATAGCGGACAAGAACCACGAAAACGAACAACTGCGTCAGTTTGAGCCGAAGCTGGCAGACCTGAACCGGCAGATGGCGATCCTGCAGCAGCAGATGGAAATCCAGAAGAAAATTGTTCCTGATGATAAGGACGCTGATCAGTTCATCCGCCTGCTGCATGACACAGCATCAACGGCGGGCATCGAAATCCGGCGCTACACCTCAATGCCGGTGGGCAATCATGAGTTCTACAGTGACGTTCCGTTCGCCATCGACATTGACGGCCCCTACTACTCGGTCCTTAATTTCTTCCAGCGCGTTTCAGAGCTGGAGCGCATTGTGAACATTGACAACCTGCAGATGTCGAATACGAAAACAACCAGCCCCGCCAAGGTGAAGGGCACGTACCAGTATGCGCCCGGAGAAACTGTGGTTGCCAGTTGTACGGCAACAACATTCTTCAGTCATGAAGCCGATCAGGTGGCACCAGCACCGGCCAAGCCGGGACAGCCTCCGGCAGCGGTCACGACAGCCCCTGCAAAGTAGAACGGACTGAAGAGGTGAAGGGAACTACGATGAAGCTGATTAAAATTCTCGCGATAGCCACGGTGCTGGTAACGGCAGCCATTGGGCAGAGTGACAATACGGGAACGCCGAAGAGCGGCGCCGCGCAGCCTAAAGCAACTGCGTCCCCAGCGCCCGTGAAAAGCGCGGTTCCCGCTGCCAAGGCCCAGACCGCGGCTCCGACCGCGACCCAGCCTGCTACGACAAAATCAGGGCCTGCCACAAAATCGGGGCCTGCCACAAAATCTTCCCCCGCCAAGAAGGGTTCGCCCGTGAAAGCAGGCGTTATTACACCGGCGGCAGGCGCAAAGGCTGCATCAACAAAATCCGCCAGCGCGCCCGCTAAGGGGCAGACCACCACGCCGTCCGCACCTGCCGGCGCCGCTACCAAGACCGGTACTCCTGCGCAGCCAGTCAAGACGGCAGTAGGGGCAACAGCTGCGAAGAAAGCTCCTGCCGCGGGGAATGCAAAGAAGGTCCCTGCCACGCCGAAAACGGCAGCCACCAAGAAGGGTGTGGCAACAACCAAGCCCGCTAAACCCGTGAAAGCTGTTGTGGAAGTGAAGAACACGACGCCGGCACCGCCACTTGAAAAGAAAGGCCCGAAAAAGCTGATGGGCGCTGCTGGCCGCAGAGATCCGTTTATCAGTCCGATTCGCGCAGTCAGCACTGGAGGCCCGACGGGCAATTGCACCAGCGGCAAACGCTGCCTGGCAATCCCCGAACTGGTGTTGCAGGGGACGGTCCGGGACATCAGCGGCAAGATGATGGCGATCGTGACTACCAGCAACCGTCGTACCTACACTCTGCGGGAGAATGACCAGGTTTTTAACGGCAGCGTGGAAAAGATCACCAGTGATTCGATTATCTTCCGCGAGTTTGTCAGGGACGCTGTAGGCCGTGAAAGCGCCAAGGAAGTTGTAAAGAAATTAAGCCCCACCAGCTAGAGCCGTGCGGGTTGCAGTACAGCAACATCAGGATTTGTGGGATAGGGACGTTATAAATCACGCATTGATACGCGGCTCACACTGCGATTTTGGTGGACCAAGCCGCGCACGTTCAGCGGAAATATTGACCGCTACGTGGGGAGACAAACAGATGAGGCTAAGACAACTGCTAGGAATCACCCTGTTGGCTGTGACCACCATGGCAACAGCTTCCGCTTCGCAACTGTCGGGAGTCCTGGTGAAAAATCACGAGAATGCCGGAGAGATCACCATTCTCGCGACCGGAACATTCACTCATACCGAGTACCGGCCGGCCGACAACCTGATCCTGGTCGATCTGGCAGGAGTTTCGCTCTCGCGTCCTGATCCCAAGGTACACACGGTGTTTGCTCCCGGCGTGCGTTCCTACCGCATTCAGAGCTACCGTTCGCCGGCGGGCGAGGAAGTGGCTCGTGTTGAGGTAGCGCTCATCAAAGGCGCAAACGTGACCGTGAGTGACGTGGAAGGAGGCGTTCGTCTGAACGTTTCCGGCGCTCCGGCCCGCGTGCCTTCGAAGGAAGATATTGCGGCTGCGGCCAACAACGCGTCTCGCGCTGCCAGCACTTCTTCGGCAATTGCTCGCGTGCAGGGAATCTCAGTTTCCCATGGAACGAATGGATTGAACGTTGAGATCAGTGGTAACGGTCCTCTCACGGCCAAGACCATGAAATTGACCGGCCCGGACCGGCTGGTCATTGACATACCGAACTCATTGCTGGACGGTCGCCCGCGTGACATTGCCGTCAACAGTAATGGCATTAAGTCAGTCCGTGCGGCACGCTACCAGTCAGCGCCGCCGGCCACGCGCGTGGTGGTTGATCTGGCGGCAATGCAGAACTTTGACGTGGTTCCGGAAGGCAATAAATTGGTTCTGAAGCTGCGTGATGGCTCCAGCCCCCGTCCGGTCCTGCCAACCGAGAACACGGAAGTAGCCGCCACACCGGCCGTCGTTTCTCAGAAGCCGGTTGCGATTGCCTCAGCAGCCAGCTCCGCGAAAGATGAAGCCAGGCCGGCAGTCCCGGCGCAAAACTTAGTGATCGTGAATCCGGTGTTCTCTGCGAAAAAGGAAGTTGCAGAAGACCAGAAGCCGGAACAGAACGTAGTGGAGCCAACTCCGTCCAAAGCTGACGTCGCGGCATCGCGCTTTTCTCACCAGACAACAACGGTCGCTACGGCCAACCAGGCGCCTTTCCAGGCCAGTGCAAAATTGAGCGCTCCTGTAAACGCCATCAACGCCGCCTTGATAGAGCAACAAGCCGCCCCGGCTCAGGTACCCACCACTGCCGTGAGCACCTGCACCACGGGCCACTACAACGGCGAACCGATCGGTATGAACTTCAAGGACCTGGATCTGAAAGATTTCTTCCGCGTGATCCACGAAATCAGCGGATTGAACGTGGTGCTTGATCCGGCCGTGAAGGGTTCTGTAACCATTGTTCTTGACGACGTACCGTGGGACCAGGCACTTGCCATTGTCCTGAACAACAACGGACTCGAGTGCCAGCTTCAGGGCAACGTTCTTCGCATTGCCACGCTGGAGACTCTGAAGACTGAAGCCGAAGCGCGCCGCGCACAGCAGGACGCTCAATCACTTGCAGTCCCTAAGCAGACGATTACCCGTTACCTGAGCTACGGTCAGTCCAAAGACGCCGTTATCATCATCAAGAAATTCCTTTCGCCCCGCGGCGACGTTGTGGCCGATCCCCGCAGCAATGCGCTGATCATTGAAGACATACCCGCGGCGTTGGCGAAAATCGATCCCCTGCTCCGCACGTTGGACCGTAAGACTCCGGAAGTTGAAATCGAAGCGCGTGTAGTTGCTTCCACCAGAACGTTCGCTCGAGATATAGGTACCCAGCTTGGCTTCGGCTTTGGTTCCGGTCACAACGCCGTGGGCGGCGCAACGGCTGACAGCCCAATCAAAGTAACCCCACCGGCTGGCGTGGTCCCGAGCTTTATTCAGGGAACCACCGCGGGAACAATTCCTCTGTTCTCTGACCTGGGTGCCTCGGCGCCCAGCAGCGGCATCGAATTCCTGAATGCGACCGCCGGCTTCCGTCTTGATTTCATCCTGACTATGGCTGAAAGCCGCGGACTGCTGAAAATCCTCTCGCGTCCGCACATCACCACGCAGAACAACATTCTGGCGCTGATCAAGCAGGGTACTCGCGTTCCGATTGTTACCAACCAGCAGTTGGGTGGTCCGCCCACCGTCCAGTACGTGGACGCTTTCCTGCGCTTGAGCGTGACCCCGCAGATTACCGCGGAGAACACCATCTTCCTGAACGTTGACGTGGAAAACACAGTTCCTGACTTCACCCGCGTCACCGGCCAGCAGTTGAACCCGACGCTCAACCAGCAACAGGCAACCACGCAGGTTCTGGTGGCGGACGGCGGTACAGTGGTGATCGGCGGTGTGGTCCAGACACAGAACAACCTGGCCATTGCGCAGGTGCCGCTGCTCGGCAGCATTCCAATCCTGGGCAATCTGTTCAAGCACCAGACGGTGAATACTTCCACACAAGAGCTGATCTTCTTCATTACGCCGAAGATAATTCAGACGTAAAACACACTCCTCTGTAAATGCCCCCGGCTGTGGCCGGGGGTTATTTTTTCCGTTCCTAACCAGCCCATGCCCAAGGCGATGCTGCGCATTTAAAATCAGGAATCATGGATTATTCCGCCCGCCAAAAACGATTGACGGCCAGACTTCGCGAGATTGGTTGCCCGGCGCTGTTGATGACTCATCTGCCCAACATCCGCTATCTGTGCGGATTTACCGGCAGTGCTGGAGTTCTGTTGCTGGTTGCATCGGCGCGTGGCGCCCGCCTCATCTTCTTTACGGATGGCCGCTACACGCAACAGGCAGCGGAAGAGGTTGTTGGTGCGCGGGTGGTAATCGCCAGCAGGCCGGCGCTGTCTGAAGCTTGCGAAGCCGCCGTGAAAGCCAGGGTGAAGACTTTGGGCTTTGAAGCGGAACAACTGCAATACATCACATTTCAACAATTGAGTCTGGCCTTGAAGGGTAAGCTGAAATTGAAACCCACCGCGGGGCTTGTCGAACAGTTGCGTATCACCAAGGACGCGGATGAGATCGAACAGATTCGTGCCGCGGTCCTGCTGGGATCCAGTCTGTTTCAGACGGCGCTTGCCGCCATTCGCCCGGGCGTGGCCGAAACGGCCGTGGCGGGAGAACTGGAATTGCATGCCCGGCGGGCGGGTGCTGAAAAGATGTCTTTTGACACGATTGTCGCCGCCGGCCGCCGTTCCGCTCTGCCTCATGGACGCGCCTCCGGGCAAGCGATTCCGGAGTCTGGATTTATTATCCTCGACTACGGTGTTATACTCGCGGGTTACTGTTCAGACATGACTCGCACCGTGCATGTGGGTCCCGTTTCGGCTGCTCATCAACGCATGTATCAGGCTGTAAGAGATGCTCAACTGGCTTCGATTGAAGCCGTCCGGCCTGGCGTGGAAGCAGGCAAAGTGGACCAGGCAGGGCGTGATGTGCTGAAAAAAACGGGGTACGATGCCTTTTTTATCCACTCTACAGGCCATGGAGTGGGAATTGAGATCCATGAACAGCCTCGGATTGCGAAAGGTCAAATGGCCCCGCTGGAACCGGGAATGGTCATAACGATAGAACCCGGCATCTACATACCCGACGACGGCGGGGTTCGCATAGAAGATATGGTCCTGGTGACCGAAACGGGGCATGAGGTGCTGACCCCGACGGACAAAAACCTGATCACGTTGTAGCCCCGGAGATCGACATACATTCATGAACCAAAAAGAGCTGAAAGAGCTGATCGAATTCCTGATCGAAAAAGACATCGCTGAGTTTGAGTTGGAGCGCGGTGACGTTAAGGTCAGAATCAAGCGTGGAGCGGATGCTCTGGCCGCTCCGGTGATCTCCCACATCACGGCTGTGCCGTCCGCGCCACCGCCGGCAGCAGGTGCTTACGCGCCGCCATCGCAGCCGCAACCCGCAGCGAGCGTGCCAGTGACTGCTACGCCTGCAGCCGAGCCGCAGGAAGAGCTGCACATCGTTAAGTCGCCGATCGTTGGAACATTCTATGAGTCGCCCGCGCCCGGAGCACCACCGTTCATCAAGACTGGAGACATCGTCAAGGCTGGCCAGGTGCTTTGCATTATTGAAGCCATGAAGCTCATGAATGAGATTGAATCCGACGCGTCTGGCGAAGTTGTCAAAATGCTGGCAGCCAACGGAAAGCCGGTGGAGTACGGCCAGCCACTCTTTGCCATTCGACCCAGCAAATGAGATCAATCAAGGGCGAGGCCGGAGTCGCGCCGAGCCCGCTGCAACAAGGCTACTTATTTTATGGTGGCAAGAAACTGCTGAAGCGGTTTGGAGCGAAGCGACAAAGTAACTACGACGAAATCAAGGGCGAGGCCGGAGTCGCGCCGAGCCCGCTGCAACAAGGCTACTTATTTTGTGGTGGCAAGAAACTGCTGAAGCGGTTTGGAGCGAAGCGACATAGATAATGTTTAAAAAAATTCTCATAGCAAATCGTGGCGAAATTGCCCTACGAGTCATCTGCGCCTGCAAAGAGCTGGGCGTGAAGACCGTAGCCGTTTACAGTGACGCTGATCGCAATTCGCTTCACGTACGCTTTGCCGACGAAGCCATCTGCATTGGTCCGCCCCGCTCCTCAGAAAGTTATCTCAACATTCCGGCCGTGATCAGCGCCGCTGAGATCACCGGTGTGGATGCCATACATCCAGGCTATGGCCTGCTGAGCGAAAACGCCAACTTTGCCGAGGTCTGCGAAACCAGCCACATCAAATTTATTGGGCCGCCGCCAGAGGTGATTCGTCTGATGGGCGAAAAAGAAAAAGCCCGCCAGGCGATGAAGAAGACCAATGTGCCGATTCTCCCTGGTTCGGATGGCGTGATTGCCAGCGCCGACGAAGCCAAGGAATGGGCGCAGCAGATCGGATTTCCTGTCATCGTGAAGGCATCCGCGGGCGGTGGTGGGCGCGGGATGCGCGTCATCCGTGCGGAAGGCGAGCTTGAAAATCTTTTCAATTCGGCCCAGGCGGAAGCGGCAGCCGCTTTTGGTAATGGCAATCTCTACATGGAGAAGTTCATCGAGCGGCCGCGGCATATCGAATTCCAGGTGCTCGGAGACCAGTACGGCAAAGTCATCAGTCTGGGCGAGCGCGAATGCAGCATTCAGCGGCGTCACCAGAAGCTGCTGGAAGAATCGCCTTCGTTACAGGTGACCGAAGATTTGCGCCAGCAGATCGGCGCTAAGCTCTCCGAATGTCTTTCGGAAATCGGTTACGTAAACGCGGGCACGGTTGAGTTCCTGATGGATGAAGACGGCAGCCTTCATTTCATTGAGATGAACACGCGCATTCAGGTTGAGCACCCGGTCACTGAAATGGTCACCGGCATTGACCTGGTGAAGTCGCAGATTCTGCTTTCCTGCGGCTATAAGATGGCGGACATCATCCCCCGGCTTGACCGCAAAGGCCAGCGCGGACATGCCATTGAATGCCGTATCAATGCCGAGCATCCAGAAAAGTTCACACCCTCGGCGGGCAAGATCAAGACTTTCCATACGCCCGGAGGTCTGGGCATTCGCGTTGATACTGCTGCGTATGCTGAAGGCGTGATCCCTCCTTATTATGATTCGCTGATCGCCAAGCTGATCAGCCACGGTAAAGACCGTGCCGAAGCTATTATGCGCATGCGTCGGGCACTAGAGATGTTTATCGTGGAAGGGATCCATACGACGATTCCGCTGCATCGCCGCATCATGGCCGACCCAGATTTCCAGGCAGGAAACTTTGATACGAAATATATGGAGCGCTTCCTGGCAAGGTTGAATGAGGATAGGTTGCAAGCGGCTGCCTTGGCCAGCACGTAGGACCAGACGTGCTGACCTTCCAGAGAATGGTACTGATTGCCTGATAGGCAAGCGATAGTTTTCCTTGACCCATCAACATTGTGTCTCTATTATGCAAAGCTATTTCAAAGAGGCGCATCTATGCACAAACTATTTTTGCTGTTTGTAGCAGTTTCTGTAGTCGCTATTTCCGGCTGTGGGAATGGTTTATCCTCAGACTTTAGCAAGTCTGGTAAGTTTGCATTCACCTTAGTGAGCAAGGCTGCCAAGCACGAAAGCGTCCTTGAAAGGGATGTTAACACGGCCTTTGCTCACGCAGAAGCAGATGCCAAATCGGACGCAGACAAAAAGACTTATGAATTGCTGCATCGTTATCTCAACCAGTTCCTCTCGAACGACAACTCTCCTGAAGCCGAAAAAACGGTCGCCAGTTGCAACCATGCGTTGAGCAGGGTTTTCGATGAGAACGCAAGTCCAGAAGATGCTGCAAAGGAATGTGATGAAGCCCAAAGTGCCTGGACCGATCGGATCGTTAAGGAAGTAACGGCGAGCACCGAGAAGGAAAAGGCTGAGAAGGAAAAAGCAACCAAAGGGAACAAATAATCGCTCTTTGCTGGACGGAGGATCTGCGCCCTCCGTTCACGACCACGGAGACCTACTTTTGCCGGCCACGAATCAATGAATGGAATTTCCAAGGCTTTACCCGATTCTCGACTTCTCCTGCTTTGCCGCGAAGACTGATCCAGTCGCCGCCATGCTCACCTTCGCGGAACAGCTAATCTCCGCCGGGGCGACCATCCTTCAATATCGTGACAAGTCATCTGCTCCTGGGCACTTGCTCAGCAATGCGCGCGAGCTTCGACGGCTCACGTTGAACCGCGCGAAACTCATCATCAATGATCGCCTAGATCTTGCGCTGGGCTGCGATGCTGACGGCGTCCACCTTGGTCAGGACGACCTCTTGCCCGCCGCGGCCCGCAACATCTTCGATCACGTCAAAGACGGAAGAACCCGGATAATCGGTTTTTCCACGCACAACCTCTCGCAGGTCAAAGAAGCGGATGCCATAACCATCGATTACCTCGCAGTGGGCCCTGTGTTCGCCACAGCATCCAAGGCGAACCCCGATCCCGTGATCGGACTGGAAGGCGTGCGCAAAGCCCGTGCGGCTACGCAAAAACCCTTAGTCGCGATTGGTGGGATTACGCGCGTGAATGCCCAACAGGTCAGGGAAGCCGGTGCCGATTCGGTAGCCGTGATAGCTGACCTTCTGGACTCCCCGGCGAAAGCAGTTGAGGATTTTCTCCGCGTTTTGCGGTAAAACATACAGAACCAATATGCCCACATCTGCAGAGCTAAGCTCCAAGACGCCTCCGGGCTCTTCTTCCGGAAGTAATCCTGAACTAGTCAAAGGTCTGGGTCTGACCAGCGCAACCACTCTGGTCATGGGTTCCATGATCGGCTCCGGCATCTTCATTGTGTCGGCTGAAATCGCGCGCGAAGTCAACTCCCCTGGGCTGCTGATCATGGCGTGGGCAGTCACCGGATTTTTGACGATCGTTGGCGCACTGTCCTATGGCGAACTGGCTGCCATGATGCCCAAGGCCGGCGGACAATATATTTACCTCCGCGAATCGCTCGGCCCACTCTGGGGATTTCTCTACGGCTGGACTTTGTTCCTGGTGATACAAACGGGCACCATTGCTGCCGTAGGCGTGGCATTCGGCAAGTTCCTTGGACATTTCTATAAGTCGGTTTCGGCCATCCATTGGCTCATCGGGCCGTACCACGTTGGGGTATGGCAGCCGTTCGGAATCGCTCTAGGCGGCATGGACATGGGGCTCAACACTCAGAATCTGTCGGGAATCATCGTCGTAATCTTTCTAACGGTCCTGAATACATTTGGTCTAAAGACCGGCGCACTCGTACAAAATGTGTTCACCATTGCCAAGGTTTCTGCGCTCGCCGCCCTGGTATTCGCTGGCATTCTAGTCGGGCGCAACGCCCATGCGGTGGCAGCGAACTTTGCTGATTTTTGGCGGCTGAACCTTCCCCACTCCGCCAGCGGTCTGGCTGTGGGACCATTTGTGGGCGTGCTGACAATCCTGGCAGTCGCGCAGGTTGGATCGCTGTTCTCCGCCGACGCATGGAACAACGTTACGTTTACCGCCGGCGAGGTCCAAAATCCCAAGCGTAACCTTCCGCTGTCTCTGGCGATGGGCACTGGCGTGGTCATCCTGCTCTATATTTCTGTCAACTTCATATACCTGAGCACGCTGCCGCTTGAGGCCATCAAAACTGCTCCGGCCGACCGCGTGGGCACGCTGGCTATCCAGCAGATGTTTCCCAGTTCAGGCGCGGGCCTGATGGCGATCGCCATTCTAATTTCCACCTTTGGTTGCTGCAATGGGTTGATTCTCTCCGGTGCTCGCGTCTATTACGCCATGGCTAAAGACGGCCTCTTTTTTAAGGCGACGGGCAAAGTTGATCCTAAATACAAGACGCCGAAAAACGCCCTGATCGTGCAGGGTATCTGGACTTGCATCCTGTGCCTTTCCGGTACCTATAACGATTTACTCAATTACGTGATCTTTGCTGTCCTGGTCTTTTACATTTTGACAATCGCGGGATTATTCGTATTGCGGCGTACGCGGCCAAACGCTGAACGCCCCTATCGTGCCGTTGGCTATCCCATTTTGCCTGCCATTTATATTGTGATGGCTTTATTTATTGATGTCGTATTATTGCGCTATAAACCGCAATACACGTGGCCTGGTTTGATCATTGTGCTGCTCGGAATTCCGGTGTACCTCATCTGGTCACGCCGAAATTCGGTACCAGCTCAGGCCTAAGAACTCAAAGGAGAATCTCTGCATGGCCAATTTACTGGCTACGAAGCCGATGGATGTGTTGCTCGCCGAATCGAAAGAGGAAAACGAGCACAGCCTTAAACGGGCACTGGGACCGGTCAATCTCATCACTCTCGGCATTGGCGCGATCATTGGCGCCGGAATCTTCGTTCTCACAGGCGCAGCCGCCGCTCAGTTCGGTGGACCAGGAATTGTGCTTTCGTACATATTCGCCGGGACCGGATGCGTCTTCGCGGGCTTGTGCTATGCAGAATTTGCCGCTCTCATCCCGATTGCTGGATCGGCCTACACATACGGCTATGCCACCCTGGGCGAGATCTTTGCGTGGATTATCGGTTGGGACCTGATATTGGAATACGCGTTCGGCGCCGCCACCGTTGCGTCAGGTTGGGCAGGAACCATCGTCGCGTTTTTCCAGGGTTTTGGCATCAATCTTCCTCCGACACTCACGAATGTGCCTGGCACCGTGATGGTCATGTATCAGAATAAATGGGTGCCACTCATCACCGTCCAGAAGACGCTGACTGATGCGGGCATGGACTGGCACACACTGCCACACGTTACCGCAGTGTTCAACGTGGTGGCGTTTCTGGGTATCCTGATGGTCACCACCGTTCTGGTGATCGGCATTAAGGAGTCGGCGAATTTCAACTCCGCTATCGTGTTCGTGAAGCTCGCCGCAGTTCTCATCTTTATCGCTGTCGCCGGCAATTACGTTTTTCACCACATGGCGCAGGCAAAAGCAAACTGGACGCCGTTCATCCCGCCCAACACCGGACAATATGGAATCTATGGCTGGTCGGGTATCGCACGCGGCGCCGCCGTCGTCTTCTTTGCTTACATCGGATTTGACGCCGTCTCAACCGCCGCACAGGAAGCCAAGAATCCGCAGAAAGACATGCCAATTGGCATTCTCGGCTCGCTGGGGGTCTGCACCATTCTCTATATTGTGGTTTCGCTGCTGCTCACCGGTGTTGTGCATTATTCACAGCTCAACGTAGCCGCACCCGTTTCGCTCGCAATGTCGATTACCGGCGTCTGGTGGGGAAGCTTATTGGTGAACGTCGGCGCTATCGCAGGCCTCAGCACGGTGATGCTGGTGATGCTGCTGGGACAGTCTCGTGTTTTCTATTCCATGTCGCGCGACGGTTTACTTTGGAAGTGGGCTGGTGAAATTCATCCCAAATTTCGCACTCCGTGGAAATCCACCATCATCGTTGGCATCTTCGTTGCGTTCTTTGCCGCGTTGATCCCGATCGGTATTCTCGGTGAACTGGTCAGCATTGGAACGCTGCTGGCCTTCGTGATCGTCTGTGCCGGAGTATGGGTCCTTCGCCGCAAGAGACCGGACATGCCGCGTCCGTTCAAGACGCCCTGGGTGCCGTTCACTCCCATTGCAGGAATGCTGGCCGCGTTCTGGTTAATGCGCTCGCTTCCCGCAGACACCTGGCTCCGCTTGATCATCTGGCTGATCATCGGGATGGTGATCTATTTCTCATACGGACGCCACCACAGCAAGGTGCAGAAGGGACCGGCGACGGCCCTGCAGGCCCAGGCGAAATAGCCAGGGGCGTTGATTCGCAAAAACCCTCCGCTATGGCGGAGGGTTTTTTGTTTTAGAATAGCCAGTCTTTTTCTCGATATGGTGCGTCTTAAGGCCCAACGAGGATTCGAATGGCCAACCTGTTTGCGACAAAACCGCTGAAAACGATTCTTGCTGAAGCCCATGAGACCGGCGAGCACAGTCTTCGTCGTGCCCTGGGGCCTACGAACCTGATTACATTGGGAATCGCGCGATCATTGGCACGGGAATCTTCGTCATCACGGGAACGGCGACGGCCGAACATGCCGGTCCGGCCATTATTCTGTCTTTTATCTTTGCTGCGCTGGGCTGCGTGTTTGCCGGACTCTGTTATGCCGAATTCGCGTCGCTGATCCCGGTGGCAGGCTCTGCCTATACCTACGGCTACGCTACGCTCGGTGAAATCTTTGCCTGGATCATCGGCTGGGACCTGGTCCTGGAATATGCTTTCGGCGCCGCTACCGTCGCTTCCGGCTGGAGCGGATACCTGATCAGCCTTCTGGGCGACTTTGGAATCAAATTGCCGGCATCATTGGCAGGTACGCGCTGGGATGAGTTTATTTACTACAACAATCACTGGGAACCGGTGAAGCTGTTGATGCCGAAGTTGAAAGCGGGAGGAATTGATCCCTCCACCCTGCCCCACACTTTCGGTACATTCAATCTGTTTGGCTTCCTGGCGATTTTGCTCGCGACCGTAATCCTGGTCATCGGAATCAAGGAGTCGGCCAACTTTAACTCCGGAATCGTAATTGTGAAGGTGTGCGTGCTGATCATCTTTGTGATTATCGGGGCTCACTATCTTAGCCAGCATCCAGACCTGATGAAGGTGAACTGGCATCCTTTCATTCCGCCGAACAGCGGCTCCTTTGGGCAATTTGGCTGGTCAGGAATATTGCGGGCCGCAGGCATCATCTTCTTCGCTTACATCGGATTTGACGCGGTATCCACCGCGGCCCAGGAAGCGAAAAATCCCGCCAAGGACATGCCGATTGGAATTCTCGGGTCCCTGGTGATCTGCACCATCCTCTATATTGTGGTGGCTGCCGTTCTGACTGGACTGGTCAGTTATCACAACCTTGATGTACGTGATCCCCTGGCCGTGGGCATAGATTCCACTGGTGTGCGATGGGGAAGCTTGTTGGTGAAGATAGGCGCGCTGATGGGTCTGAGCAGCACGATTGTGGTGATGCTTCTGGGTCAGTCGCGTGTCTTTTTCTCCATGTCCAAAGACGGGCTGCTGCCTGCCATGTTCAGCAATGTCCACAAGACATTCCGTACGCCCTGGATCTCTTCGCTCACGGTGGGCACGTTTGTGGCGGCATTGGCGGCGTCACTGCCCATCAACGTGCTCGATGAGATGGTCAGCATTGGGACATTGCTCGCATTCGTGATTGTGTGCGCGGGTGTGTGGCTGATTCGCCGTCGCAATCCAGAGCTTCAGCGTCCTTTCAAAACGCCATGGGTTCCGTTTGTGCCCATCATGGGAATTCTGATTTCGCTGGCCATGATGCTCAGCCTGACCGGTCTCACCTGGATCCGCCTTGCGGTGTGGCTGGTGATCGGCATGGTGGTTTACTTCGCTTACGGACGCCATCACAGTCGAGTGCAGAGGGGTAGTTTGTAAGCTTTTTTGAAATCCCGAGCGCGGCGAGGGATCCCTACTGGCTTGATCACACTGTCCTGGAACATTGTCCCAAATTCTCTTCCAGCACTTAGAATCATGTTACCCATAGGGATCCCTCTCCCGCTTTGCGGGATCGGGATGTGAGAAAAGGCCATAGGGGTCCCTCTCCCGCTTCGCGGGACCGGGATGTGGGAAAAGGCCATAGGGGTCCCTCTCCCGCTTCGCGGGACCGGGATTTGAGAAACTGATGCCTACCCTGAACCTGCAAAGCTTTCGACTGCTCAAAATCTGCACGCTCGCGGTGCTGGCCCTCACTGCGGCGGGGACGGTGGGCTTTCACTTTATCGAGCACTGGGGTTGGTTTGACAGTTTTTACATGGTGGTGATCACGCTCAGTACCATTGGCTACCAGGAAGTACACGAGCTTTCGCATCGCGGGCGGGTGTTCAATGTAGCGTTGATCATTGCGGGCGTGTCACTGCTGTTTGTGATGATCGGGGCGCTGACGCAGGCTTTGCTAGAATTCGAGTTGGTCAAGATCTTTGGAAGGCGCCGTATGCAACGTGAAGTAGCCAGCCTGAAGAATCATTACCTCATCTGTGGCGCGGGACGCGTCGGCATCAGCGTGGCCAGTGAGCTGGCCCGCAAGCCTACACCATTCGTCATCATTGAAAGCGATCCCAGAGTTGCCGCTGAGCTCGATCCCAAATGGCTGGTGCACATTGGTGATGCCGCCAGCGAGAAGACCCTGCGCGAAGCCGGCATTGAGCACGCGTTGGGCATGGTGGCCGCGGCCAGCACCGACGCAACGAATATCTATGTGGTGCTTACCGCGCGTGGCCTGAATCCAAACTTGAAGATCATTGCGCGCGCCAGTGAGGAGCGGGCGGAAAAACATTTGAAGACGGCCGGAGCTGACGTGGTGATTTCTCCCTACTCTGCTGCCGGACATCGCATTGCGCAGAGTTTTATTCGCCCCAAAGTGGTG
>WNFA01002141.1_pt1 | contig 21445 bp, 17 predicted proteins | sample 5400481 | NCBI WGS metagenome assembly WNFA01 (sample SAMN13153340, study PRJNA577476) | soil metagenome | isolation source: 120 cm saprolite under Douglas fir tree site 2 hole 1 replicate 2 | place: USA:California | collected 2015-04-18
AATTCTCCTTTCCCCCCCACGGCATACAGCGCGATATCTTGGCGCACCAGATCAGGGTACCACACTGGCAATGCTCCCAGTTCCGTCTCGCCTTCAAGCAGAAGCACAGCACTGCTGAAAAGGAACGCCCGTGCTGCCAGGTTCCCCCGCAGCAACTTTCGGAGGTCGTCCAAGACGCCCGGGTCTATATCTCCAACATTCAGGGATTGGCAGATGGTATGCCCGTCCTGAATCGTGAAGCGGGACACACAGTCAATGGCATCAGGAGGCACAAGGGTCGGTGTATGCGTGTTAACCAGGAACTGGCTTCTTTCGCCTTCCGGTTGGTGAGCACGGGTCAATATTTCGGTAAGCAGCGTTGCCTGCATCGTCGGATGCAGATTGAGCGCGGGTTCATCCAGCAAGACCACCTGGCCGCTACTTCCGGCCAACACCGCGCTTAGGAAGAGTGCCTCGGCGATCCCTGCCCCACTGAACTCCAGGGGAATGTCACCCCAGCGGCCACTGGTGACCAGCTTCAACGAGATGTCTGGCTGCTGCTCTGGCTGTGATCCCCCCTGCTGAAAGCTGGCTGTCAGCCGCGGTTGTGATTCCCCAGAGTTCGCAGGGTCCAAGACCACATCAAACTCACGACCCGTCATCCTATCAAACAGCTTCCATATAGCGGTGTATTGCTTGCGGTCGCGGGGGTTCCTATTCTTCTTGCAGAAGAGGAAGCGCGCCAGCTCTTTCCCATTGCTCAGATCTAGAGGCTGCGTGAGGAGATCCCTGGCTATGAAAGTGCGTTGAGGCAGCAGACGCACATTGTCGGTGAACACCAGAGCCTGGTCGAGCAAGTGCCGGAAGATGAAACGCATTCCAAAGGATTCCTGCGGCCCAGGAGATACCTGCGTCGCCAGTGTGAGCGCCCGGCGAGTTGCTAGGGTTGTCGGGTCCACGATCCGCATCTGATCCTCGATCTGCAATGCTACTCCTTGCTGGGAGGATACCCAGTCCGGCAAGCGTGAGAGATTGGGCACCGGGAACTCCCCCTCTGGTGAGGCTCCGGTTAACCCGTTGTCTAGCTGCTCGCGTTCTCGCTCTGTTAAGCTGTTGCGCCAGGCAGCAAAAAGCGTCCCCCAGTTTTGCATCGAGGTCTGGGGATTGTGCTCGGCATGGCCAACAAGTGTTCCCCCGCTGGTCAGATCCAGCCGTACCAGTGGTTTCCCTGGACGTGCCTCATACTGACATTGCCATCCCTCCCTTCCTACGTGGGTCACAACCAGCCGACCGCTGAAAAGCCAGAAAATATCCTTTGGATGCAACTGCTCCTGCACCCATGCAGCAAAGCGTCTCAGGCTATTAGAGTCCAGGTTGCGGTTCGTTGCCGTTGTTATCGTTTGCTGGATCACCTGTTGGTCGCAGAGCACCGTCGCCAGAAACGTACACAGAAGACCCTGTTCCCACGCCGTTGTGAACTGGAGGTCCAGTGCAATGGTGATCGTATCGGCATCCGTACCCTGATGTCTGGCGTCGGCCCAGCGTACAGTGGCCAGGGCTCGTTCTGGGCTCAGCGCGTCGCGCACCGCCTGCAAAGCGCGGAACAGGTTGGTCTTGCCCGCACCGTTGGGACCAACAATAACATTCAGGTGCGGGTCGAGTCCCTCCCAGACAAATTCGTCGAAGGAGAGGAAGTGGTCAATGTGGATCGCGTGAATCTGCATTGGATGTACCTCCCCAGCGTTGGTGGAAAAAGGCCTGCCGGCTTCCTGGCATGGTAGGCCTCCTGCGTGCTGCTATTGTAGCACATGCGTTGCTATTTTCGTCCCATTACCCAGATGTCGTAGAATAGCTGCCAAATGAGCACAACAGCACCGTCCAGGAAGAAATGCCGCGAACGACGGTATGGTGGGAAGAGCCGATACGACTACGTCGAGTAGCCTTCTATTGTGTGACAAGCTTACCTAGTCGGAGCAGTCATAGCGTCTTGACCCTTATAAGCATAAGTCACACAAGTACCTGCTTCTGTATGAAATGTTCCTCAATATGCTCTTTGATGTGAAATCCAGTTGTGTGAATTCACTCAATAATGAGAGGAGGCTCACATTTTTTATCCAACATTTCGTAGGTCAGTCGTCAGCGGTGTTATGCGGCATTATGGGTAAAATCTTTATTTCTCTGACTTCTTTTTGATCTCTTTGTCTTTGTCATCCCCCTTTCTTACTATGGTTGTCCATCGTGGTGGCGGTGGCGGTGGTGGCGGTGGCGGTGGTGGTTTGTCCTTATCTTTATTCTTGTCATCTCCGCTCATAAGGTCATCTCTCCTTTTAAAAATCTGGCTATATTTCAACATCCAACTTGATACAGCACAAGCAGCGCGAGTCCTACAGTTTCAAGTACCAGCGATACAAGAGCACGGTCTATCCATTCTGCCTTCTTCTCTAATACTTTTTTATTAAACTCATATGCATCCACCATCTCTGGAAACATTTCATTTTTACAGTCTTGCTCAGTTTTGTCTAAATTGGCAAGGAATGTACGTGGTTCGGGGACCTGCTTGTAGTTACGTGTCCTGTACGCATTAAAAGCAGTGATTACCACTACAATGTATGCGGTTAGCAAAGGGAAAAGTGGAATAGCTTTTTTTAGTAGTGTGGGTAGGCTGTGTAAGAAACTCAGGAAGCTAGGAATGAGTACAGAACAGCTTGAATGTGAGTGTGATGGGAGTAATAATGACTGCAAGATTAAGGCTGCACTTACTATCGCTGTACCAGCGCCAAAAGCGAAACTCGCCTTAGAATCTGAGGCATTCACATCTTGTAATTGGGCAGCAATAAGCTCTTTTGTGAGAACGAATGCTAGGTCAAGACTAAGTAATTTAGCGGGTTTTTGCTCTCTAATATCAGGGGTTTTTTTGAACCAACGCATGGGAGAAGTATAGCATAACAGGTGTTTCTAAACAAGAAGCATTGTTTTGCGCTGAGCGGATCAGGTTATTCACTGTCGAAGTACAAGATGAGAGATCACCTGATTTTTTCTTTTAATGCTGATGGTAGATGTAAAACAGAAAGGGTAATAGTGCATGGCTCGCGATACATGTATAGTAGATGATACTCTTCGCTTTCCACTTCCCCCACTGGATGTACAAGCCGATTTGGCAGAGAAGCATGGTCTAGAAACGCTGCTGTTTTGCCCTAACCCTTGGGCGTTGCGTCATAGCTTCATCAACCAGGATACTGGTGAAACCGCTCGTGCTCGCTGCAAGCGCTGGGATTGCCTGTACTGTGGGCCGCGCAAAGAGTCGATTAGTGGCGGCAACTGGTCAAGGATGCTGCTCCGACCTTGTTCCTGACGCTCACGAAAGCGGGGAAAACGGTTGAAGAGGCAGCGCGGACGCTCACAGTGCCAGGCTCTGTTAGCTGCCTGTTATTGAGGAGCCTGATCGGCTTGCTGTAGTCGCTCCATTTTGCCCAACAATGAAAACGCCTCAAACCCTTTCTCATCTGGCTTGAGACATCTTTGAAAATGGGGGAAGTAGCGCATACGGGATTCGAACCCGTGATCTCCGCCTTGAGAGGGCGATGTCCTAGGCCACTAGACGAATGCGCCTCATTTGCTGCTTCGTGGCCTTTTTCCATAGATTTGCCACAGCCGTATCATACCCGCCCCGCGCCTGATTGTCAATAGCGTTTTTCTTGTGCAGGGTGAGGCGCTATTGTTACCTCGTCCGTGATTTGGGGCGCGTGACGGCCAAAAGCGGCTAGAATTGTTTCTAAAAACGGTAACATACTAGAAGCGCGTTTCATTCTGATAATCAAGTCCCACATCGGCTCAAATTTCTTCCATCCTGCGGCATACCCCACGTGTCGCAGCCGTTCATCCCATCTCTCTTTAGTCCAGGCTCCTTGAAAGATTGAACGCCAGCGATAAAAATCCCGGTAGGCCCGCCAGTAGCCTGCTTCCAGGGCCTCAGACGTTAGTTTGGCCGGGCGATAGACCACGTGGCGGGTATCATAAACATCCCAGTTGCTGTGCAGCAGGCGTCCTTGTTGCGCCATGCGCTCATAAAGGGCCGTTGTGGGATAAGGGGTAAGAATGTGGAACGTGGCCGTTTCAATGCCCTGCTTGATCGTCCACTCGACGGTACGGTCAAAAACCGTTTCGTCGTCATCGTCCATGCCAAAAACGAAGCTGCCGTTAACCATGACCCCTTGACTGTGGAGACGTTTGATGGCAGTACTGTAATCTCGATTGAGATTCTGGTACTTGTGCTGCTCTTGTAAATTCGCAGGGCTGAGCGTTTCAAACCCCACGAATAAACTTCGCAGTCCACTTTCCACGGCTTTTTCCAGCAATCCTGGTCGCAACACCGACTGCACGGTGCCAGCCGCCTGCCAGAGGCGTCCCATCCCCTTCATTCCATCAAAGAGCGCTCCTGCAAAACGCGGATTGCCGAAGAGGTGGTCGTCCAGAAAGTACAGGTGTTTCCCTGGCAGCCGCTCAATTTCTGCGAGCGCATCGTCCACTTGCAGCGTATAGAACGATTTTCCTCCTGTAAAAAAGGCCTCCTTGTAGCAAAAATCGCACACGTGCGGGCAGCCGCGTGAAACCACGATGGAGTTGGGTACAAGGTAGAGATTTCTTTTAATTAAATCGCGTCGTATTCTAGGGGCTCCGAGGAGGGTGCGCACTCGCGATTGGTATACTTTTGCCGGGTGCCCCGCGCGGTAATCAGCTAGAAAAGCTGGCCAGGTATCCTCGCCGGGTCCAAGAAAAATGGAATCGGCGTGTCGAGCAGCCTCATCCGGCAGTGAGGTCACATGTAACCCTCCTAAAGCCACATAGGCCCCTTTGGCGCGGTAGTGGTCAGCCACCCTGTAGGCCCGGTAGGCAGAAGTGATATACACTTGAATCACTACTAGCTCGGGATCATCGTCCAGGTCTAGCGGCTCCACGTGCTCATCTTGGAGCGTGATCTGGTCATCTTCAGTGAGATATGCAGCTAGCGTGGCCAGCCCGAGCGGCGGGAAAAGGGAATATTTAATCGGACGAAAGAAAGGACTGATTGCCTCAGTGAGAGCCGGTAAAATCATCTTCACCTTCATGTCATGCCCCTCGTGCTGGTATTCATCAGAGCAGCTTGCTCTGTTCTGCGGTCTACTCCTTCTGTCCAGTATAGAAGGCAGGCATGGATGTTGCCAGGTTCTGAGGATAGCCGTGATTGCACTCAGATGCGGCATTATTATGGTTCGGAATCTGCCTCGTTTTTCTCAACCGTCTCACGAAAGTACCGCTGAAAACGCGAAAAGCGGCAAATCTTCACCCCCTCCGCAGGTCAACCCGGATCGGCTTACCCTTGTGATGGAAAGTAAAGGCCAGGCGCGTCCAGTCGTCGGGCCAGGATGGCTTCGTAGTATAACCATCATCATTTAAGCGCAGGCCCGCGAAGCCGAGCACCGCCGCCTGCCACACCGCCCCCGAGCAGGCATCATGAATGCCCTCCGCAGTATTGCCACGCAGGTCGTCCAGGTCGATCAATGCGCCTTTCATGAACATCTTATAGGCAATATCCGTCAGGCCCAGTTCGCACGCCAGAATCGTGTGCAGCGCCGGGGTGAGCGATGAACCATAGTCGTGGTCGGTGATGGGAAAGTAGTAGTCCCAGTTGACCCGCTTGGTTTGTAGATCGAACTGCTGGTCCAGCACCGTCAGCAGCATCAACACGTCTGCCTGCTTGACAATCTGGTATCGCTGCACTACCTCCATACCCAGCAGGCCCTGGTAGGAAGTCTTGCGGCCAGTGTACTGGCTCTGGTCGAGGAGCTCTAGCTTGAAAAAGCCTTCGAACTGCTCGAACAGTCCGGTTTGCTGGTCCTGGAGGATACGTACGCGGTTACTCACGCTTCGCCAGTGCTCCAGTTGCTGTTCATTGAGCTCCAGTTGATGCGCCAGTTGCTCAGCTTTATCGGAGTCGGTCGAGCGCAGCCAGCGCAGGCTCTCAAGCGCGGCCTGGATGTTCCACTTCGCCATATAGTTGGTATAGGTGTTATTGTTGACATGTTCGTGCCACTCATCAGGACCGATCACGTCATTGATCTCGTAATCCCCTCGCTCAGCATTGAACTCGACCCGGCTCACCCAGAACGCTGCCGTGGATAACACAATCTCTGCACCATAATTCCGCATAAATTCGTCATCGCCCGTCACACGCCAGTATTGCCAGGTAGCATACGCGACACTGGCGCTGATATGCACTTCGATCTGGCCGTTCAGGACGGGGATAATTTCGCCGCTCTCCGGGTGAATGATCGCTTCTGGGGTGGCTTCCTTCCCGTCTATCGTGCTCTCCCACGGAAATTGCGCGCCCTTATAGTCATTCTCTTTCGCCTTTTCGCGCGCTGCTGGCAGCAGCCGGTAACGATAGAGCAACAGGTTCCGCGCGAGAGCGGGCTGGACATAGGTAAAGAAAGGCAGCATGAAAATTTCGGTATCGTGGAAAACGTGGCCCCGGTAGCCGAAGCCCGTCAACCCCTTGGCGGCAATGCTGTAGCGACTGTCATGCAAAGAGGCGCTGATGCGCAGTTGATAGATATTGAAGCGCACACCCAGCTGCGCCTGGTCATCGCCCTCGATGATAATGTCCGCCTCCTGCCAGTAGCCGTGCCAGGCATCCTGGTGCTGTGCCAGCAGCGCTTCGTACGGGGTCGTTTCCGCTCCCTTCGCGCTGGAAGACTGCTGTGCCAGCTCCCCCCCGCTGATCAGCTTGTGATGGTGCTCGAGTGCCGCGATCCGGGGGGACTCCGTGTCACGCGATGTATACATGACGACCAGCTTCTCCGCCGTGAGCGTTGATCCTACGCCTAAGCTCCCGCGCAGGCGCCAGCCCGGCGCAAAATCCGAGTAGAACGGCTCTTTCTGGAAGCCGGGCGCCTGGGTGTCAAAACTCACAGTCTGCACCAGTTGCACGCCCGTGCGAAGGGTCTGCGTCTGGAACCAGATCAGGTCATCCTCTCTCCCCTGGTCGATGCTCTCCCAGTGCATGAGATCATAGTTGCCCACCGCCATGTTGAACGTTCCCCACAGGATCACATCCACCTCTTGCCCATCACTGCCATCCCCCGCGCCCGGCAGCTCATCGATGCTGACATGGTAGCGCATGGCGCCGGCATGCTCATCGGCCAGGCTGGCGAAACGCTCGCTCTTTATCGTCAGGCGCATACCGCCGGGACTTTCCCAGCGCAAAGTGCGCGTGAGAACGCCATTGTACATGTCTAGCGTGCGCTGGTATGCGAGGATCTTGCCTCTATCCAGGCGAAAACGCTCACCGTTGGCAAACAGTTTGAGTGGCAGCCAGTCAGGCGCGTTCGCCAGTTCCTCTTTCCCTATGGGAATCCTGTCGAAAACACCGAAGAGCAGTGTAGCAGGTTCAGCCCCAATATAGCCTTCCTCGAAAGTACCACGTGTGCCGAAATAACCATTGCCTATGGTATACGCCGTTTCCTGGGTGTGCTGTTTCTTAGGGTCAAATACATCTTCATCTATGTTCCAGAGGTTCACCGGTGGTTTATCCTTCCTAAAATATCCTCAGGCGAGGTTCAATTATGAAGAAAAGTCCTTGACCGTTTGAACAGTCGCACAGTGTCATCCTGAGCGCAGCGAAGGATCTGTCTGGCTGGGCACAGAGATGCTTCGCTGCGCTCAGCATGACAGGGCTGGACCTTTCTGGTGATGAGGGGCTGTCAAGTTCATTTGAACCTTGCCTCAATTTAGTAAATCTTGCAAATGTTTGTTAGCGAGCGAAGGTAAAACTTTGTCTGCTCGGTGAAAACGCTCTGCTGGCCCGATGCCCAGTGCCTGCATCCCCCCGGCCTTCGCGCTCTCGATACCCGCGTCAGCATCTTCGACGACCAGGCTCTCGGAAGTGGGTATACGTAGCATGCCTGCCGCGTAAACGAAGATATCAGGCGCGGGCTTGCTATTAGAGACGCTGTTGCCATCGGCAACGTCGTCGAGAAGATCCATAATTTGCAGGAGATCGAGTACAGTATGAGCGTTTTTACTGCCGGAGGCGACCGCGATCTTGATTCCTGCCTGCCTGATTTCCTCTAACAGTTGCCTGCCCCCTTCCACCAGGTCTTTCGGCGTCATGGTTTTAATCATCTCCTGGTAGTAGCGGTTCTTGCGCTCCATCATCTCCTGAAACTGTGCATCCGAGACCTTGCGGCCTTTGAGCAGGTAGGTCAACGATTCCTTGCGGCTGACGCCGCGCAGGTGCTCATCGTTCTCCTGCCGCGTAAAGGGAATGCCCGCTTCATCCGCCAGCCGCTTCCAGGATAGGTAGTGGTATTCCGAAGTATCGGTCAGAACGCCGTCGAGATCGAATATAATAGCCTTTGGTCTTTGCATGTGTCAGTTCTCCCTAGGTGCTAATTTTCAATCATTGCTAAGTAAACGTCCCACTATTAGAGAAAGTAGCGCACAAATCTCCGGAAAGGTAGGAATTTCCAGGATTCTTGCTATTCTATAATACCAATCAACAAAAATCTGCTACAGCTACAATGCCTTATTGGAAAAACAGCACATCTCCTGGCGGCCAGGACTTCTAATTGGAGGATACTATAAATGCAGCCATATGTCACTAATCTAGTTCAGCCATGCCCCGTATGTAATGCCGATCCGCGATATCGCAGACAGGAAAGGCAATAAGGCGTTCTATGCCACCGTTTCGCGCTTCACCGCTGGTCCCGCCAGGAACGAGGCAGTAATGGCGATAAAGCCGAAGATCATCACCGAGCCGAAAGCCAGGGTGAAATTACTGGTGCGCTGGTAAAAAAAGCCGATCAACGGCGGCCCCACGATTACCGCCGGGATAGAAATGATGCTGACCAGGGCCTGTGAGACTCCCTTGCCGACACCGCGCAGGCGGGCCGCCTCGTTGAAGACGGAGGTGTAAGGCATGGTAGCGCCGATACCGATCAGAGCCAGTCCTGCCACGGCCAGCGGTGGGAAGCGCACAGGAATGGCGAGCAGCCCGACCCCGGCGCAGTTCATGATAGTGCCCATGCGCAGCAGCGGGATAGGACCAATCACGCGCCTAGCTATCAGTATGCCCCCGAGGGGACGAAAGAACACGCCACTCAGCAATGCTATGGAGCCGAACGTGGCAGCCAGTGCCAGTGGCAGATTATATTGGAAGGCCAGGTAGACGGAGATCCACGCCGCCATGGCATTGCCGAGCCCGAAGGTGCCCAGGTGTGACAGTCCCAGCGTCCACACCGCCGGTGAGCGTATACCGCTTCTGATGTCGATCTTAGTGGGAGTATGCGCCTCTTCACCGTCGTTGACAAAGAGCCATACAACAATGCCTGCCAGGCCCAGCAGGCCCCAGCACAGAAAAGCGCCGCGCCAGCCAAAGTGCGCGAGCAGCAGCGGCGTCACCAGCAGCCCGAGCCCGGTCCCCACCTGTATAAAGCCCCCGTAGAGCCCCTGCCCCAGGGACGAATGTTTGCCCAGGTTGGCCGCAATGTGAGCCCCTGCCACAAAGCTACCTCCCAGGCCGAGGCCTATTACTGCGCGGCAGGCGAGCAGCCAGCTAAAATTGGGAAAGAGCGGCAGCAATATCCCACCCAGGGCGCTGGTGATTGTAGAGCCGAGCAACACAGGGCGCGAGCCATAGCGGTCTATCAACGCTCCCGCGGGGATATAAGCAACCGCCAGCCCGAGAAATAGCAAGGTTGAGAGCAGTCCAACCTGGCCGCTATCGACATGCAGGTCGCCGCGCAGGGTTGGAATTAGGGGACCATAGTTCGTGTAGTGAACAGTAATCGTCACCGAAGTCAGGCAAATAGCGAAGATGCGCAGTGGCACGCTGCTGGGGCGCTTGCGTGAGACCGCTTCCCCTGCCATTTGTGCCGCGAAGGAAGAGCCGTGAGGCCGGGACATGACGTGTTACTCCTTGGTAAGTTTCATATATGTTTTCATGATTGTACCACGCATTAATGAATCCCCGGCTTTTAGCAGAAACAAAACCTGCTGGAGCTACCCACTACATTTACCCATTGGTTATAATGTGTCATGAAGAGAACAGACCATATCACTTCAGGAGCTATCTAGATGCAACAACAGCAACAAAGTGCCGAATATGATCTGCTGGCGGTCTTCAGCGATGAGAGCAAGGCTGACGCGGCAGAAGCGAAACTACACAAAGAAGGCTTTGGCGAAGACGAGGTCTACCGTCTCACGTCGCGCTCGGTGGTTGGGGGGGAGTTCCGCGAGCACGGACCCAATCGCGAGCGCCGCTCTGTCTTCCTGCAAACGAGCCGCGGCGGACCCAACCCGGCGGTGGTTGTCCTGCTTGCCGTTCTATGCGGCGTGATCCTGGGAGGAATATTATTTGCGGCCCATTTCGCCTTTACCGCCCTGCCGGAAATTCCGGCTACCCTGGGGGGAGTTGCGGCAGGTATCGTATTAGGCGTAATTCTGGGATTGCTCATGCGCGGTCGCGTACGCGGAGCCATCGGGCAGGACCTGGCGAAGGCCAGCGCGGCCAATAAACGAGCCGGTCCAGATGAGCGGAATGTGATCGCGCTGCGCCTTCCCGACGCTGAGAACATCGCGCGCAAATCACGTGCCCGTGCTATCCTGCTCAACAACGGGGGAAAGCTCGATAGAAGCGTTGGGAGATAACGCTTCAAAGCTTCTTGAAGGCGGGCAGGGTTTTCTGCTGCTTGAACGCCCGGTCGGATGACCAGGGGGCAGACGGGGCCAGGGTGAGCCTGGCGAGGGCGAGTAACACGGTATCGTAGTTCACGCGCCAGCCCACGAAGTCACGCCAGGCCTTGTCTTTGTCCGGCTTTAGAGGTACGCCTGCGCTGGCAAGATCTGCATAAGCCTGGTCGAACTCCTCGCGTGTGACGCTGATGGGGTCTGTAGGTGCGGGATAAGGGTTATAGGGAATGCGGAAAAAAGCCGCGATGTACCGCAGTGCCAGGTACCCGGCGCGGATAGCCAGGTCGGCTTGCGCGTCGTGAGGGATATCAACAGCAGCAAGAATAAGTGAAGCTGAATCAAGCACGGCTCCGGCCGCCGTTACCCACGAACGATGGGGCTGCGGTGAGCGATAGAAAGAGAGAGCGGCCAGCGATGTGTGGCTCTCTTCAAGATCGACGAACCAGGCCTCCCACTGCTCCCACAGGTCGTGGAGGTGGTCGATGCGCCCCAGGCGATAAAAGCGTTTGATCAACTCGACGGCAGAAGGCGGCGAGCCAGCCCGCACCTCCAGCATAGTCACAGCCGCCTCGCGGCGCGAAAAAGCCGCGTACATTGTCGGCAGGTAGGAGATGAGCAGGGCAATGAGAATCAGGCCTATGATCGCTTCAGAGAAGGTAAGAATAGTTGTTGGCAGGTTGTCGCTCAGGGCGAACCCGAGTGTGAAAAGCGAAGACCCGCTAATTTTGAACGAATCATACCATGATTGAACACCCAACGCCCAGAACATGCCCATGTAGCCGAGCTGGATGAGGATGAGCCACGTCACCAGGAGGGCGACCAGGCTGACCGGAGTATATAACTCCATAATGCGATCTACCACTTCGTATGAACGTGCCCTCTTGCTACGCAGATCGAAGATGCGGCGCATAGTCAGGAAAACCGCTCTGCTGATAGGATCGGGCGCGCTGCGCGGCAAGACAAAGGTGCGCAGGGCCGAGATGAAGGTGAAAAAGACGATCAGGGCCCCGAGGAAAAAGATAAAAATACGAAAGAGTATGAACAGTAGTACCAGTATAATCACCTCTCGCTCATGCCTTGAATTCCACCAGCCGCACCCGCTGCGGGTCTACTTCTGCCAGCGCGGCCAGTTCTTCAGGGGTAGGAGTAGGCGTCACGGGCACACCCCCGGTCTCCACGGGAAAGCCCGTCTGCTTTTTAACCTCTTCCGCTGAAGTGTAGGGGTGGATACATTCGAGGTGCAGGCGGCCATCGGCGCGTTTCACAAAGATGCACAGCGGAGTCACAACACGATCAACCTTCCCACTCGCAGTCACGAACGAGAGCTTCTCGACGAACGTGCGCGGGTCGTGCTTGGTGCGCCATAGAATAGTGCGTTTAGCCGTGGGGAGAATAGCAGCGCTGCCTGCTCCGCCCGGCAGGCGTACCTTGGGATGGTCGTAGGGGCCGATCACGCTCATATTAATGCGGCCCTCGGCGTCGATCTGTACCCCGCCGAGAAAAGCCGTATCCAGGTCGCCGCGCGCCGACATATCAAACAGGTCCGCCAGCTTGAAGATGCTGTGCGAGCCATGTGTCAGCCTGGGATCGACCGTCGTCTGCGGCAGAGACTCGGGCCGGGCATTGATGCCGCCGGTGATATTGATGTACACCAGGTTCGGCGCGTGCAGGCGCTGCGCTAACAAGATAGCAACCATGGGTAAGGGCGAAGCAACGCCATGGAAGACCCGCTCGCCATCGCGCAGTAAGCGGGCCATGGCAACCGCCATCATCGTGTCCTCAGTCAGGACATCGCTTTCGGACGAGGCAGGAGATACTTGTGTCATCGCGTCACCACCGTGTCGAAGATATTTTCGTCCAGCCAGGCCTGGAAGCGTTCCGGACTGCTGCACGCATCTATATAGCGCTGCAGGTAATCGTAGTCATACTCGTAGAGGTCCCCGCAGCTGCAGGGGTGCGCGCCGCGCGGCGCGACCACCACGTGACTCACCAGGATGCCGGAAATGGTCGTAAGCTCCGGGACGCGCTGTGTCTCTTCGGGACTGACCAGGCGCTCGCAGGTGAGGATCACGCGCCTGGCGGCGCGCGCCATCAATTCGTCTTCGTAGACTGAGCCATAGATACGCCCGTTACCCAGTTCATCGGCCTCCTGCACATGCAAGATGGCTACGTCGGGTCGAATGGCCTGCACTGCAGCCAGCTCCTCGCCGCTATAGGGATCGATCACCGTTTTGAAACCACGCGCCTGCATCAGGTCTGAGTTCAACATACCTGCGATGGGCAGGAACGGCACACCCTGGGCAGCAGCGCGCATAGCCGTAATGACTGTATAGCAGGCGTGCTCCTTCACCTGTATGCGGCCCTCCTCGGCGGCACGCCGGTACTGGGGCGCCAGCCCAAAGACGTTTTCAAAACCAATGAATCCCGCCGAGACGCTGTCCGCCACGCCTGCCCCGACCAGCACGTCGACATCATACGCACCTGCCGTTTTGACCAGTTCCAGTCCGCGCTTGCCCTGCCGGATCAGCTCGTGCGCAGCCGCGCACGGAGCGCGGTGAATCGTATTGCCGCTTAATGCCACGATTGAGCCATCGGCAACCGAAGCGATGGCCTCGGATAAAGTCGCCAGTTTTTGTGCCATGTTTCTGCTCCCGTTGAGTCCCCGGTGAAAACCGCTTTTGCTTTTAGAGTACAACTTGCTACCGGGAACGTCAAATTGCTCTCGCCGCAAGGACTGGTAATCTTTGGCTATCTCGTATACAATGAGTGTAGCAGGGTACGTTGCACAATTAGTGCCAGATTTCCATAATGCCAAAGCTGGAGATGATTTGCCATGCTCAATAGCCCATTGATGCTATCCCAGCCGGAGACGGATCAACTGCTACGCCTGCGTGCCAAACTTTTTCCCCCGTATAAAGTCATCTTGTTCGACGATGATTATAACGATATGCACTACGTCGTGGTCGCACTACTACACGCGGTCAACGACCTCTCGCAGCAGGAGGCCGAACGCATCATGCTGACTGCACACCTCACGGGCAGCGCCATCGTCGTCGTCTGCCCCAAAGAAATCGCCGAGTACTACCAGGAGCGCTTGTTGAACTACGGTTTAACCGCAACCATCGAGCCGGACTAAAGGTACCAGGGACCCTTGCATGCGCTGAACAGATTTCGTACAATAGCCCCATTGACGTCCTGCAAGCCAGGACGTAGAATCTATGTAGCCTGGTAGGAACAAACAAATGATGCTGTTTTATCATGTTCCTCCGGGAGGAGAAATACAATGGTTCACATCTGGCGCTCGAAAGCAAAAGAAGAAACCGAAACACTCAAAGCAGCTCCCGGGGTAGGAGCAGTAGGCGATATCGCGGTCGTCGTCGATGGTAAAAAACTCGACATAGAACTGGTGCGGCTGGCCTGTCTCATGGCAAAAAAAGCCAGGCGCAAAGTCCACCTTGTTCACATTATTGAAGTTCCACGCACCTTGCCACTCAAAGCTGTTCTCACCAAAGAATCTGAGGTTGCTGATAAGTTACTCAACGAAGCGATGACTGTAGCGGAAGAATCAGGTTGTGATGCCGTGGCTGAGGTAGTACAGGCACGTGATGCGGGCGCCGCTATCGTTGATGAAGCGAAAGATCACGCCTGTGCCCTCATCCTGCTTGGGCTGGTGCGCGATACGCACAAAATGCACAGTGATCTCGGCAAGACCGTACCCTACGTGCTCGAAAATGCGCCTTGCCGCGTCTGGGTTGTGCAAGATCCAGTATAAGTGAACCCCGCCCATTAGCAGGAGGTGCAGGGGACGCAGACTCTGTTTGGGGAATAGTGTGCCCGCAAATTCCTCTTTTTTCAAAGGCCGCCACAAGCCGCGCGAGAGGGGTACCTGAATAGTCACTTCTTTTTTTCGCATAGTCGTCTGGTATAATAAAGATATGTCAATATAGTGCGTCGCGTTCTATTACATCTCGTTTTGTGCTGACGTTGCTTAGAGGGAGGTGACACAATAATGACAGATTCCAGCTCCGCTGGTCCACCAGCACGCACACACAAGGACTACTATACCACGCTCCACCAGGTGGCATTGACCATCTCCTCCAGCCTCGAACTGGATGAAGTGCTGCAGCGTGTCGTGACGAGTATCACCGAAGCAATGCAAGTAAAAGCCTGTGCCTTGCGTTTACTTGATGCTCATAGCGGTGAACTGCAGTTGAGCGCCGTCTACGGATTAAGCAAAGGTTATCTGACAAAAGGTCCCGTCGAAGTCAAATCCAGCCTTATCGACAGCGAGGCCCTCTGCGGCACACCTGTTGTTATTCACGATGTAAGGACCGATCCGCGTTTTCAATACCAGGAGGCGGCGAGGCGCGAAGGGATCGTCTCTGTTTTGTGTGTGCCCCTGGAGGTGCATGGTAAAGCCATCGGCGTCATACGTGTCTACACGAGTGAGCCAAGTGTCTTTAACCAGGATGATATCCAGTTTCTCTCCGTCCTGGCCAGTCTCGCTGCGCTGGCCATCGAGAACGCCAGTCTCTACGATAGCCTCAAACGCTCCTATGACGGCGTCATGGATGTCCTGTGGGGAAGCAGCACAAGGTGAGAAACCAGCCGGGATCTCTCATTTCACTCACCTGATCAGGGTATTCGTCAGATAAGGCGATGTAAATGTTGTGTACTCTCCAGCGCGCCTGCCGGGGACGGGGAACAGGCGTGCGGAGAGCGGCTTGCTCAAGCGTAACGCCAGTGTAGCCACGTCCAATAATAGATGAGCTATCAGCTCGGGCGCTGTATCACCAGGAAAGGGCAGTGTATCCAGGCCGGTACCGCAGACAGCAGAATAGAGCAGGAGTTGATGAGCGCCTACCAACCCTTCTTCCCAGCGCTGCCCCAGCATAGCATCCTCCAGCACAGGCAGCATCAGACCACAGTAACCGCAAGTGGGCAGCCCCGTATTTTTTAGCGCAAACGTCAGGGCAGCCGCTGCCGCCAGCGTTCCAGGCGTCCCCACCGGTCCATACCCGCACAGCTCCAGGGCCGTGGCAATGCTATGGTCTCCCAGGGGAGCGGGCGAGAGATCAATGCCACCAAAGAGCAGGCCGTGCTCTTGCGCCAGCGCCTGCCCAAGAGCAACTACAGGCGCTGCTCGTTCGACGAGCGCCGCGCGTACCCATTCGCTCGCCCGCAGGAGATCGACCGGCATTAGCTCGTCCTGTATCCTGACTTGCAGCGCCTCCAGTACCACATCTACTCCTTGCAGGCCAAGGGAAAGACTGTCGGGACCGGCATGGTAGGCTGTCGGAAAAAAAGGACAGCCAGCGGCAGCGCACGCCAGCATGGCAAAGCGAAAATTGCCAAAGCCTTCCTCTGTCTCGTGTGCCAGTCGTCGCATGACCCGTGCAATGGGTAAGGCCGCCTCGGCTCGCAGCCCGTGTTCAGAGGTTGCAAGCTGCACAGTTGCATTAAGTGCGCTGGTAGTCGCCAGCAGGTCAGCAATCAAAACTCCTGAACGTAGTTTACCAGGGCGGATGACGACCACGAGGCCAGGTCGTCAAAGACCGGCCGCGTCGAGAGGCGCAAAGTCTGTACCTCGTAACCGGCTCCGGCGTAACGCTCCTGCGCCCGCTTTAATATCTCAGCAGCTTGCTTGATAGCGGTGGGAGTGAGGGGATGCTCATCGCCCAGGCCGAGGGTGATGGTGCGGATAGGAGGAGTGGTCATGAACAATACCCCTTTTCTGATGGATGTCTTTTGAACGGATTATACACCTTCTTACTCAGGGCTGTGCAAGATTGGGAATAAGCGGGGTTGCAAGGGGCAGCCGCCCCTTGCCGGAGCGCGAGGTGTCCTCGCCCTTTCCCATTTCCCTGCCGCCGCAGGCGGCGAAAAAGAACAATGCAAGAGCCCTGCCTTCTTACTCTGGAATGATTGACTTTGGCATACATAGCCTGCTATCATGACCTACAGAAGAGGCAAAGAGCGCTATTTAGGCAAGCAAAGCAAAAGGAAAGGAATCCTGAATGTCCACCTCTCCTGAATTCGCAGAGAGCCAAAACACTTATGTGATCGATGCTGAGAGCGCCGCGGAGATGGCACGCCTGCTCGATCAAGATAAGCTAATTACAGAGGCTATGGACGGACTTTTCTCAGAGAGACATGATCTGTCTGGCATTTACGATGTCCTTGATATAGCGTGTGGACCTGGCGGATGGGTGCACGAGGTGGCACATTCCTACCCCGAGATGGAGGTGACGGGCATTGACATTAGTGCGCGGATGGTCGAGTATGCTCGGGCACATGCTAAAGTACGCCGCTTAGACAATGCCCATTTCCGCGTGATGAATGTACTCAAACCTCTTGACTTTCCAGACGGGTCTATTGACCTGGTCAATGCTCGCGCAATTTTTACATTCATGCCTCCTGCCTCCTGGCCTATGCTGATACAAGAGGCACTGCGCATCCTACGACCAGGTGGCTTTATCCGCCTGACCGAAGTTGAGATGGGCTTCGCCAATACTCCCGCGTTCGAACGCTATTGTTGGACATTCAATCGAGCCTTACAATTGGCTGGACAAAGCTTTTCTCCTAATGGGCTGCACCCGGGCATCACACCTATGTTAGGACGTTTCCTGCGCGATGCCGGTTGCCAGCATATCAAAAAAAAGGCTCATGTGATCGACTTCTCAACAGGAGAAGACGCTCATGGAGGCTTCTACCAGGACCTCAGGCTCGGCTTCAAATTAGGACAGCCCTTCCTGCTCAAAACAGGGGTCATTACACAAGAAGAGGTTGATCAACTCTACCAGCAAGCACTGGATGAGATGCAGTCTGAGCAGTTTTGCGCGCTGTGGTACCTGCTCACAGTGTGGGGTGAAAAAGCAAAGTAAGTACGCCTCTTGACGAACATACGTTTGTCTCGTACACTTCCTGCAACAGCTATATAGAACTGCATGCAAGGAGAGTTCGATGACAGTACGCGATACAGACAAGCCGGGTACAGCGGCAGCAACCCGGGAGAAAAAACCGGGCTGTTTTCTCTGTGTACTCGATCCACATCCTTGCACGGAGATGCAGCTTGAAGGGCGCATCGTAGCCGCGCGCGAATACATCATCAATGGCGAAAAAACGCCCGTCATCACACTCGATTGTGGCACGTTCGTTGTCTCACTGGCCCTCACACGCTACTACCGCAGCCTGGTCAAAGAGCTGGCTGCCCTGGGCAGCGCTATCAGAAATCTCACCTTGCGCGTCTATCACCTTCCTGGCGCACCTGGCATCGCTGAGTATAAGGGTCGGCCGCTGCGGCGCTATCAAGCCAACTCTTATACCCTGGTCGTGCTGGAACCAGATACGCTGCTGAATATTACCGATCTCAACCAGGCTGAGTATTGCCCGCGACAGTACCTGCTGCGGCGCCTGGCCCCATCACCGACCTCGGCCGCCGCCATACGCGGCAACCTTGTACACGCGTGTTTCAAAGAACTGCTTAAGGAGCATGACCGGGGCGAGTTGATGGAAGGACGTGCAGCCGGTAGCCAGGAGACACCGCTGGCAGCACTGCACCGCTACCTTGAACAGTCACTGGCACGCAGCAGCCTTGAACTGGCCCTGGCACATGTGTCAGCCGGGGCATTGCGCGCCGAGGTCGCCCCACATTTAGACAGCCTGGCAACCTGGTACCAGCATCAAAGCAGCAGCCTGTGGGATATGCCTGCGGCCCAACTCGATGATCGCAGCGAAGGAGCGGAAAAGCAGCGCAGCGAGAACCTGGTACGCGCCGAAACCTTCCTGCTGGCTCCAGAGATCGGCCTTAAAGGGCGGCTTGACCTGCTGTGGCAACAATCAGGCCGCCAGCGCTTGCTGGAATTGAAAACGGGCGGTAGCAAAGGCGCCCTACCCAGAAGTGAACACCGCTGGCAGGTACATGGCTACAATGCGCTCCTGACGGTGCGCAGAGATTCCAGGATGAAGAAGGCCCCTGCTACACTTCTCTACACCGGCACGCCAGTAGAGGCCCAGGCATTCAGCGTCCCTTTCACGGTGAGAGATCTGCAACTTGTCAACGAGACGCGCAATATTCTCGTGCTCAGCCACGTGACCGGCATAGCGCCCGCTCCGCCGGGACCATCGCGCTGCACAAAGTGCGCCATGCTCAACCAATGCGAGCAGGTCTCCACTCTGCTCGACTGGCTGCCACCGCAGCCCGACGAGAGCGCAAAAGCCCAGGACTCGCATATGCCAGCGCCGGGAAATGGTCATACCCCATTGCAACCGGCTGTGAGCGCCGGGGACCGCGAGTTTTTTGCCACGTACTATCGCCTATTGCAGCTGGAAGGCCGGGCAGGCGAGCAGCAGCAGGCCTTGCTATGGAAAACATCCCTGCCGGAGCGCGTCGAACGAGGAACGGCCATCAGCAACCTACAACTGCTGGGCAAAGCCGAACCGACGGGCCAGGGCGAGTGGCTGCAAACGTTTGGCTGCGTGAATAACTCGGAGCTGCGCGAGGGCGAAGAAATCTTGCTCAGCGATGGCGACCCGGTCACCGGCGAGGTCGTGACGGGGACTATCGTCAGCATCAGCGCCGAGCAGGTCAAAGTGTGGACGCCCGAACTCATCGCTCATCCCACCTTGATCGATCGCTACTCAACCGACATTGTACACGTGCGCACTGTCCAGAACCTCTTGCGCTGGTTGCAGGCCACGCCGCATATGCGAGCACTGGTAGCGGGCAAGCGACAGCCACGGTTCAACATGCTTACTGTTACGCCGCGCTCAAATTTTAATGTCGAGCAAAACTTTGCAGTCGAACGAGCCATACAGATGCAGGATTACCTGCTTATCCACGGCCCTCCGGGCACCGGCAAAACCAGTGTCATAGCTGAGATCGTCAAACGCCTCTGCCTGCAGGGACAGCGCGTTATGCTGGCAGCTTTCACCAACCAGGCCGTTGATAACATGCTCAAGCGGCTCGACACAGAGGGGTTTCATGACTATGTACGCCTGGGACATGACCGCAGCGTGGATAACGACGTGCAGAAGCGGCTGTTGAAAACGCTGGCACTACAAAGCCAGGGCGACGGCGCTGCACAGGATAGTCCCGCAGCAGCGCTATCCGAGCAGGAGCTCCGCGTCGATGAGATACTGCGGCAAGCCCCGGTGGTCGCTTCTACGACAGCAACCTGGTCGTCGGAGAAGTACACTCCTCCCTCTCTTAACGGGACAGCAAGCGACTACGAGGCCTCGCCACTGCACTTTGATGTCGCTATCATTGACGAAGCAGGGCAGCTCACCGTTCCGGCCATTTTAGGTGCGTTGCGCTTCGCCAAACGCTTCATCCTTGTGGGCGACGAAAAACAACTGCCCCCGCTAGTATTGAGTAGTGAGGCCGCAGAGGCTGGCCTCGCGCGCTCGCTCTTCAGTATTTTGAAACAACAGGATGAAGACTATAAAAAGCTCAATTCTGCGACGGTCAGTGCTTGCGTACCCTTGCGCGTGCAATACCGCATGCATAAACAGATTTCAGATTTCGCTTCTCACACCTTTTACGATGGCCTCTTGATTCCTGATCGCTCGGTCGCCAGCCGCGTACTTGCCATTGCGAAACCCGGCATGCACAATGCTATGGATGCCTCCGCCATTAAGCGAGCCATACACCCGGGTCATCCCATCGTCTTCGTGGATGTACGCGGCGCGCAGGAACACGCGAAGGCCAACAACGCCGAGGCGCGCACGGTACGCGCCATAGTGGCAGAGTTACTTACGCATGGCATTCCCGAGGCCGGTATAGGCATCATCGCGCCCTACCGGGCACAGGTTGCCAACCTGCGCCGTCACCTGTTCAGCGACGACGCGGAAAGCGGCTGGCGCGGCCTCCCATCTTACTCACCGCTGAGCATCGATACGGTGGATCGTTTCCAGGGTGGCGAGCGCATGGTGATCATCATATCGTTTGCGACTGCCACACCGCCTGCCGCCGAGAGCCTGCAGCGCGATTTTCTCACCAATCCGAACCGCTTAAATGTGGCTTTAACGCGCGCACAGCGCAAACTCATCCTGGTGGGATGCGCTCCTGCCCTGGCAACATTGCCCACTTTTAAACGCTTGCTCATCTACTGTCAGCGCTTGAACGCGCTGGTCTCTCACGTCCCGGCATCCGTCCCATTGCAGTAGGAGGAATGTATATGCCGAAAAATACTATGCTTGTCGTTGGCAGTCTCAACATGGACCAGGTCGTGCATGTTCCACGCATTCCTCTACTGGGTGAGACACTATTGAGCACGAGTTCGCTCAAACTGGCGCCGGGGGGAAAAGGAGCCAACCAGGCCGTAGCGATGGCACGGCTGGGTGCGCCGGTGGCGATGGCCGGGCGCCTGGGCAGTGATCCCTTCGGCGAAGCGCTCCTGCGCTCACTGCGGGCCGACAACGTAAATACTGACCTCATCGTTGTTGACCAGGAGGAAAGCAGCGGCGTTGCGCTTATTTACCTTACTCCCGCTGGAGACAATGCCATCGTGGTAGCTTCTGGCGCTAATATGCGCGTGGGACAGGACAGGGCGCAGCTTTCAGCTATTTTCGAGGCCATTACCCAGGCCCGCGTGCTTTTGCTGCAACTGGAGATCCCGCTGGAGACCGTGGGCGCGTTGATCGCCGCCGGGCACAATGCCGGAACTCCAGTAGTGCTGAACCTCGCACCCGCGCAGGCGCTGCCATGGGAAACCCTGAAGCAGGTGCAGGTACTGGT
>WNFA01001154.1_pt1 | contig 21443 bp, 15 predicted proteins | sample 5400481 | NCBI WGS metagenome assembly WNFA01 (sample SAMN13153340, study PRJNA577476) | soil metagenome | isolation source: 120 cm saprolite under Douglas fir tree site 2 hole 1 replicate 2 | place: USA:California | collected 2015-04-18
TGTTCCATCTGGCTGCAGAGCGTCTCCACTTCTAACATATAGCGGCGCAATGTCACCTGCATCTCCGAATAGGGATAGCTATCGGGATCTTTACTCTCTGTGGGAGATTCTTCCATGATCTCATCAGGGGAGAGCACCTCTAAGCGTACATCCTTGGTGTATGGACGCCCCTGAGCATGGGGATTGGCAAACAGGCCAACCTGAATCAAGGCCACAGGAATAGAGGCATCTCTCCATGGTTGTAGCTGGCTTCCATCGACGGCGAGTGTCGTTATGCCTTCAATGCATTCGGCCCATTGGCGAGCTTGTTCGTGGTTCTCAAACTCACGCCCAAAAGGAATATTTGGCCCATGATAGCCGTTCTGTGTAGCGTGAACCAGCCAGCGATCATATTCCATACTGGGGCGCGCACCTGCTGGCGGCATGCCTATATTGTCTGGTGGGAGCACATGCTCTAAATGCGTACTTGAAGCATAACGAGTATAAAGTGTTTCGAGGACGTGGCGATAAGCATTCAGTTGGTCCCTAAACGAATCATCAAAAGCGCTGAATTGCCCTCGCTTAAGGTTCAGAGCAGCCTGAAGTTTGCCTTTATGAAGCATGAACTTGTACCTGTTCTTCCACCATTATTCCATCGTCCTCAGTCATGACATGCGTTTGACTATCCATCTTGCGCAAGCGAATGAGGCTATCAAGCCCTTGCTCAAAGGTATCATCGTGGCTAATCACAAACAATTGATCGAAACCGCGCACGCGTCGAATTTGCTCTGCCAGGTTTGTGCGGCGTAGTACATCCATGTTTTGAGTCGGCTCGTCAAAGAATGCGATATTCAATGTAGAGAGCTTTTTGAGTAATGCCAGTCGCACAGATAGCGCCGCGCTCATCTGCTCACCCCCACTCAACTGGGCAAAAGTGCGATTGACACCCTGGCGATGCAGGATGATTTCGTAATCATTTTGCCAGGAGAGTTGCCCGCTGCGATCACCCATGATTTCGCCAAAGATGCGGTTCGCTTCAATAGAGATATCATGCATCATGGCTTTCAGTACATGGGGCGCAGCCTCCTTGATTAACTTACGGAACTGCTCAATCATCTTGTACAATTCTTCAAGTGTATGTTTTTCCTTTTCAGCCGCTTCCAACTCGACGAGTAGCACCCCGGCATGCTCTATCTTTTGCTCAAGCTCGTTGATTTCTAGCTGCAATTTGCGCATGGCTTCAGCTAACCCCGCCAACTCAGCCGTTAGCTGGTTGATTTCGCCTTCGATCTCAACAAGTTCCTGTTCATTGAACGTATCCTGCGCTTGTTGGAATGCTTGTTCAGCAGCGATCAAGGCTTGCTCAGCCCGCTCGGCTTTCTGTAGTGCCTGCTGGTAAGTTTGCTCACGTTCAAGGAGCAGTTTCGCCGTATCTATATTTTTCAAATAGGTCGAGTATCTAGAACCACACTGCTGTTGGATGGCTTCCTGCTGGCCAATGTGGGTATCGAGTTCAGCATAGCGGTCTAGTTGCTGTTCCAATCGTCGCACCTGCTCTTCGGCCTCCTGTACCTGTTGCTGCTCAGCTTGCAATTGTTGCTGGAAAGCCGCTTCTTGCTTAATGATTGCCTGTTGCGTCTTACTCTGCGAGCGAGGATCATTAAGCGCATCCAGCTGCTGATTGACCTCTTTGAGTTGATCTTCGCTAGTGCAGAGTTCGTTAGCTCGTTCCTGGCGCTCATCCAGATCGATAGTACACTGTTGAACTTGTGTCTGTAAATGCAGCATTTGTTTGCGCAAACCATCCAGTTCACGAACCTGCTGATCTGCTTTTTCACTCTCATCGCGCTCAGACCTGGCCTGAACTATTTGCTGATCAAGATGTTTAAGCTCTTCCAGATCTTGCTCTAAATCCGTTACCTCACGTTCCATACGAGTTATATCGTGTGTCACTGCTTTTATGCGCTCTACATGGCTATCGCGCCGCTCAATGTACTGGCCCAGTCTACTCAGCCCGTCTGCATATTTATTGACATGAGTCATGCGTTCGTCGACTGCAACCAGTTGATGGCTAAGTTCAGCAAGCTGCGTGTGCTCTTCAGTGAGTAACCCATCAAAGTAGGATTCCAGGCTGACAATACCAACTTGCTTGATGTTTAAGCATGGCTGATGCAGCAAGGGGCACTGACCGCCCGCGGAAAGCTTACGTGATTTCACATAGCCTTCAATATTACCCTCGAGCCGGTGTTGTTGCGCAGAGAGTCGCTCGTGTTGAATTTGTAATATCGGTAGCTCCTCAGCTTCCTCCCGATGTTCTTCAATTTTGACAATAATATTTTCGGCTTTGCGTAAGTAGCCAGCGATTTCTTCGCGCTCAGCATACTTTTCTTGTAATTGTTTGCGTTTTTCCTCAAATTGCAGCCGCTTCGAACTTCGCTCACTCGTTCTGGCTTGTAACTGCGCTAATCTCTCGACACGCATTGTCAACTGTTCAGCAAAAGGTTGAAGTGGTTCTATTGCGATAATTCGCTGCTGAATATCTTTCTGCTGCTGTAGGAATTTTGTACGTTGTTCCTGGAGATGCTGTGTTTCCCTTATCAACCCTTCATACTGAGTAACCTGGCGTGCCAGAGCTTCACTGCGCTTTTCAAATTCATGCTGCTGCTCGACCAGTGGCAATAACTCAACCAGTCGTTGGCGGGCAGTGGCAACATCGTCAAGCCTACCTTGCAGGTTCCCAATATTCGCCATGTGTGTTGCTAAGGCAGTATGCAAAAGAGATAGCTGTTGTCGTAGTTTGTTGCGCTGCTGCTCATCGAGGCGGAGCTGCTTCAAGTTAACAGTTGCCTGTAAATAGCGATCGTAATCGGACTGGCTCTCCTCGACAGCTTGCCGGGCAGTACGAGCCTCGTTTAATTGTTTCTGGCTATTGTGTAGAAGTTCCTGGGAGGCATTATGTATTGTCCTATTCTGGTGAAGCTGTGACTGGCACTGATTGAGATGATCGCGTTGCTGTTTGAGCAACTCAGCGCGTTCTTTGCAGACTGCCAATCGCCGGGTGCCTTGCACATTTTGCTCTTTTTTCTGTTGATCTTCCAGGCGGGCTGTTTTGAGGACAGTACGCCATTCTTCAAGTTCGCGTGTCTCAATTTCGAGTCGTTGGATCTCGCTTTTTTGTGTTTGAATCTGTTCCTGGTATACTTTCGAAGCGTCTAAGAGATAATCGGCAGCGGTCTTGTAATCTTCGATTTGCAGCAGGGCATCAAACGTCTGTTTACGCTTGCCAGCAGGTTCCAGAAAGATAATTGTAAATGTGCCCTGTGGTACTCCCAGAGCGTCTCGGAAGAGCACATCCAGTGGTCGTTCGCGATCAATACCGAAGAGTTCGTGGAGCTTATCCAGGACATCGGTGCGTTGTTCCACACGCAGGTCTGCCTCACGATCAAATATGACCCATTTTGCGCCTGCTCCGCAACGCCGTTCAACTTCGTAGGGACGATCATCACCGCCAATAAGATGAACAACCACACGTCCATATTTTTCGCCTTCACGCACAAATTGTGACTGGTTATAAGAAATATGATCAAAAAGCGCGAACCCGATTGCCTCGACGAGAGTTGTTTTCCCAGCACCATTTGGGCCATGAATAGCGGTTGTGCCGCGCCGGAAATCTACCGTGACATTGCGATAACTCTTAATGTTCTCTAACTCGATACGTGTAATGAGCATGATGATGCGCCTTCCCAACAAACGTGAATATTGCGTGCATATGCGTATCTCCCACTTTGTATTTCCTTCCCTATCAGGGGAAACTGGAAATTCTGTTCCGCATTATAGCATGGTTGGACAAGCCTGACGAATATGAAAAGGTGTCTTACTCACTGGATTTTGTATCCATACTCTGGTATTCTCTTCTCAAAACAACAGCGGAGTTGTCCAAGGTGTGCAAAGGGCAAGGTGAGCAGGCGCTGGGTCCAGCCAAGTGGCTTCGGAATGGAGCTGCAAGAAAGTAGTGATCATGAGATAGCTTTCGCCATGTGAGCGGAGAAGGATCGAAAGCAGATGCACATGACTGGGATCGACAATACAGCTGGAGACTTGCCGAAAGAGGCAAGTGGAGCAGCATCAGAGCAGTTTCGAGCGGCCACACACGTACCAATGACTGAGGAGCAGATGCGGGCTGTCCAGGTCGGAGAACTAGCGCCACTGGTCGGGCGTATCCAAATCGTCGACTACGACCCTGACTGGCCTCGGCTCTTTGAGCGCGAGGCCAAGCGGGTCCAGGACACGCTCGGCAATCGGGTTCTGTTGATCGAACATGTCGGCTCGACCTCGGTGCCAGGGCTCGCTGCCAAACCGAAAATCGACGTACTGCTCGTGGTAGCAGACTCGGCAGACGAGCAGGCCTACGTCCCGGCTTTGGAGGCTGCCGCCTATGTACTGCGCATCCGAGAACCGGACTGGTACGAGCATCGCATGCTCAAGGGACCAGACACGGATATCAACCTCCATGTCTTCTCATCGGGTTGTTCTGAGATTGACCGCATGCTGCTCTTCCGCGACTGGTTGCGCAGCCATGCAGCCGATCGTCGGCTCTACGAGCGCACCAAGCGGGAGCTTGCGCGCCTGGACTGGAAGTACACGCAGAACTACGCTGATGCCAAGACCGCAGTGGTCGAGGAGATTCTCGCGCGAGCTCGGGGAGACGGTGGAGAAGAAATGGGTGATGACGACTCCTGAGGAGAACATTTATACTATACCCGCCCCGTCTTCCGTTTCCTGATTGTCATAGGCCTCCGCCTCCATAGCCTGTTGTTTCGCTTCTTGTTGTAGCATCCAGCGGATGAAGAGCACACTCATGACAACGATGTAAAAAATGCTTACTGGTACCCACATAATGAGTCCGCCCAATTGTTGATCTGTTGCTGCCGAGATGCCCCAAATACGTGGCGCGGCGATGTACGGAGCATAGAGTGGAGGGCTGAACGTCAAACCTGCTCCAAGTAAAACTGAAGGCATACCACTCACGAAAAGGTAGAGTATCTGCCCTCCGAAAGGGAGACGCGGTAAGTCTTTTGATGGGCTAAATATAGGCCACCAGTAAAGTAAGCCAAAGACGATAAAAGTAAGGTGCTCCAAGATGTGAATAGTCTGATTCTCCAGCGTTGCATTGTAGAGGGGTGGCGCATGCCAGAGCCAGAAGTCTGCGTTGTAGAGGACAAAGGCCACTACAGGGTATGTCAACACTTTTGCTACTTTAAATATCACCTTGTTCTGTAAGACTGGTTTCACCATCCACTCTGGGGTTCCGAGCAATAGCAGTGGCGGTCCAAGGATTGTCAGGCACAGGTGTTGGACCATATGCGCACTAAATAAGTAAGAATCGCCGAGTTCATCTAATGGGGATACGAGGGCCAGAAACATGATCAGCACACCCGATAGAAAAGCAATAGTCTGGCCTGTCATGATCTGCTCGTTAGGGAATTGACGTTTCCGCAGTGGCCCTATCGCATATAGATACAGACCTGTAATGAGTGCTGTACCAATGAGGATTGATGGCTCCAGGTTCCACTGAGTAAGCCAGAAATCGGGTCCAACGTCTACCATTATACCGACCTTTCGCACGAATGTGTCTTCTCGTTACATAGTATAGCAAGGGTCAAGGCGTGTCACAAGGTACCTACTATTCAGGTAATTGTAAGGCCTGTCTCGTCCTTTGCAAGGACAGTATCAGGAACGCCATCGACAATAGTAGGAGCCTTATACTATTTACCACAAAGGATTTAGTCTCCAATGAAAATAGTTCGTCGCATAGCATGGGTGACGGTCGGATTTACCTATTTTCTCATTGCGCTCGGAGGCACCGTGCGTGTCTCTGACTCTGGTCTGAGTTGTCCCGACTGGCCGCTGTGCTATGGCAGACCGTACGCTCCACCTGAAATACATGCCCTGCTTGAAGAATCGCATCGTTATACCGCTTCGATTGTCAGCATTCTGATAATAGCACTCGCGATTAGCGCCCTGATCTGGGCACGCAAAGAGAAGCAGGTCTTAATACCGGCTCTCATAGCGCCTTTCTTCCTGGTGATTCAAATTGTGCTTGGTGGTCTCACTGTTTTATGGAAACTGCCACCAACGATCATCACGGCACACCTCGGAACAGCGCTAGCGATTTTTGCAATGGTGATTACCGTCGCAGTTATGTCGGGTAAGGCGAAGCCCAGTAAAGAACATCCTGCTAAGACTCGTAAATTTGTGCGCCTGGCCATGACCAACGCACTACTGGTTTACGGATTGATGCTCAGCGGTTCTTACGTGGTCGGAAGTGGTGCGACACTCGCTTGTCCAGGTTGGCCTCTCTGCGGGACCGCGCCGCAATGGGCTGTACAATATCACCTATCAGATATCAATAGTTTTCATCGCCTGGTTGCCACGTTTGTAGGACTCGTACTTATCTGGACATTGATATCGGCATGGCGCAGGCATAACGTTGCGCCTGGTCAGGCATGGGTTGCGCTTGTAGCTGGCATACTTTTCGTGGTGCAGGCAGTAGTCGGTGGCCTGGTTGTACTCTTGATGAGACCTGACTTTGTGGCCGGTTTGCATTTAGCTCTAGCTACAGCCGTGTGGGGCAGCCTGGTATTGCTGGCAGTGTTGGCAGCGCGTCAATTGCGAGCAGCGCCTCAAGGGGCAGAGTTGGAAGAACTGGCAGAAGAGAAGAAAGAAGTAGGCCCGGTCAGGCAGACCATCTCAAGCTATGTTGATCTGATGAAACCGCATGTGACCGTTCTACTGCTCGGTACGACGGTGGCAGCGATGGCTATTGCTTACCAGGGATTGCCCCCGCTGGGCCTTGTATTGGCGACGTTACTAGGTGGTGCAATGGCCGCAGGCAGCGCAAACTGCATTAACTGCTATATTGATCGCGATATTGATCAGATTATGGGACGCACGCAACGCCGTTCTTTGCCATCTGGCAGAGTACAGCCCACCCAGGCCTTGATCTTTGGCATTGCCTTGGGGATCGGTTCATTTATCATTCTGACGCTATTCGTCAACCTGCTCAGCGCGTTACTGGCATGTTCAGCTATTCTTTTCTACATATTTGTGTACACTATGTGGCTGAAGCGCTCTTCCGCACAAAATATCGTGATCGGCGGTGCGGCTGGAGCCGTTCCTGTACTGGTGGGTTGGGCGGCGGTAACACACACGCTCACATTGCCAGCAATCTGGCTCTTTGCCATCATCTTTTACTGGACGCCTCCACATTTTTGGGCTCTGTCATTGCTGATTCAGAAAGATTACGAGAAAGCCAGTATACCGATGTTGCCAGTGGTAATGGGCGAGAGAGAGACACGCAAGCAGATCCTGCTCTACTCGTTATTACTTCTTGCGGTAACCATGATCCTTTTCGCAATGCATGCTATGGGCTACTTTTACCTGCTGGTTGCGCTCGTACTCGGTGGCATTCTGATATACATGGCGATACGTTTGATACGCGATCAATCGAAGAAGTGGGCGCGCACTCTTTTCTGGTACTCTAACTGCTACCTTGCCCTGATTTTTGCTGCTATGGTAATAGATAGGGTAGTTCACTAAGGACAATCAATGACCATGAGCTGGCGTTTGGCCTCTCGTTTATCAGTTATAACCCTTGCGTTGCTGGTTGTGTTAGTTATAGCGATCTTAAGTTTGCGCAATGGTTCAGGCGGGGCTGCTAACAACAACCCGCCTACCAGCCAATCAAGTCTGCAAGGCACCAATCTTGGCAGTACTCCTGCTCCTGATTTTCTTCTAAAAGACCAGTTTGGTCATTCAATATCGCTAGCACAGTTCAAAGGCAAGCCAGTTGTCCTGACTTTCCTCTACACTCACTGCCCCGATGTGTGTCCGCTGACTGCTGAAAAACTGCATACAACAATGCAAAGTCTGGGGAGTAACGCGCAACAAGTTGTAGTCCTGGCCGTTAGCATGGATCCAAAAGGTGATACTGCCGCGGCAGCTCAAAATTTCTCCAAAGTTCATAAACTGGGTGATTACTTTCATTACCTGATTGGCTCCCACAACGAGCTGGCGCCTGTATGGGCATCATATAGTGTTGATGCTCAGGCAGCTACCAGTAGTGGAACTGTCAACCACTCTTCAGCTATTTATGTGATCGACAAGCAGGGTCACGAGCGAGTCTTGCTTGATAACGGCTTCTCTTCCAGCCAGTTGGCCTCAGATTTGAAGGTTCTGTTAGGTGAATAGAATTAATCCTCTTCGTCCTCGTCTTCGTCGATTTCCAGCAAGTAGACGACTGCCTCTTCGGCGGTCTGCGCAATGCTCATCTTGACAATCAAGTCACGCAATATTGCCGAATCTTCAATGCCAGCGGTCTGTTTTTTTGCCAGGCGCGTTACATAGGGGAATCGCAAACGCACGATTTTCACGAATGTCTGGCGCAGTTCATGCAGTATTTCCTTGTGGGCTTGATGAATCCCTTGCATAAATGCCATTTGAAACCGCTGTGGGAGTTCCTCTTCATGTCCTTCCAGGGCAGTATTTTGAAAAGCCCACGTCTCCTTCATTACGTCTCGGAGCATGTGATGATATCTCTTTCTTAGCCAGCTTTTTGCTGGTTGGTTCTAGTTACTTATAATGATATTATAGAACAAAAGTTCTCAAATGTACATTCTTGGAGAGGGGGTGTTTTGTGGAAGTTTAGTCCAGGGCGCTTTGATACAAAAAATCGTTCGACCGCTTGCAAGAGAGACCTATACCTGTTATTCTTATAGTAGGATAACTGTCATATATTTATTCACAGTGTCCAGGCAGATCGTAAACATCCTCGAAGGAAAGCGAGAACTCATGGATACTTCTCTTCAAAATACGAGTCTCACTGAAGACGAAATAACGGTGCCTGCGCTGGCAGACCAGGAAGCAGAACTTGCTGAAATTGAAGAAGCCCACATTCACCTGCCCAATGGTAGTCTCTGGCCAATTATTGTAGGCGTAGCAATTCTTGTCACAATGGCAGGTTTCGTTGTCATCAACTCCGTACCCTGGATTACTATCGTTGGCGCAATTTTCGTATTTATTGGCATCATGGGTTGGGCACTGGAAAATCCGATGGCAACTCATGAGGAAGAAGTCAAACCCGGAGAGTATTCGGCAACATTTGCCGAGGCTGCGATTACTGGAAAGCCGACTCCTCTGGCAACAAAAGTTCTCCAGGACGCAGAAGATGTAGTTGATCAGACTGTTACAGTCGCCACTACTGCATGGAGTGCTCATCCCGTCAAGGTGTTCGTTGAGCGCGAGGGTGTTGTACTTTCGCTGTATGGCAAAGTTGAATTAGAGGAGCAAAAGAAGGAAGTTGAGGCTGCCCTGCGAAAGATGCCAGGCGTACTCGATGTCATGAACTTCCTTGTCGCTGAAGATGAGCTTCTGAATACTCTCAACGCTCACATCGAAAGCTTGAAAGCTGCGGGTAAGCTAGAGGGAGCGAAAAACCTCTCGGTGCTGGTTGAGAATTATATTGTCAGCCTGTATGGTGAGGTCCCGAATCCTGAGATGAAATCCCTGTTGGAGAGGGAGATTACTGGCATCCCTGGCGCTCGTGTAGTAATCAATCATATTGGCCTGGATGAGGACATTCCTGGCAATCTGGGCAGAACTACCAATAGGATAGCCCGCATTTAAAAGATGTAAGACAACAAAGAGTTCTGCCTGGCTGCGTGCTAAACAGGGCGGGGGCAAACCCCGCCCTGTTATCTCTGCCCTACTAATGATGGATTGCCTTTACTTAGCGCTTCCGTAGAAATGCCGGAATATCGATTACATCCCCCGGAGGAGTGTTATGATTACCTCTTGGTAGATCCAACGCCTTCGGATCCATACGTCTGATTGGACGCTGGGGACGCGAATCAGCCGCTGGACGCTGTGATGGCTGTGCCTCTGGCTCTGGCACGGGAAGTCGAGTGCGCTGTATAAGCGGCTCCATCACATCGCCAGAATCGTTATCCATGTCGAAATCTTCTTCACGCATATCAGTACGTCCAACACTAACAGGCTGCCGCATTTGTTCCTGCATCACAGGAACTGGCGCTGGTTGCATAGGCCGTCCTGCAGGTTGTAGAGGCCCCGTTGGATGCTTCGCAATGTTCATAGGTGGTGTTACCGGTTGCGAACTATATCCATTAGATACGCTTTGCTGTGGCTGACGCATTGAAGCGTTGCCATTGTTGGATGATGACGCCACCTGGTAGAACATATTCCGATTGTATTCCACACGGCCTTGTGGTGATGTCGACAGGTGTGTTCGCCCATCAAATCCTGTCGCAATCACCGTAATTTTGACTTTCCCATCATACGCAGGATCCTGGACAGCGCCAAAGATAATATTCGCCTCTGGATGTGCTGCCTTGCTGATGATTTCAGCCGCTTCATTCACCTCGTACAGAGTCAAGTCAAGGCCACCAGTAATATTGAACAATACGCCGCACGCACCGTTGATATCGATATCCAGTAAAGGGCTGGCAATCGCCATGCGTGCTGCATCTACCGCGCGAGACTCACCGCTTGCCTCTCCAATTGCCATCAATGCTGAGCCAGCCGCCGACATGATCGTTTTCACGTCAGCGAAGTCCAGATTGATAAGCCCTGGTACTGTAATCAAATCACTGATGCCCTGAATACCCTGGCGCAATACGTCATCTGCCAAACGGAAAGCTTCTTTCAACGGCATTTTCTTGTCGGCCACTTGCAGGAGTCGATCATTCGGTACCGTGATAAGTGTATCAACGTGCTGCTTGAGATTGGCGATACCCTCCTCAGCCGCAGTACGACGCTTGTTTCCCTCAAAGGCAAATGGTTTTGTGACCACGCCGACGGTCAAAGCTCCTAACTCGCGTGCAATTTGCGCTACGATCGGGCTTGCACCCGTGCCAGTCCCACCTCCCATACCTGCTGTGATAAAGACCATATCGGAGCCTTTCAGCACCTCATATAGATCTTCGGAGTTCTCCTCCGCAGCCTTTGCCCCAACGCTCGGGTTGCCACCGGCACCAAGGCCACGTGTGAGCTTGTCACCGATGCGGATACGGTGCGGCGTATCTGTCAGCAGCAGAGCCTGGGCATCGGTATTGACGGCGATAAACTCAATGCCCATCATGTTGGCCTGAATCATGCGGTTGACTGCATTGCTGCCTCCTCCTCCTACACCGATAACACGGATTTGGGCGAAGCCCTCAACTTGATGATTTCCTATTGGTAGCATTTTGGCCCCCTTTCGTGTTTGTTGTTTGAGTACAAACTACCGTACCAAACAAACAAACAGGCGATGGCAATCCTGGCGGGGACAAATTCCTTGCCCCCTACAATCAATACTATGGAACGAACGCGCGAAACCAGCGTCCTAAACGAGATATCACATCTCCTGTCCCCATCTCCTCCTGTTCATCCTCATCTGTAAGAAACGAGGTATGACGTAAACCCCAAAGCAACAGACCAACCGAAGTGGCATAGGCTGGACGACTAATCGAGTCGGCAAGTCCATGCAAACCAAGTGGCGAACCAAGACGTGCGGGCAAATCGAGAATCTGTCCTGCAGCGTTCAGAATACCTGGCAACTCAGCGCCACCTCCTGTAAGTACCAACCCGGCCGGCAATAGTCCGTCAAAACCGGATTTCTTGATCTCCTCGTGTACCATCTCAAATAGCTCTTCCACTCGTGCCTGAATAATTTCGGCGAGCAGCTTACGAGGCACAAGATCATTACAATCTGGCAAGTAATGCGACAGGTCAATCATGTCATCATCGGCGATAGTTGAGGGATCACAATGACCATAGGTTACTTTAAGCTCCTCAGCTACACCGAATGGCAGGCGCAAACCGATAGCGATGTCGCTGGTAATCAGGTTCCCCCCGATAGGCAACACTATCGTGTGCCAGATTGCCCCATCAGTGAAGACAGCCACGTCAGTGGTACCTCCACCGATGTCAACTAGCGCCACTCCAAGATCGGTTTCCCCTTCGGCCAGTACAGCCTCACTTGAGGCCAGTGGCTCAAGGACGAGGTCTTCGATCTCTACACGCGTTTTATGAACACACTTAATTAAGTTATGAATAGATGACACTGCACCGGTAATGATGTGTGTCTCTACTTCTAGCCGGAAACCGGACATACCTATAGGATTCTTGATGCCTTCTTGTCCATCTATAACATAACCACGTGGGATAACGTGAATGACCTCGCGGTTCGCGGGGATCGCAATAGCACGCGCGACCTCAATAGCACGACTAATGTCGTTCTGCATGATATCTCGATGGCTTGGCGAGATGGCCACAAATCCTTTACTATTTTCAGAATCGATGTGACTACCAGCGATCCCAACGTATGCGGTAGTAATGTCCTTTCCTGAAAGGCGTTCTGCACGATCCAGCGCCGCTGCAATGGAAGTGACTGTTTCCTCAATGTTCACCACCACCCCGCGACGCAAACCCTGTGAAGGGCAGGTGCCAACGCCAACAATATTCAGCTTCCCATCGCGATCCAATTCGCCGACAAGAACGCAAATTTTTGTTGTTCCGACGTCGATACCGACGATCACCCGCTCTTGCACGATACACGCTCCCTTAGGCGGTTGTATGGGCATCGCTTGTGATGCCCGCGCACTACGAACTACATCACTACTGTTAACATGACTAAGATTTCAATGTATATACGGGGCGCAAGCCGAAGCGCAGGTCAACCGTTGCCAGATTGAGTTGTTTTTGCTGCGCAAGACTAAGAATCTGTTGGAGTTCGATCAGTCGATTATCCAATGGATTGGTATCATCCGCACCGCCCAGGTAGGCTAACCAGCCATTTGAACTCACGACGATGAATGACCCATGCCCCCCTTGCCTGGGTACAACATCATAGTGCAACGTAAAAGAGGAAACTCCAGACAAATGCTGAAGACCCGTATTTACCTGCATTGCAAATGCTATGTCGGCTGCGTTCAACAAAGTTCCAGGATGTAGCTGCTGCGCTGCTTTTTCGCGCACATCTACGACAGTCATCAAATGATCTATGGCTGTGGTGTTACTGGCAGGCGCTATGACCACTCCCTTGCTATCGACACTGAAAGTTCCTTTCTGTGTCTGCCAGAGTAATACAGGCGTTCTCTCTACTACATTTATAATCACCAGGTTTGGCAACTGCTTCGACAGATTTACGGAGTCTACCACCGGTAAGGCCTCAATCCGTGTAGTCAGATCGCCCACATCCAATAGAAAAATGTTCTGCCCTTGGATACCCATATGCTGGATGCTGTCCACCAGCCTGGGGTTTTGCGTACCCGTAATATCGATCTGATGAACCTGGAAGTTGGTGCTGCTAAGAGCAAAACTTACCCCTACTATAGCTATCACTAACAGACCAATTGTGGTCAGAATTCGTCGCCAGAAACTCCCGCTTCTTGCTTTCTGCCGGCTACTACGTACCGGTATATTCGTAGCAAAAGGCTGTCGTGGTAATGGACGAATGAGTCGTACCTGGCCTTCAGGTGCAGGTACTCCCGTATGAGCAAGTGTACGCTTCACAAATCTGTTTCTGGTACGTGGTTCCACGTTAGTGCTATGCTTATAGGCTTGTCGATCAGCCCAGTGCGTTGGCTGCACGATCTCCTTCGGCATCGTGACAACCCGTTTGCGAGCATTTACATTGCTCTGAGCTGTAGATTGCCCTGCTACGCTACTCGACCCGCTTCTTCGCCCTTGCTCCTTTCTCTGGCTTGCAGGATGAGAAGATATTCTCGTTCTATAATCGAAAGCAATCTGCTCTTTTGGCTTTTTGTACTCCATCATTACTTCCTCCATTCGCCTCGCAACTCGACCTCCAACTCCAAATCTACCCCAAACTGCTCATGTACGCTGTTGCGAGCTTCTATAATCAACGCTACAACGTCGGCTGAACTTGCTCCTCCTAAGTTGACAATGAAGTTGGCGTGGCGTTTAGAGATTTGTGCCTTACCATGTGTTGTGCCTTTCAACCCGGTCTGATCTATAAGACGCCCGGCGTAATCGCCTGGTGGATTTTTAAAGACTGAGCCTGCACTCTTCTGAGGCGGCTGTGTCGTCTTGCGATGTTTCTTATACTCTTCAATGGTTGTACGTAACTTCTCGGGATCTTCATGTCGAAGAAGAATTCCCAACTGCAAGATGATTTCACTCGGCTCAATCAGACCTCGCGGAGGGACAATTGGATATCCCTGCACGTCGAAAACAATGCGCCGCTCGTTACGGAATCGGCTATGCCGGTAACTCAAATCAATTTCGTCGTGCAGATAGCGCCGTATGATTGGAACCGATACTCCATCTTGAGTTGTGGATGCACCACGTGCATCCAATACCTCGATCCATTCCAGTACCTCACCGAGATCGCTGTTATGTGCTCCCGCGTTAGAAATGACACCTCCGCCCAGTGTTCCTGGTATGCCTGGCCCGAACTCTAATCCCCCCCAACCCTGGGCTGCCAGTTCGTTCAAAAGGCGGGGCCAACTCACTCCTGCCTCTGCCACTAAAAGAGCCGTGTTATCACTTTGATCTTCAATGGTGTAATTATCAAGGTCAATACGCGCAACAATACCTCGCACACCCGTGTCAGCGAAAAGGATATTTGTACCATTGCCCACCAGCAGTAAAGGCCACTTCTCCTCGATACACATGCGCACCAGGTCTGTGAGCTCCCGTGACGTGTCGAGTGAAACCCACGCATCGGCAAGTCCACCTACGCCAAAAGTACAATGTCGTGCCATTGGCTCATTGAGGCGAACACGCTCCTGAAAATGTGGTTGTAGTTTATTAAAGATTGTCTCAGCGTCGAACGTCATGATGGTTTCCTATATTCTTTGTAACAACTTCTCAGTTACGGTATAGATGTCTCCAGCTCCCATTACAATTGCCACATCACCAGAACGCAGCGTATTGCGCAACAACGTTGCTGTATTTTCAACATTCCCACTGTACATTACACGTTTTTCTGACGATGAAAATGGCGGGCGCTTAACCATTGCTTCGACGAGTTCACGCGCATGTATAGAGCCAGTATCATGTTCACGCCCCGGAAAGATGTCCGCTATCATCACTACATCTGCGCTGTCAAAGGCAGTTAAAAATTGCTCAAAAAAAGTCTTTGTGCGACTATACATGTGCGGTTGATAAACCGCGATAAGTCGCCGTCCAGGAAATCTCTTCCGAGTCGCCTCAAGGGTAGTCGTAATCGCCGTCGGATGATGAGCATAGTCATCAATTAATACGACATCCTGTGTCACTCCATTGAACTCTAGCGGTCCTTGATAACGAATCTCGAAACGCCTCTCAATACCACTAAAGTTTTCCAGCGTACGGATAATCACATCATGGTTTACGCCGGTGCTGTGAGCAGCAGTCAGGGCCGCCAGGGCATTCTGAATGTTGTGTACTCCCGGTAACTGCAGATGGATAACCTTATCTGTTGGGAACGCCTTCCCCCCGCGTTCCGGAGATCTTACGCGGAAACTTGTCTCTCCCTCAAGCTTTACGTCAAATGCTGTGTAATCTGACAGAATATGTGCATTAGACGGGATACTGCCAACTTGTGTCACTTCTGTATTCGAAAGTCCATCAACCGCATACTTCAGAATACGACCTGTCCAACCATTCAGCCGTCCGAGCAATTCCAGGCAGCCGGGGCTGTCAGCATTCAAAATGAGCGTTGGTGGGAAAGACCAGCCACTATGCATATCCATCCCGCGAATAAAATGTTCAAACGATTCCAGGAAGGCCTCGTAGTCCGCAAAAAACTCTGGATGCTCAAATTCGATGGATGTCACGATCACCAACCGGGGATGATAGTTCCAGAAATTGTTATTGAACTCATCGGCTTCATTGACAAAATACTGGCTCTTCCCTATACGATAATTGACGCCAAAGCTTGGGACGATTGCGCCGATCTCACACGTTGGGTCAAGCCCTGCCTCAACAAGCATTAGTGCAAGCATTGCTGTTGTCGTACCTTTGCCATGGACCCCGCTGACCGAGAGAACTAACTTACCCTGCATCCATTTGCCCATCAACTCTTGCCAGGTCATAACCAGCATTCCATTCGCCTTTGCTGCAACTAATTCAGGATTATCAGGATTGAAAGCCACAACTGCGGGTACATAAATCAAGACATCAGCATTTGCAAGATGTTTGGGACTATGGCCGATCTCCACAGGTACTCCTTTTTGCATCAACATACTCGTCGTAGCCGATGCAGATTGATCGCACCCGCTGATCCTGGCACCCTCTTGAAGCGCAATTTGCGCCACCGCCGATATGCCCTGACCACCGATACCCATGAAATGCAGCCGCGCATCTTTCATTTGTTCAAATCCTGATTCGTTCATCGTGCAATTTTTACTAATTCCGCTGTGATCTCTTGCGTCGCTTGTGGCTTTGCAAATGACCTTGAAGCTTCTGCCATTGCTTCTAAACGCGTAGAAGATGACAAAATAAATTTCACTCGTTCTACAAGTACTTGCGGCTTCAGATCACTATCCTTGATCACCTCAGCCGCTGCCTTACGCCCGAACATCTCCGCGTTTGCCTCTTGTGGCGAACTCCCAATAGCTGGTGCTAACGGTACCAGAATACTCGGCTTACCTAGAACTGCCAATTCGCTCAAGGTAGATGCCCCTGAACGACAAAGCACCAGGTCTGCTGCCTGCAATGCTAGAGGCATTTCCTCTTTCAGATATGCTACCAACCGGTAACGCCTCCTCAACGTCTCCTCAAGATGAGCTAATACACTATTCGACAACTCACGAGTCTCGTTATACAACTCTTTGCCACTTATCTGTAGCACCTGGCAGTGCGCTAACAGGTCTGGCAGCGCTTCACTCGCTATCTGATTCAGATGCCTTGCGCCCTGGCTACCACCAGTGACGAGCAATAATGGCTCCTGGTCCTCAAATCCAAGCGTCATACGCGCTTTCTGCGGTAACATCTGGCGTACATCCAGCATAGCTTGCCGTATCGGGTTACCCAGTTGCAATGTCTTATGTACTGGGAAATAGGCCAGCGAGTCAGTAAATGCCACCGAGATGCGAGTTGCCAGTGGCGCTACAAGTTTGTTCGACAGATTCGGCAGTACATCTTGTTGGTGCATCAGTAGCGGTACTCGATTGAGACGCGCCGCCAATCCTGTCGGAACAGCTACATATCCTCCGCTCGTAAAAACTACTTGCGGTCGAAACTTTCCCACAATGTTGATTGCCTGTATCATACCCATAGGTACACGCATCACTCCAGTTATTGTTTGCCATGAGACATATCTCCGCAGTTTGCCAGCTTTAACAGTAGCCAAGCGAAAACCCGCCTCAGGCACTATCTCAGTCTCCAGCCCATCATCACTTCCCAGAAACAATATCTCGGCCTGGTACTCTTCACGTAACTGTGTCGCTATTGCCAGGGCGGGATATATATGTCCTCCGGTACCTCCGCCAGATACAAGCACTCGCATAACATTCTCGATTGTTATTTATTGAAATCCATTCCTCCAACGTCGCTTCGCGCCTATCCTACGGATCAGAAGGAATGATAGGACTATTGCGTAGATGTGATATATCTCGACCCAACACGCTTTTTGCGCAGCGAGAGAGCTGGTGTCTCAGGCTCCTGAATATAGCGCGAAATGTTGAGTAACACACCTACGGCAGCCAGTGATACAACAAGCGATGATCCGCCGAAGCTGATAAAAGGTAACGGCACTCCTGTATATGGAATCGTTCCAGTATTCGCTCCGATATTTATCATTGCCTGTAATACCAGCCAGGTTGTGATGCCGGTTGCCAGCAACGCTCCGTACAGGTCAGGAGTGCGCCTGGCGAGCCGGAATCCCCGAAAAGCTAAAAACAGAAAGAGTATTACGATTACAGCGCTGCCAACAAAGCCCAACTCTTCGCCAATGATTGGAAAGATTGAGTCGGTGTAAGGGAACGGTAGATAGCCAGTCTTTTGACGGCTATTTCCTAACCCTAAGCCGAACCATCCTCCTGACCCCAATGCCAGCAATGCCTGGTACAGTTGCAGATTAATACCTGTAACATCCTTAAAAGGATTTATAAAACCCGCTATACGGTAAAAACGATAACTACTGAACGCTTCTTTTAAAAAAATCACCCCACCACAGGCCATCGCTAATAAGAACTGTGTGATATTAGCGCCCGCAGTAAAGAACATTGCTGTAGCAAAACCGGCAATAATAATTGCAGTCCCTAAGTCGTTCTCCAGCAACACCAGGCCAAGGACAATCCCTACCAGAATAATGAACGGAGCCAGACCATAGAGAAACGTGCCTACCTGGTCTCCTTTACGCGCCAGCCAATCGGCGATGTAGAGAGCCAGCACTAACTTGGTAAGTTCACTCGGCTCAAACGCAAAGAACGAGCCAAGAGATAACCAGCGCGATGCGCCATACACATTCACGCCAAACTTCAGCACAATCACCAGCAACGGCAGGATAATCAACATCCCAACCAGCGAGAAACGCCGCCATTGGCGATAATCTACGCGTAACGTAAGTAACATCGCCACTGTTCCAAGGATTGTCCACATCAGTTCGCGCTGGAAATAGTACGAAGCGTCGCCCTGTTCGCGCGCTGCCTGAAAAGCGCTTGCGCTATAGACCATGACGATGCCGATACACAACAGCGTCAATACGATAATCAATAGCCAGGCATCTACCTTACCCGCGACACGGGGCAGACGCATTTCCAGTGCGGCAAGTTTCTCCTGCTCTTCCTCGGTGATAGCCTGTACTGTTGCTGCCCGCTGTTTCGTCCCCTGTGCAGGCTTCTCCTTGCGCTCCACCTGAGAATAATTCTCTTGCGATGGCGTTCGCATGTGCCAGTCCGCTGTAAGGCCGGTATATTGCTGCTTGCCATTACTATCGACTCTTCCTGGATCAGGCGCAGCGCGCTTCGCATCCAGGCGAGGAAGGCGTTTACGCGCTAAACCAGGATTAACCAGTTTTTCTTCAGCAGCGAAGCGCACATATGATTTCGATGTTTTGCTTCCTCGCGATTTTGGTCCTTGAGCTACTGACCCACGTCTTTCCTCTGCAGATTCCAATGCTGGCGAGCGCATGTAGGAGCCTGAACGATCTCGTACATTCGTCCTCTGCTGGCTCTCCTTATTTGGTTGTCTACGAACATCGCGTGTCATAAGTGCTCACGTTCTTTTTTTGCGGGGATCCAAGGGGCTGACCGCCACTTGCCGGGTCACCCAGACCCTATGCCCTCTGCACCCCTGTCTTGTAATTTTCCCTGAATAAGTGCCCTTTAGACTTGACATAGAACAAATTTTCTTGTACACTTGTTCTTGTGGTTTAGAAGCTTACTCAAGGCTTCTTCTCCTTCAATTTATACTTATTGTGCCTGGTCTGGCGGAACAGCGTAATACCACATCAATTGTTGCGCAATTGTCTTCCAGAGTGGAGCAGCCGCTGTACTGCCATAAATCGCGTTTCGAGGGCGATCTATTTTCACCAGAATTACAAACTGTGGATTCGAAGCAGGAATAAAACCTGCTACCGAAGCCTCGGTTTGATCTGCAGAAATGCCCTGCGTTGTCGCCGTTCCAGTCTTGGCTGCTACACTGTAACCCGGAACTAGCGCTAGCTTAGCCGAACCGACTTGTGCCGCCTGGGTGAGCATCTCTGTCAATAATTGCGCGGCATGTACGCTGATTACACGCCGTTCAATTCTCGGGTAAGTTGTTACTACTTTTCCATTAGAATTTATCTTAGACACCAGGTAGGGATACATCATCACACCGCCGTTTGCAATCGCTTCGTAGGCCATTGCAACTTGTATTGGCGTCGCTAGAATGCTTTGTCCAAAAGCCTGACGTGTCAGATCACTAATTGTCCAGTTCTGATCGTTTGGCGATAGATAAAACCCCGCTTCTTCAGGCCCGTCAATACCTGTAGGCTGGCCAAAACCGAAACGCGATACGTAAGGATAGTATCGATTGGCGCCGAGAATATCGTGTGCTACATGCGCCGCTCCTACATTGGCAGAGTGTATCAACACCTGTGTCATTGATTCTGTACCGTAGGCCATGTATTGCCAATTGCATACTACAGGCGCATCAGTAAATGTCATACACCCGGTATCGTTGAGTGTCGTATTCGGGGTAATCAACCCTTGATTTAGTGCCGCCGCCATGGTGACCACCTTCATCGTTGAACCAGGTTCATACGCACAGTACAGTGCCGGATTGAAGTACACCTCTTCGCTTCCCAGACATCCCTGTTGTATTGCGTACTGGCCATAATGATTAGGATCGAACGTTGGCTCACCAGCCATCGCCACCACTGCGCCGGTGTGAGCATTAATGACTACCACCGTGCCGCTCTCAGCCTGCAAATGCTTAATCGTATCTGCCAGGGCTGCCGATACCATATACTCAACTGAGCTATCGATAGTCAACGTTAGATTGGATCCACTGATTGCAGGCTGTTCGTTGATTGATCCCACATCCAGTGGATTGCCCTGCAAGTCCTTTACTGCTGTGAAGCTCCCGGGTCTGCCCTCTAACAGAGCATCATACTTTCCCTCGACTCCATAATTACCATGATTGTCTGAGTCATTCTGCGTGACAAATCCCAGGATTTGCGCAGCTAAACTCCCGCCGGGATAAATTCGCCATGTTCGTGGTACCAGAAATACATCTGGCAATTGCAATGTACGCAGTTGCTCACTTTGAGATGGGTCGATACCAATTGCAATACGTGCCGTATATTGCCCACTGGCAAAAGCCTGCTGTAGCTTTTCTACCGGTACCTTTGGCAGCACCTGATGTAAGGTAGTAATTAACGACTCCAAATCGCTTTGAGCAGCGTCTGGGTGATCTAAAGTGAACTGTAGTGGCTCAACGTAGACATCATCGCGCAGAACATTCGTTGCCAGGAGCTTTCCCTGGATGTCATAGATCAGTCCGCGTGGTGCATCTAATGTTAAGTTTTTAATGTGCTCAGTGTTGGCACGCTGCGCCAGTTCGTATCCGCTTTGTGATTGAAGTACTTGCCAGTAGTAGAGTCTTGCCAGCAATGTAAAAATACCGAGGCAGACCAGCAGGAAAATGAACATTTGCCGATTACGCGCTCGCCGCAGTTGTGCGTTCATCGTCTTGCATCCTTCCTCTCATACATGCTAGCTAACCGACGTTCCTCCTGTAGTACTTATTTGCTATGCCCAATCTGAATTGGTAAAAGATGTGGTACAACCAGTATGGTCACGACTTTCGAGTCGGCGGGAACCAGGCCCAAAGATTTTGCATGCTCAGCAATATAGGTCGGTGATTCGTCTTGAGCAATGGTGTACAAGAGATCCTGGTTCTCACGTTGTAGTGTGGCTTGTTGCCTATGAAACTGCTGAATTTGCCGATTCGCAGTTACCGCCTGGCCCAAC
>WNFA01003178.1_pt1 | contig 21439 bp, 21 predicted proteins | sample 5400481 | NCBI WGS metagenome assembly WNFA01 (sample SAMN13153340, study PRJNA577476) | soil metagenome | isolation source: 120 cm saprolite under Douglas fir tree site 2 hole 1 replicate 2 | place: USA:California | collected 2015-04-18
TGGAAGACGAGGACATTGCCCAGCGCCATTCTGGGTCGACGCAGCGATTTGAACCAGAACTCGTTGAGCTTGTAGGTCGCTCGTTTAAGGAAGCGCCCGGGCAGGCTCGTGTAGAGCTCGGTGAATTGACCGGCGAAGCGATCTACCAGTTGCAAGCCCCGATCGGCGCAGAAACGCACCAGAAAATCGAGGTTGGAAGCACGCACCATGAGCCGATGCGTTCCCTTCAGTTCCCACTCTTCGCATCCCCACGGGGTGAGCGTCCTCTCCTTGTTTGGTCGCCCGAGAAGGCGCTTGACCAGACGGGCGAGGCTCTTCGTCTTGATGTGCAAGGAGCTGGCGTTGTTCTCCATCAATACCAGCTTGCCACCCGGCTTCAGGACCCGGATCAGCTCAGTGAGCGCCGCCTCGATCTGCGGCACATGCATCAGCACCCCCCAGCAATGCACATAGTCGAAGGTTCCATTCGAGAATGGTAGGCCCAGCAAATCCCCACTCTGCACCCGGATGCGCTCGCTCAGACCGGCGCGCTCGATCGTCGCCGCGCTGTGGCGAAGGGCGACCTCGGAGAAGTCAACCCCGGTGACCTGAAGGCCACTCCGGGCGAGACGTACCGCGTGGAAACCGTAGCCGCAGCCCGCATCTAGCAGCGTCTGACCCGACTTCGGCGCGAGAGTCTGAATGATGCGGTCGAAGACCTGGTCATAGAACCGGTTGAGGTCCGCATTAAGGTAATCGGTCTCCCACCACTCATGGATCTCTCGCTCGCTCAGGCAAGATCGCAATTCCCGAGTGCGTACGTCTTCGATTACGCTTTTCTTGTCGTCCCCTCGCGGTTGACTCATGGCATCGGGAACGTCCTGGAGCGTGGGTGACTGGAAAGCGGTCCTGGATTCCGGTCTCATCAGATTTCCTCGACTGCATAAGAAAGCAAAGGAGCTGCGGGTACACTGCGGCTGTGGGAGCAGCGACAGCACGCGCATCGCCCTTGGGTCATTTGCGGCGCGGAATATGGGCATTGCCCGGGCGCCTAGGTAGGCTCTCCAGCGTTTTTTGGACAGTTCCCGCCGGTCCTGAGTGGAATCCGGACAAAACGACGGCGCGCCGTCCAAAGACAGCGCGCCGGGCCCTCCAACCTGAACGCTACGATGCTCCTATCAAGGCGACCAACCCAACTGCAGCACCTCGAAATCGTTTACCGTCAACGCATGAAACGCCGGATTCATGATGTCATTGCTCCACCGCACATCGTACGTGCCACCGACCAGTATATAGGGATCGAATGCCACGGTCGCGGCGATCGCACCGTACCGTTTCAATCCTCTGAAGATCTTCTGCACTTCTGGTGCATAGCCTGAAATGTCGAAGTCGGCCTTCAGCCGAAGCCTGGCGCCAAGCGGCATTGCGCCTGGACTCCAGCGCTCTCCGTTGGAAGCGGGATAAACCCAGCTGTTGGAATCCGGCACCGAGATGCGAAGCGCGTGCTGGATTTCATTGGGGCCATAGACTTCATCGTAGCGAAGGTTGCCGGCGAGAATTGACATGCCGGATTCGTCCGCGCTGGGCCAGCCATCCGGACGGCGGTCGTTTCTATTCATATCAAAAAATGCCCCACAGCCAGCCCGCCAGGTCCAGGCGTCCCGATCGAACCAGACGTTGTAGAGCTCGTAGAGGTAATTGTTGTCCCGGTCCACGATCAACATGTGCCGATCTTCCTGCCGGTCATCGATGTATCCGGGAAGTCCTCCCTGGATCCAATGTGAATTCCAGATCGCTTCAATCGGAATCGGGTAAAAGGGGTAGCTCTGTTGGGTGCTGTGATCGACGCCGTCGCTGATGGACGGCCAAACAAACTCCACCGGGACCCTCTCCTGCCACCAGTCCACGCTGATGTATGGCATCCCCCAGTTTCGCTCGCCCAAGTCGTCCCAGAAGATCCCCCCTACATCCGGATGCCATTGCCTCCACCGGCCGGCCGCAGAAAGAAGGTCATCCGACCTCCAATCGACCGGCGCGCCACTGACATCCACATTCCACCAGTTGTCCCACGGAAACAGTCGATCAGGAATCCAGCCACCCTGCTGCGGGTCCGCGAATGATACGCCAGAAAATGCGGTAATGCAGACCAGCAACGTCAAAGGTGCAAGCCAGTTTGTCCGTCTCATCTACTTGGACTCCTTTTGGGAGAATTCCGGATATGAGGTTAGAGTGGTTACTAATGAACAACACTTCTAGCATGGAAGGTTGCTCGAACGGCGCGTGTTCTTGCCCTATTCCGATTTTGAAATTGGCCTGCCTTGACGGCAGCTGTGTGAGCTGGCTTAGCGAGCGGCCGGCGCCCCGAACCAGTGATATCAAGTGCCTCGACTCCGGCATTTCTCGCCGAATCTCGAAATCAGTGGGCGCTGATAAGTCAGGCGCTCATCTGCTCGCACGGAACCAGCGCCAGTGAGCAATCGGCTCAACTGTCAGCGCGGCGGTCAGCCGAAACGCAATGTACAAGCCAAGCTCCTGAAATAGAGCGTCCGGTCGCCCGGAAAGAACAGGTCTGAATGGACTTTCGGGTTCGCTCCGAGGAGGAGAAACTCGAGCACCGACCAGAGCTTCGGACCCAGGGCCAGGTTGGAATCTTTGAGCCTCGACCAGAGGTACTGCAATTCTCCAGGGAAGGTGTGCCGGCAACGAACGCCGAGCGGGTAGTCGAGGATTGCTCCCGGGGCGAAACCGTAAAATGCGTCGAGGAGCAGCCGCGGAAAGTCCACTCCGGCCCAGAGCGGCAGATGAAGCGATCCCCAGAACCGACCATTCATTTCGAGAAGGTGGAACTCGTCGCTCCGGGGATCCCAGCGATACTCCATCATCGCCACGCCTTCCCACCGCATGCAGCGAAGCTTCGTCAGCGCGTCGTTTCGAATCGACGGGTGACGCCAGCTCGCGCGCAGCGAGGACGCCCCGCCGGTGTGCGGGATCTCGTGCAGTCGAAGGTGCATGAATTCCGCGAGGAGCTCTCCGCGATGAAGCAGGAAAAAAGCGCCTACGCCCCGTCCTGGAATGAAGCCCTGAACGACTGCCTTTTTGAACCTCGTCGCCAGTGCTCGAAGGACCGCCTGGGCTTCCTCCGGCGATTCCGCTTTGGTGACGCCGCCGCCGTCGCCTTGCTTCGCGTAGCTCCCGTCCACCTTGAGGTAAAGCGGCCGCGGTAGACGGCTCAGATCGCTCACCCCCGGCAAGCTGCTGGTGTCCTCGATCAAGAGCGCGGGCGGAAGGTGATCTCCCACCGAGCCCGTTTGCATCAGCGTGCTGAACAGGTCGAACTTGCTCAGTCCCGCGTAGAGTGCGTCCGCTTCCTGGCAACCGCAGAGCAGATGGGAGAACTCGTCAAAACATGGGCGCATCGCCAGAAGAAGGCTTTCCGACGGCACGATCGCGGAGATCGGATGCGCTTGGAGATAGCCGCGCAACCATCCCAGAAAGCTCGCCGATTGATAGTCCGGACAAACGACTCTCTTCGCCGCAAACCGCGACGTCAAACCCAGGGCATCCGCCTGCGTGGAACAGGCGTGCACGGTGTACCCTGCCCGCCCCAACGAACGAATGACCGCCACCGCCCCGAGGGTTTCCGCCTGGACCACCAAAACTTCCCGTTCGCTCCGCGTGTTCACGGACGTACCGATTGCCTGCGACCACCGTCGACGAGCGCTGCCGCCATGCGCTCGTGCATGGTTTTCACCGCCTCGTCGATGGTCGCGAAACAATGATCGAAATACGCCGCACCCAAACCGTAGGGATCTTGAAGGTAGGGTCGACAGGGAGAGCACCAGATGCCCAGCAGCGTCAATTGCACGTGCGCTGCTCGCTCGATGGCCCGAAGGGGCTTCAATTGGAATGGCTCCATCGCGATCAAGAGATCGCCGATCTGCGCCGAAAATCCGAGCAACGACCGGGCGCGGTGGGCGCTCAGATCGATGCCTCGCTTGCTTGCAACGGCGATTGCCGTTGAATCGGCTGGTCGTCCCGGTCCCGCTTGAACGCCGAACGATATCGCATTCAAACCCGTGGCACGGGCACGGCATTCGGCATAAGCGCTTCGGCAGATGTTTCCGCGGCAGACGAAAACCAGCCGTCGAACCCGGATCCAATCAACGCTCCGCAGATCGGCGAAGTAGCCGAGCCGATCGGCAAGCGTCCACCCATGATGAAAGAGCCAGCCCCTGCGCCGCCCGAAACGAGACAGATCCACCGGAATCATTGCCGCCACCGAGCTCATCCCAATCGCTCAGTCGAGCCAAGGCCCAAATGAGCCTGAATGAAAGTGCTGGCGGTCGCCACATCCTCTGCAGACAACTGTCGGAAACGGGGCGCCAGCTGATTTCGTTGAACGCCCCCGGAGCATCGGACCGGATCTTCGCCGACGACCTGGAACCCCGCCTCGGCAAGCAAGGAAAGATGAGCTGACCTCGGTTCCCGGTTGAGCAAATATGGCCGCCTTTCATCCATTCACGCGACCGACGAGGACCGTATCGGGCGCTTCGGCGAGCAGCGAGCGGTACAGGAGATCGTGCGCAAGAGCCATTCGAGACAGGCCCATCTCCTTTTCAATGAATTGGCGTCCGGCTTCCCCCATTCGGCGAGAGGTGGTGGGGTTCTCGAGCAGCTTGACCATTGCCGCCGAAAGCTCGGACGGCTGACGCACCGAAACGACGAGTCCACGCTCGCCGTCCTTGACCAATTCCGGATTTCCCCCAGTGTTGGTGACGATCATCGGAAGACGGCTGGCCATTGCCTCCATCACCGCATTCGACAAACCTTCCCTCTCTGAGCACAGCACACCGATATTCGCCCTCGCCAGGACCGCCGGCACGTCGACCCGGTGGCCGAGAAAATGCGCCACTTGTTCCAAATGGAGGCGGGCGGAGAGCTCCTCCAACTGGGCACGGCGCCGTCCGTCTCCGACGAGGAGGGCCCGCAGATCTGGGAATCGGGTTCGAGCCTCGGCAATCGCCAGAAGAAAGTCTTCTTGTCTTTTCACCGGGTCGTGCATGTTGGCGACCAGGACCGCCACCGGAGCGCCTCCGGTCGCTGGGAGAGGTAGGCTTGGTCCTTGCCGTACCCGGCGGTCGAAGGCGGCGACATCAATGCCGTTGTAGATGACGGAAACCCGTTCAGCGGGAATACCCTCCGTCTCGACGAGCATCGTTTGAATGGCCTTGGCATTGGCGATCACGTGATCCGCCGCCCGCGAGAGGGCCCTCATCGCCAGACGGCGCAGCCTTCCCTTCCAATGGACCAGGTCGAGTCGGCCGACGATCACGCGGCATCGGGCAATCTTCGCCGCGGGAACGGCAATCAGTGCGGAGTACAGATCATGTGCGTGCACCAGTTGGATTCGGTTCTCTCGCAGCCAACGGGCAGATCGCTTGATTTGCAGAAGGGTATTGAGGCCAAACGCCGATCCACGAAGCTCGAATACCGCCGGCGAATAGCCCATTTCGAGCACACCCTCGAGCAGCGGCCCGTTCGCCTCCAGCGCGGCGACACTGACCGCATAATGGTCCGGCAGATTCCTGAGCAGCTCGACGAGTTGTACTTCCCCACCTCCCAGCCAGAAACCGTTGGCAAACTCGGCCAATCGAATAGGTTCACCGAACATCATGTGGCAGGAGCTGGAAGCAGGCCCTGTGCCAGCTCAGACGCCCGCCTGCTCGGACCGGTCCTCGCCTAAACCGCTGTCGCCAAAGGAGGCGAGTGGAGTTCTTACCGAAATGACCCCGATAGAACAGCCATCCGCGTAGGAGGGTTCGCGTACTTCTTACAGTCAAAGGACCCGGCATCGAGGGCATTCTGGTCGAAAACCTCTCGACGAGGTGAGGAACGAATCCTGCAAATGCGACGATCCAGATGCCTTCCGGAAGTCGAGTCAGCGCGATCATCACTGCCTACAATGGGGCCGCATTCGTGGCCGATGCCATCGAGAGCATTCTGGCTCAAACCCGACCCGTGGATGAGATCGTCGTCGTCGACGACGGATCCACCGACAACACCGCGGAGATCGTCGAGTTCTATCGGGCTTTCGGCGTGCGCTGTATCCGCCAGGAGAACCGCGGCCTCCCTCGCGCTCGGAACCGGGGAATCCTTGAAACGACGGGGGATCTGATCGCTTTTCTCGACTGCGACGACGCCTGGCTACCAGACAAGAACGCGCTCCAGGTCGATTATCTCGCCGCTCATCCTGAAGCGGCGATCGTCTCTGGGCACGCCTGGTGGTGGGATCCGACGACCGATCGCCGGTGGATCGAGCGGATGGGTGCCCGTCGATCCAAGCTCCCCCGTGAGATCATGGTCTACAATTGCGTCGGAAACGCCTCCGGCACTCTCATCCGTCGCCGCATTTTCGAAGAGGTCGGCCTCTTCGACCCCGCGCAAATCTGGGCCGAAGACTGGGAGCTCTGGATGCGAGTCGCTTCGAGGGGTGAGATCGGGTTCATCGACCGGCCGCTGATCACCTACCGCGTTCTCCCTACCAGCCTGACGCATCAGCGTCCCTGGGAACGGGTTTCAGGCTATTTTCAGCTTTCGTTCAAGGCGATAAGGAAATTTCGGCCGGCGCTCTGGCGCCCTATTCTCTGGGCCCGAGCATGGAGCAAGCGAGAGCTCGGGTTTGCCACTCTCGCGCTCGACCAAGGACTCGGTCGGCGCCCCTACTTGCATCATACGGCAATGGCGTTGCTCTCCTATCCGTTCGAGCAATCATCAATGAAGCTGAAGCACTTCACTCGCGCAGTCACCGGCTCCGCCTTTCTTCGGGGATATCGATACCTGAAGGAGTCAGTGAGAGCTTTGGCGCGCAGATTCGGTGTCGAGCCCCGCTGATACCAAAATCATGCGGGCGGGGCGGCCGAAAAGCCGCCCCCCGGCGAAACGTCAGGGACTCCAGCCGAGCTGGATAACCTCGAGGTCCCAGGCGGTCAATCCATGAAAACAGGGATTGAAAAGATCATTGTTCCACCTCGGGTCATACGTCCCGCCGATGTCCATGTCGGTGCCGTTGTCGGTCACGAGCAGGCCGTACCGCTTGAAGGCGCGGAAAATCTTCTGGCACTCGGGTGGAAACCCGGAGATATCGACATCCGCCCGCAGCCGCAGCCGCGCACCCATTGGCAACGCTCCCTCAGACCAACCGGTCAAATGCGATGCGGGATAGACATAGCCGTTCGTCGTCCTCACGGTCACTATCAGTGCGTGGCTGATCTCGTCCGATCCGTAGACTTCGTCGTATCGGACAAGGCCTGGCAGAATTGCGGTTCCCGCGGCATTGGCGGAGGTCCAGCCTTCCGGGCGCCGATTGTTCGTATTCATGTCGAAAAATGCGCCCGATCCTGCGTACCACTGCCAGCTCGATTCGTCGAAATACACGTTGTACAGCTCATACAGATGGTTGGTATCGCGCTCGACGATGATCAGGTGGCGATCTTCTTCACGATGATCCACCCGACCAGGCCACCCCCCCTGTATCCAATGCGTTTGCCAGATTGCCTCGTCCGGAATGGGATAGAACGGGTAACCGACCCCGTCGCTCTGGCTGGCGTAGTAGAAATTGACGAGCCTGCGCGGTTGCGATGAGTCGACCACGATGAAGGGCTGCCCAAAAACCTCATCGCTACCAGGCCACATCTCATGGCCCACGCCTGGGTGCAATCTCTTCGTATCGGGGCTGTTGATGAACTGGATGTATTGATCCGAATTCTCGTCAACGGGCGCCCAGGTGATTTCTTGATTCCACCAGTTATCCCAAGGAAACAAAGGCAACGGCTCGGGCAGTTGCCCGAGCAGCTCGGCCGCCCCTGAAGAGAACGCGACCAGGAGAATGGCCAGAAGACCAAGCTTTCGACCGTCCCATCGCCCGTACTGCTTACGAGCTTTTGAAAATACGCCCTGCGCTGCGCTGTCCGGCAGGGGATCCGCCCGCCGCTTCGTGTCCTTGTCTGTCAATCTTGAATCCTCTCGTTAGGGGTTCGACATCAGGCGCGAATCGTTCGCGGTTCATGACTATGGCCGAAGTGTTGACTATCCAAAATTGTCGGTTTTCGAGAGCGGCGTCAGGGAAAGGCCATCGACAATTTGATTGCGGCGGATCAGGAGAAACCCGAGCTGGCCGTCTGGATTTCCAGCGGCGCATACGTCCTCAGCCGGAGCGCGATCGATCGCGTTTCTCCCGGGACCCGGCTCGATCTACCCACCTTGATTCATTCCCTGATCGGGGCCGGCGAGACGGTGGTCGGCTATCGACATCAGGCTGGCTGGATCGACATCAACGACGAGGCCGCCCTGGCCCGAGCCGAAGAGCTCGTCCGATATTGTCAGTCATTTTCGAGCGCCCATCGACCCGCGAAAACACCCAGATGCATTCGACTGTCCGCTTCTTGGGAGCGCTTAGGCGGCTTGCTGGCCGACTGGCTCGCGGGGGACCAGAGGAATCGGAGCGGCCTGGGGCATCGCGGCCAGGCCGCGCCTGGTGATTCTCTCGGCGGATGCGGCGATCGCCAGCAGCACATAAAGGTGCGGCGACAGGGTATAGCCGGAGAGAAACAGCTGGCAGACCAGGTAGCCTGTGACCGAGGCGGCGATCGCCCGAGTCAACCAGGCGAGACTGGGGTCTCGCGCCGCCTGGAAGGCGCCGCCAACGGCTGAACCGACAAAGACCAGGAAGATCATCAGACCAACGAAGCCGAGCTCGGCAACGACGTCGAGAAAGACGTTGTGCGCAACGAGTGGACTTCTGACCTGGGGCCCAGTCGCATACAAGGGCCAGGCGAAACGAAAGGAGCCGGCCCCCACGCCGAGCATGGGATGAGCGCTGCTCATCTTGGCAGCCAGCTCCCAGGCGTACACGCGGCTCTGCGCCGAGCCTTCGTTGTGGAACTCCCGGATGGTTTCATTGCGCTGCCAGTACGTCGCCGGCGCAAAAAGAAGGAGCCCAATCACAAACGCGACTCCGAGAAGAATGGCCTGCATTCTGCGCTTCTCCCGGATTGCCCAGACGGTCATCGCGGTGCAAAGTCCAAGGAATCCACCCCGCGAATGGCTCAAGACGATGGCGATGACCGCCAGCACCACCGCGATGGCGCAGATGGCTCGGAAAACCCAGCGCGTGGACCGATGCGCAATGAAAGCCACGCCCAGCGGAACCGTCAGGCCGACGTCCATCGCAAGATAGTTCGGATCGCCGAAGGTCCCGAGCCACCGGGTGCGAAATCCTTCCACCAGATTCACCCCTTCGCGGTACCAGTTGATCGCTCCGATCGAGGTCACCATGCAGGAGACCACCAGGGCCGCGCAGGCGATGGCCAGCCGCCGCGGCGTGGTGACGACATTGATGATCGCGAAGTAGATCGCGATCGACTTGAGCAACTCGATGCTCACCGCTTGCGTCGACTCGGGATTGACCGACCAGGAAATGGAGGCCCATGCCAGCGCACCCAGCGCCAGGAGCGCGAAACCGCGGATGCCGTCAAGATAGAGCGTCTCCAACTTGAGCAGCCTGCGCACCAGCATCAGGCCGGCCGCGCCGGCGGACGCGATCAAGGCGAGCCGGACGTTGGCCAGACCGGGGACCCAATCGCTGGGGACCGCGTACATCACCACCACGAACGCCACCACCAGCCAAAAGGCGAAAACGTCCCGCGGACGTTCGCTCGTGCTCATTGCTTGCCTCCGAACAGAGCTGTGCTCAAGCCAACGGGTGCGAAGCAGTCCACGTGCCACCGGTGAGCGGCAGCAAGGCCGTAATTGCAGGCGGTTTGAGGTGAGTAGCCAAGCCAGCCTGCCCGCTTCCTGAAATAGATACAGGCCCGGCTCGGGCGCGGGTCAGGCGGGTAGGGTTTCCCGGAAAAAACGCCGCAGGTTTTCGCCGAGGATCTTCTCGACCTGTCGCTCCGGATATCGCTGAAGCAGGCCCGCGGTGAGCAGGTGCAGATCGCGAACATCGCGGATCCCCCGGGGCAGCGGCACCATTCCATCGAAATCCGAACCCAACCCGACGGCGTCTTCGCCCATCACGTTCACCGCGTGCTCGATGTGCCGAATGACATCTCCGATTTCCTTCCCGCCCAGGAACATGGTGGCAAAGATGATGCCCACCACCCCACCCTTTTCGGCGATCCGGCGAAGCGAGGCGTCGTCCAGGTTTCGCCAACTGCCCTTCACCCCCCGAACGCCGGTGTGGGAGCAGAAGGGGCGCGCTTTGGCGTGCGCGAGGATCTCCCTCACCACGGCCGGCGAGGCGTGGGCCAGGTCCACGCTCATGCCGACTTCGACCATCTCCTCCAAGACCTCATAGCCCAGTCGAGTGAGCCCCCTGCGCGCGATGGAAGGAAACGACGAGCCACCCAGCTCGTTGTTTCCAAGATGGGTAAGCCCCATGAAACGCACTCCTCGCGCGAAAAGCTCCCGCACCCGGGCGACTCGTCCCTGGAGCGCGTGAGCCCCTTCGATGCCCAGCACGGCAGAGAGGCAACCGAGGCGCAGATTCTCCTCGATGTTCGCCGCGCGAGAGGCGATCGCCGCCTTTCCGCCCGATCGCCGGCAGAAATCTTCCATCCGATCGATTTGCCAGCTCGCCCGCGCCCACTCGCCCCTCCGCGCCTCGGCCGGCCAGCCGCGGTACGCGGCGAAAACAGGAAAGGCGCCAATCACCGGAAGCCCGCGGGTCACGATGGTGAAGCACTGAAGCTTCACCCCCGCTTCCTGGAGCCTGGGAAAGTCGACATGCCCTTCCGCCGAGGGGACGGTGAGATCCCGGTTCCACATCAGCGAGTCGGCGTGGGCATCGGCGACGAAGGCGCGACGTTGAAGCTCCTGAGCATCCATCGGCATCGAGTCTGCTTCGTTCCGTGCGGCGCGGACAACTTGATTCGAGCGGCTCTTTCGCCCGGCACCCGGACCCGCCTACATTCTCCCGGGTGGAAGCAACCAGCGCGGAGCAACTTACGGATCTGACTCCGGACACCGGCGGCATGCTGGTGTCGCGAGAGGAGATGAGCTTCGACTTTGGCGGCGCGAAATTCCGTTTGCCTGGAGATGCGGCGCTCTTGAAGTGGATCTTCGATCAGTTTCTCTATGGGGAGGTGACCGGCATCCAATGCGGCCATTGGCTCTACCGCGCTCCCTCGCTCGAGGCGGCCGCCTTTTTTGCCCGGCAAGCGGTGGAAGAGCTGAGCCACGTCCGCCAGTTCCTCCGGATCTATGACTTGATCGGGATTCGACCGGGTCCGGCGCATCCGGTGATCCGGTTCATGGCCACCGGTTCGATGGGCACCGACTACGCCGAGCACGTGGCGACGGAAATGGCGGTCGGCGAAGGACTGGTCCTGATGATCTTCTATGCCCTGATCGACACCATCGAGGATGAGAGGGTGGTAAAGATTCTTCAGAGCGCAGCGCGTCAGGAAGAGCGGCATGTCGCCTTTGGCGAGCGCCAGACGCGCCGCCTGGTCGAGCAGGATCCTCAATTGGCGCCGTTTTTATTGGGGCTCAACCTGGGCTCGATTCTGGCGATGAAGCGCCTGGCCCGGTACGTCTCCACCGCCCTGGGCGAGCAACAGGAAGTGCTGCGATTGGCACCGGCTTTTCTGGAACGGCTCGTCGCGGTCCTCGAGCTTCGCCTCCAGCGCATGGGTGTCCTCACCGGGCGAATTTCGGATCTCGGACCGATCAAACGGATTTGGCTCATCGGCAAGGCCTACCTTCGGCACTGGCTCGGTGGGTTGCGGCGAAAACCGAAGCTGCTCACCAGAACCTATCTGGACGATCCGTCGATGAAGTAGCTCGATTGGGGCTGTCACTGGCCAGCGTTCCTGATTAGGCTTTGTGCCATGTCCACGGTTCTCAGAAGCTATCTGGCGGGTGAATGGCGGGTGGGCTCGGGGAAGGGAACCGAGCTTGTGAACCCATCGACCGAAGAAGTCCTGGCTCGGACGTCGACCGAGGGTCTCGATCTCGGCGGCGCTGTCAAGCTCGCGCGCGAACGAGGCGGCCGGTCACTTCGGGCAATGACGTTCGGGCAGCGCGCCGAGGTGCTCAAGAAGCTCGCCAAGACACTGGCCGATGCGCGCGAGGAGCTGATCACGCTCGGACTGATCAACGCCGGAAATACGCGCTCCGACGCCAAGTTCGACATCGATGGCGCTTCCGCAACGCTGATGTTCTACGCCGACCTGGGCTCGAAGCTCGGAGACGCCCGGGTGATCGCCGATGGCGAGGGCATTCCGATCGGCCGGTCGGCTCGGCTCTACGGCCAGCATTTGCTCGTGCCTCGCCGGGGAGTCGCGGTCCAGATCAATGCCTTCAACTTTCCCGCTTGGGGAATGGCGGAGAAATCGGCCACCGCGCTGCTCGCCGGGATGCCGGTGATCACCAAGCCGGCAACCTCCACTTCGATGATGGTCCATCGCATCGCGCAGCTGTGGATCGAATCCGGGGCACTGCCGGAAGGCGCGTTTTCCTTCGTCTGCGGTGGAATTGGCGACCTGCTTTCATTCCTCGGGCCGCAGGACGTCGTCGCATTCACCGGCTCCGGGGCGACGGCGGCGCAGATCCGGCGCCAGGAAAACCTCGCCCGCCACAACGTTCATCTCAACATCGAAGCGGACAGCCTCAATTCGTTTGTCCTCGGACCCGACCTGTCGCTCGGGACCGAAGCGATGAATCTCTTCTTTTCGGACCTGGTGAAGGAGATCACCCAGAAGGCCGGACAAAAGTGCACCGCGGTGCGGCGAATCTATGTGCCCGCGGATCGCCTGGACGAGGTGCGTGAAGAGCTGGTTCAGCGCCTGTCGGAAGTGCGGGTCGGAAACCCGGCCGACGAGCGAGCTCAGATGGGTCCGCTGGCAACCGCTCAGCAACTTCGCGACGTGCGCGCGGGAATGGCGCAGCTGACTCGCTCATCCCAGCTTGCCACCGGTGGGCCCAAGCCCGTCGAAGCAATCGGCGTTCCTTCCGGCAAAGGCTTCTTTGTTTCCCCGACGCTGCTCGTCCAGCCCAACCCGTCGCTCGACGACAGCGCGAACGAGGTGGAGGTCTTCGGTCCGGTCGCCACGCTGATGGCCTTCCGCGAGAACGCGGCGTTGATCGAGCTTGTCGCCGCAGGAGGCGGCGGACTGGTGAGCTCGATCTACTCCGATGACCGCCCGTTCATTGAGCAGGTGGTGACGGGGATTGCGCCCTACCATGGTCGGGTCACCATCGCGGGCGAGAAACTGGCGGGACAATCCATCCCCCCGGGAACGGTTCTTCCCCAATTGCTTCACGGAGGGCCCGGCCGCGCCGGCGGTGGCGAAGAATTGGGCGGGGCGCGTGGCCTGAGCCTGTACATGCAGCGGGTCGCGCTTCAGGGACATCGGCCGATCGTCGAGCAGCTCTCAGGGACGCGAAGAGAATCGGGCGTCTGATCTTTACCGCCGCCGCGGTACGTAGAGTCCGGGAGGCCGGGGTTCCTTTCATCGGATTCCTGCGTCGGTTGGCCGTCCGCCATCGAGCGGCTGTCCTGCGTTCAGCACCTCGACCTCGGTCGCCACCCTCTGGATCCCCTGCCAGACAAAAGACGCGCGCACCTCCGCTCCTTGCTTGAAATCGGTCAGTCGGGCGCGTTTCCCATTGTAAGTAATCTGCGTGTTGTCGCTCGCCTTCAACCAGTACTCGAATCCGCTTCCGTCCCGGATGATCAGCGTATCCGGCTCGGCGCGCTCCAGCTTGCCGGCCACTCCCGCCTCGCCGGCTTTCGCGGTCCGCTGACTTCCGTCCAGCCCGGCGGATTCGTCGCTTTCCCCGGGGATAAGAGCCTTGGCCGCGTACTCGAGCGCTCGAGCCGCCTGCGTCCGGGCGAGTTGCATCACCTGCTCTCCATTGCGCCGCTCCTCGCGCTGGATCGCCTGGATTTCAGCCAAGGCATCGACCTGTGGGGGTGCATCGACTGCTGGCTCGATCGGCCTTTGGCACGACGCCGGGGCAAGCCCGAACAGAAAAAGCGCAATCCATTTGCAAATCTTGCCCGCCGACCGCACCGAATGAAGTTGCGTTCGGGATCGCGCCGCGGCAGAAGTTGCGGGTCCGTCCGCCCGCTTGCTCAATTGTCCGGTGCGCCGTCGCGGATCCACTTCTCCAGCTTGGCGAACTCGCAGGGGGCAATCACGCTCAGTGAGTTCGGAAGCAGCGGCATGCGCTCAAAGCATTTCGTCGGGTCGTCCGACGTCTTGCGCCAGATCATGCTGTTCATCGGCTCGCCGGGTTTGACCCTGACCACGTTCGGGACCGCGGCACTGCAGTCTGCGGATGTCGGCTGATTGACCAGCCTGGAGACCGTTCCCGGGGCGGCAAGGCTCAGGCCGCCCTGGGGATTGACCGGAGAGTGACATCCTCCTCCCGTACAACGAGCCGTGAAGATCGGCTGAACGTCCCGGCTGAAGAGGACCATCGTGGTGTCGCAGACACCGCCATCGCTGGTCGAGACGGCCTGCTCGGCGGGCACGCAGACTCCTATCGCTCCGCGCGCCACGCAAACAAAGGGCGAGGGACAGTCGATCGCCCGCTCGCAGCTGCGCTGGGCGTAGTCCAGGTCCGAGACCGTGCAAGCAGAACCCAGGACGAGCAGGATCACCGCCGGTCGAGCGAAGGCGCGGACAACGAGAGGATGGGAGATCATCATTGCCCGCATCTAGAAATGAAAGGTGAGGCTCGCCTTCTCAGCGTCCGGTCGCGGAAGAAGCTCGAGCACGAGCGCATAGACCAGCGTCACTCCCGCCAGCGCATACAGCACGTTGGCCGTCGCCGCCGATTGGCGGGCGTCTTCGATCGTCCTCGCTGACTCGCCGGCGGACGAAAGCGTTTTCGCTCGCTCCTGCTGGCCATGAGCGATGAAGCTGAAGACCAGGCCGCCTGCCCCCAGCGCTCCGGCGCCGAGAAATGCATATCGATGATAGTTCGAGGCTTCACGCTCCTTGGGTTTTTCGGCGATGACCTTGGCCTTCTCCGCGCTGGCGGGAGGAGAGCTCTTGGACCGATCGCCGCTGACCCGAGGGGCGCTTTTGGTTTTGTCCGGGCCGCTCGGCGACGAGTCGGACGCCTCACCCGCCCAGACGGGAGGGGGACCGAGTAGGAGAACGAGGATGCTGAGCTGGGCCACGACTGCGGTGACACTGCGCAACCTGCGAGTCAATTGAACCTCCGCGGCGCCATCTGAAGGCGTTGAGGACGGTTATACCGCGGTGACGCGTTGACAGGGAGACGTGCTGCCGATATCCCGAACTTTGACATTCGATGAGGTAGACACTTCGTGAAGCTGCCCGTTGTCGTCAACGGCGAAAAACGCGAAATCGACCCAGGTACGACCGTCCGCGACCTATTGGAAGCGATGCAGATCGGCGCAGGGCCGATCGCCGTCGAGGTGAATTCGAAGGTGGTGCGGCGGGCGCAGCACGCTGGACACTGTTTGTTCGCCGAAGACAAGATAGAAATCGTCACCCTGGTCGGTGGTGGTTGAAACCGGAGGAACCCGTATGCAGGACAAGCCCTTTCAAATCGCCGGCCGAACGTTTGGCTCTCGCCTGATCATCGGCACCGGCAAGTATCCGAGCTTTGAAGTGATGCAGCAGTGCCACGCGGCGTCGGGGGCGGAGATCGCCACCCTGGCGGTCCGGCGGCTGGACCTCTCGGCGAAGGGTGAAGCGTCGCTGATGCACTGGATTGATCGGAACCGCATCACCGTGCTGCCCAATACCGCGGGATGCTACACCGCCGAGGACGCCATCCGAACCTGCCACCTGGCCGAGGAGCTCGGGATGAGCAAGTGGGTGAAGCTGGAGGTGTTGGGGGATGAGAAGACCCTTTTCCCCGACGTGGAAGAGACGGTTCGCGCGGCCACGCGGCTGGTGAACGAGGGATTCACCGTCTTTCCGTACACCAGCGACGATCTGATTGTCGCGCGCAAGCTCCAAGATGCCGGCTGCGCGGCGATCATGCCGCTGGCGGCGCCGATTGGATCCGGGCTCGGGATCCGAAATCCGCACAACATCCGCCTGATCATCGAAGCGGCCACCGTTCCCGTCATCGTCGATGCCGGGGTGGGCACTGCCTCCGATGCCGCGATTGCGATGGAGCTCGGCTGTGACGCGGTGTTGATGAACACCGCGATCGCCGGCGCGAAGGATCCGGTGAGGATGGCAACCGCGATGAGGAAGGCGATCGAAGCGGGCCGTGATGCGTATCTGGCCGGACGCATTCCCCGCAAGGCCTATGGATCGGCTTCCAGCCCGATCGAGGGGTTGATCGCGTAGTGTCTTCCGAGCTTCCGCTTCTCATCGTCATCACCGACTGGCAAATCCCCGCGTCGAAGCTGATGGAATCGCTCGAGTCGGTACTCTCCCTCGGGCCCGAGGTCGCGCTGCAGCACCGCCACCCGGGGGCTTCCGACCGGGTGTTCTTCGAGGAGGGTGAGCGGCTGGCAAAGCTCTGCCAACGGTTGGGCAATCCGCTGTTCGTGAACGGACGGCTGGACATCGCGCTGCTGTTGGGCGCCCATCTCCACCTTCCCGCCCGCGGCATTGCTTTCGACGATGTGCGGCGACATGTCTTGCCCGGGACCTGGATCAGCGCCGCGGTGCACGATCGGCAGGAAGCGCTCGAGGCGGTCGGCGCGGATCTGGCCCTGGTCAGCCCCGTCTTCGCGCCGGGCTCGAAGCCCACCGATCCCCGCACGCCGCTCGGCCCCGAGGGCTTCGCGCGATTGGCGAAGTCAACGCCGTGCCCGGCCTTCGCGCTCGGAGGTATCGGACCGGCCAATGCCTCCGAAGTGGTAGGGGCTTCGGGATTTTCGGCCATTTCCTCGGTGCTCAAAGCCAGCAATCCAATTCTCGCCGCCAAGGCTCTGCTGTCCGCGGCGCGAAAGAGCCGTCAGCGACCCCATCCCACCTCGACATCCGACTAGCCGCGGCAGCGACCCACCAGACAAGTCCAGTATGATTCGCGGCTGTGAGCTCTTCGGCGCCAGCGTTCTCGGAGTTTCGCCCACTGTCCACGGGCGAGCTGATGGACCGCGCGGTTGGATTCTGGCGATCTCACTGGAAGCCCCTGTTTCAGCTCTACCTTGCATTCCAACTGGTCGGATATGCGCTGCTGAAGCTCCTGCTCTGGGCGATGAGGACTTGGTTTCCTCTCCTTCAGGACGGTTTGGCCCTCGGCAATGCGCTGAAAAACGACCCGACCGAAGTCGTCCGGCAGTCCGCGGTCGGGGTCGGAACGACCGTCGCTGTTTTCACGGCCTATACGTGGGTGATCTGGTTCGCCTCCATTGCCGGCGCACGGTACGTGGTGGGTGAGTGCCTGAATCAAAAGCCGTCCCCGTCCGGATCGATTCGCTACGCCTTTGCGCGCGTGGGTCCGGCAACGCGGTCGCTGATTTTGATGGTTTTCCTGAGCATCGCGATCGCCTTGCTCTTCGGGATCCTGACGACGATGGCGATCGGACTCGTCGCTTACGTGCTCGGCCGCGGAAGCGTCGGCGGTAACGCGGGAGTGCTCCTGACAGGCCTGGCCACTCTGGCCGGATTCCTCGTTTTGGGGCTCGGATTGCTCTGGTATCTGCTGCGGTTCATGCTCATTGCTCCAGTGCTGGCGGCGGAAGATCTCGGCGCACTCGCGAGCATCCGGCGCTCGGGTCAACTGATGTCCGGGCGAATCGGACCAGGCCTGATGAACGGCGTGAAGGTGCGGGCGACCGTTCTCATCACCGCGATGATGTTGGTCGTGCTGGTGGTCACCTCCCTGGGCAGCATTCCTTCGGTATTCTTGACCCTCGCCTATGCCAGGCGCCCGGAAGGGATTTTTGCGGTCTCCAGCGCCGTCCCTGAGCTTTTCCTCATCCCCGCCGAGCTCTTTCACGTCGGCGTGCAGTCGCTCTTCGCCCCGCTTTACATCGCGCTCGCCAGCATTTTCTACCTCGACATGCGCGCGCGCCGCGAGGGTTTGGATCTGGAGCTGAAGCTGCACGTACTGGAAGAGGGAGCGGCGAGGTGACCTCCGCGGTTGTCGCTCTGCTCTTTGCTTCGGCGTTGGATCCCTGCCCGCTGATGGAGAATCGGTTGGACGGGATCCAGAAGGCCGCAAAGGCATCCCCGGAGCGGCTCGAACAACTTCATGCGCAGCTCGAATCGGACCTGGGGCGGCCGCTGCTTCTTAAGTCCGAGCGCTCGCTTGACCCGGTGGCTCGGGCGGGCCTGATCGAGCGCAGAGCGCAGGCGACCTGTCGGCTGCAGTCGCGGCTTTCGGATGTCTCCATCCAGCCCGGCAATCGCGACCGGCTCAAGCGGATCCTCGATCGGCCCGAGTTTGCCGGGGCGCGAACCCGAAATCCGGATTGGCTCGCCCGCTGGCTGCGGCGATTGGGGGAGTGGCTCGAGTCGCTGTTCGAAGCACGGGGCGCCCAGTCCTTCGCCGGTTTCACCCGGGCGCTGGTTCTGGGACTTGCCGTGGCTGCCGGGGCCGCCGGGTTGATCCGGGCGCTGCGCAGAGTCCGCGTTGCGCGCGAAGCCAAGCCACCGACCGCGACGGCGCAGCGTCCGACTCTGGCAGATCCACCAGTTTACCTTTCGCTGGCACAGGCAGCACTGAGCACCGATGCGAGGGAGGCGATTCGCCAGGGTCTGCTCGCTCTTCTCTCCTGGCTCGAACAGCGCCGGCTGGCGCAAACCAACCGGGCGAAGACCAACCGCGAATTGGTGAAAGAGCTTCCGTCCCGCGGCGCCAGCGCCGAGCTGTCGGAAAGCGTGGGCGCATTGCTGAATTGGTACGACCGCGCCTTCTACTCGCTCTCCGCGGTTCCATCCCGGGAAGCGCGCGAGTTCATCGATCGAATCTCCGCGCTTCAATCCGTTCACGCCGGGGGACTGTCGTGAGCGGTCCGAGAGGGGTCTGGATCTACGCGGGTCTGCTCGCGGTCGCCCTCGCGGTGGCGGTCGCCGCGAGTCAGAAGGCCCATCCGACCTCAATGTCCGCCTCGGTTCGCAACCCCGGGCCGGCGGGGATTCGGGCGCTCTATCTCTACCTCGACGAAAGCGGCTTCGACGTGCGGCAGTCGTCCGTCTTCCCGAAGCCAATTCCGGAACAGATCAAGACCTTGGTGGTCTCCCAGCCCCGACTTCGCCGTTTCACCGATGAGGAGCTGGCGGAAGCGCGGCTTTTCCTCGAGCGCGGAGGAATCATCGTCTATCTCGCCTCCAACCCCCTGGGCGCCCAGGTCGAGCTGGATCGATGGCTGGGTCTGCGAGAGGGCGAGTGGATGCAGGGCGAGTCATTTCCGGTCGGAGCGGCAAAGGCTGAAAAATCGGAAGCGGCGGTCGATTGGTGGGCTTCTGGGACCTCGGGAGGTCCTCGTCACCTGAGCGTCGCCAGCGCCCGCGGGATAGAGGTCGAGAACACCGATGCGCTGCCGATCGCCGGGAGCCGATCCACCGCTTTCGGATGGTGGCAATCAGCAAACGACGGAGAGATCTGGATCTTCGCCGGCGCGGACTTCTCCCAGAACAGCCGGATCGAGGAGGCGGACAACATCGAGGTGTGGGAGGCAATCGCCGCCCGGGGCCCGATCCTATTCGACGAATCGCACCACCGCCTCGCGCCGGAGGCTCCGGACGCGGCGAAGCGGGCGCTGTGGATCATCGCTGCCCAATTTGTCGCCTGGGCCTCGTTCTTTGCTTATTCGCGGGGCAGCCGGTTGGGCCCCCCGCGACCGGAGATCATCGAGCGGCATCGCAGCAGCCGCGAGTATCTGGAGTCCATCGCCTGGTTGACCCGCCGGTCGCGGGTAGAAAAGGAGCTGCTGCGCGAGGCGATGACCCGGCTGCGGGTCGCGATGCAGGACCGGTTGGGCATCGCCGTCTCGCTGCCCGAGGACGAGGCCGCCCACGCTCTTCAGGGCGCCAGCGGCATTCGGGCGGAACGGATGCTCGAGATTTGCCAACGGGTCCGCCGCGCGCTCGAGGCCAAGGCCCTCCCCTCGTTCCAGTTCGCTCAATTGGCGCGGGAGCTCGCTCAGCTCGAGCGCGTCATCGCCGGGCATTGAGGTCTTGACGCCGCTGGAGAGCGCGCCCAACGTGGGCCCGGATCTCCAGGATGCGCAAGTCCCAGCTGTCGGCGTACATCTTTTGCGCCCGGTCGCGCCGCGGACCTGGGCCTTCGCGGAGGCACTCGTCCACCCTTCGGACGAACTCCTCCGGCGTGCGGGCGATTTTGCAGAGCCCGATCTTCCTCACCTCCGGCAGGTCCGAAGCAACGCAAGGCAGCCCGGCGGCAAGGTACTCGCGGACCTTCAGCGGATTGGCGCTCAGAGTCAGCTCGTTCAATTTGAAAGGCATGATCGCCACGTCGAAGCCGCGGGAGTATCGGGGCAGGTCAACGTATTTCTTGCGACCGAGCAGATGGATGTTCGGCAGGCTTTTCAGTCGCGCGACATTCACGTCGGGCGCGACCTTCCCGAGCAGTACCACCGAGCCTTCGGGGTGGGCGCGCGCGCACGCCTCGAAAGCCCCCTGGTCCACCCACTCGGCGAGCAAGCCAAAGAATCCGATCACCGGCCGCGGAAGCCGCGCAAGATCCTCCGGCACGTCCGTCATCGGATCGCACGCCTGGACGAAGTGATGAAAGTCCACCCCGTGGCGAACGAGCACGGTGTGGGGATTGATTCGCGCCTTGCTCGAACGGAGGGGTTCGGCGGAAGTGATCACCAGATCCGCCTTGCGCAAAAGCTGAAGCTCGAGCTCCGAGATGTGCTTTCGATTGGTGTCCGCGAACGCGGAGAACTCGTCGACGCAGTGGTAGATCACCAGCTCCTCACCGAGCGTTCCGGATACCGGCGCGGACGCCGGCAGGAAGGACCACGACAGCGGCCGGCTGAAACCCAGCCTTCGCATCGCGCGCCGGATCTGGTGGCGGAGCAACGTCCTGTTCGCCGCCCGCACCGCCTTGGACCCGTACCAGGGCAGGGCCAACGGGGTCATCACCGAGAGGTTCGGCTCCACCTGCCGCACCCCGGTGGCGAACAGGGAGAGCTTTCGCCAGGCACGGCGAAAGTCGTGCACGTTTGCCCTCGGCGCGCGGTTGCCGATGCTGTTCACCCAGAGGATGCGGTTGTCCCGCGCGAGATTGCGCATGATGTGAGTCTTGGAGAGTGGGTCACCGTCCCAATCGTTGCTGAAAACGACGATGTCGCGACCAAAGAGCCCTTCGCTGGCCAACCCCATCGCTGGCTCTCGTTCGGGCGCGGCCTGGATCGTCTGGGTCAACATGACCTGTCTCGTCACGAAGGTGCGCTTCGGGCGCCCGGGGAAACAACTTTCAACGCCGGCCCGCTCGAGCTCCGGGTTGTTCGCTTGCGCGGCAATTCCCGCGCCGGCAC
>WNFA01001156.1_pt1 | contig 21435 bp, 18 predicted proteins | sample 5400481 | NCBI WGS metagenome assembly WNFA01 (sample SAMN13153340, study PRJNA577476) | soil metagenome | isolation source: 120 cm saprolite under Douglas fir tree site 2 hole 1 replicate 2 | place: USA:California | collected 2015-04-18
TCGCGCTCATCGTGCCCAATACTACTACCCTGAGGAACCCCTGACTCAATCACGGCCGCGCCCCAAGCCCGAAAAGATCTCCCACCGCGGGGCGCACCAGACGCTGCCGGAGAATTCGATACCTGCATTTCTCCGCGCGATTGAGCTCGGAGCTGACGCGATCGAGCTCGACGTGCACGCCACGAGCGACGGCATCGTCATCGTGCACCACGATCCAGTCGTGAACGCGCCGGCGGCGGCGAGAACGAGGATCGCCGATCTCCGGGCGTCGGAGATTAGCCGCTTTCCACTGGCGCATGGCGTCGAAATCCCGACGCTCGAAAAAGTTCTCGATGCTGTTGGTGATCGGGCGATGGTTTACGTCGAAATCAAGGCGACTGCTATCGAGCCACTGGTGGTGCGGTGCATTCGGGAGTCCGGCGCGAGGTGTGCCGTGCACGCTTTCGACCATCGCGTTGTCAAAACCGTGAAGAGGATTTTCCCCGCCATTCGAACCGGTGTTCTCGAGGTAGCGCGTCACATCGATCCGGTGGCCTCGCTCGTCGCCGCTGGGGCCCAGGATCTCTGGCAGGAGGTGTCGTTCATCGATGAAGAACTCGTGGCGCGCGCCCATTCCGTCAATGCGAGAGTGATTGCGTGGACCTCCGACGACGCGGACCAGTGGGAAACCCTTAAGAACATCGGCGTCGACGGCATTTGCACCGATCGCATCGCCGAGCTCGCGACAATGAGTCTGTAAGTGCGCTAGCTTATTGCGACCCACAGCCCTACTTCGGAGGAAAATCTTTCACATGCGCGCTTTTCTTTGTCTGTTATTGGTGGGAGCTGCAGCCTGCACTGCTCGGACCCCGAGAACTACGCCCTCGCCAGCTCGCGATTCGGCGCAGGCCGACCTCGGCCGCGGGGGCGCATCGACGCCCAACGCCGATCCCTTCCCGAGCACGTACGTTCCCTTCCCCTCGCGAACGACCGTCGTCCGCAACGTCAACATTCTGACCGCGGCCGGACCCCTCATCAGGAACGGCGCGATTCTCCTGCAGAACGGCAAGATCGCCGCGGTCGGCGCGACAGTCGACGCGCCGGCCGATGCGCTCGTAATCGACGGCGCAGGCAAGTACGTCACTCCAGGTATCGTCGACGACCACTCCCACCTTGGAGTGTACGCAGCACCAGGCGGCAATGCGCTGAGCGACGGCAACGAAGCCACCAATCCCGCCACCCCGCAGGTGTGGGCGGAACATTCAGTGTGGCCGCAAGACCCGCAGTTCCCCCGCAATCTCGCGGGTGGCGTGACGACGCTGCAGGTGCTTCCGGGCTCGGCGAATCTCATCGGCGGTCGTAGCGCTATTCTGAAAGTCGTCCCGGGACGCACGGTACAGGCGATGAAGTTTCCGGGCGCGAAATACGGACTCAAGATGGCGTGTGGCGAGAATCCCAAACGGGTCTATGGGGGACGCGGCGGACCGTCAACACGGATGGGCAACGTCGCCGGCTACCGTGCTGCCTGGATCAAAGCGGTGGACTACCGCCGCAAGTGGGACAAGTGGAACGCCGATCATAAGGGAGACCCACCGGCGCGCGACCTCGGCAACGAGACTCTCGCCGAAGTGCTCCGCGGCAACATTCTCGTCCACAATCACTGCTACCGCGCCGACGAGATGGCGCAGATGATCGATATCGCGCACGAGTTCGGATACCAGATCCGCTCGTTCCACCACGGAGTGGAGGCGTACAAGATCGCGGACCTTCTCGCCAAGGAAGGCATCGCTGGCTCACTCTGGGCCGACTGGGGCAGCTTCAAGATGGAAGCGCTCGACGCGGTGAAGGCGAACATGGCGCTGGTTGATCACGCCGGCGCGCGAGTGATCGTCCATTCCGACGATCCGTCCGGCTCGCAGCGATTGAATCAGGAAGCGGCAAAGGCGATGGAGGCGGGAGCGGAAATCGGGATCCCCGTGAGTGAGGAGCAGGCAATCAAGTGGCTCACGATCAATCCCGCGTGGGCGCTTGGCCTCGACGAGAAGATCGGCTCGCTCGAAAAGGGCAAGAATGCCGATGTCGTCCTCTGGACGGGCGATCCGTTCAGCGTCTACTCGAAACCGGAGAAGGTGTGGATCGACGGCGCCCTGCTGTACGATCGTCTCGACCCGTCCGAGCAGTGGCGCACTGACTTCGAGCTCGGCTTCGTACCGTTCAACCGGAACTAATCGATGATCTCATACAGGCTCAATTCGCGTGTCGTCGCTTTTGTTTTGGCGGCAATGCTGGCAATGCCCGCCGCGGCGCAAACGATCGCCATCACGGGTGGAAAGGTATACCCGGTAAGCGGGCCACTGATTGAAAACGGAACGGTCATAATCGCCAACGGCAAGATTGTCGCTGTCGGCGCGAACGTGCCGATCCCGGCGGGCGCACAGCGCATCGACGCGACGGGTAAGATCGTGACCCCTGGCTTCGTGGACGCGTCGACGCAGCTCGGCGTTCAGGAAGTCGCAGCCGTGAACGACACGCGCGACATGAGCGCCCGGGGCAAGGACAACATCGCGGCCGCCTTCACCGTCTGGGAGGGCCTGAACCCCAATTCGGTGCTGCTGGCACCAGCGCGCAAGGAAGGCATCACCAGCTTCGTCGTCGTTCCAACTGGCGGTCTCGTATCGGGTCAAGCGGCGCTGGTCGACGTCGTCCCGGGAACGACGACCGACATGATCATCAGATCTCCGGTCGCGATGGTCGCCGAGGTCGGCGATCCGCAGTCGGCGGGATTAGGTTCTCGCGGAGAGCTGATTGTGAAGCTGCGCGAGCTCCTGGAGGATACGAAATTCTTCCAGACCCACCGTGACGCGTTTGATCGCGCTCAGACGCGGCCATTCACGGCAAGCCGCCTCGACCTGCAGGCGATGATTCCAGTGGTGGAGGGCAAGCTTCCCCTGCTCATCACGGTCAATCGCGCTTCAGACATCGATGCGGCGATGCGCCTCGCCCGCGACTACAACGTCAAGCTGATGATCACCAGCGGCGCGGAAGCGTGGATGATGGCCGACAAGCTTGCCGCCGCGCACATTCCGGTTCTAACCGGGGCGATGAACAACATTCCGGACGGGTTCGCGTCGCTCGGCCAGCGCCAGGAAAACGCTGGCCTGCTGCGCAAGGCTGGAGTGCAGGTCGCTCTAATCGGAAATGCCGGAGGCGGTGACGAAGAAGCATTCAACGTTCGCAACCTGAAGCAGGAAGCGGGCAACGCCGTCTCTTACGGAATGACGTGGGACGATGCGCTACGCGCAGTAACGCTCGCGCCCGCGGAATTCTTCGGAGCGGCGGATCGAGTTGGCTCGCTGCAACCTGGCCGCGAGGCCAACGTCGTCGTCTGGAGCGGCGATCCGTTCGAGTTCACGACGCGGGCCGAGCACGTTTTTGTACGCGGTCGCGAGTACAACGAGAAGACGAGGCAGGATCTGCTGATCGAACGCTACAGGAATCTGCCGAGCACGCATAACGCTCCGCCTCCGCGGTGAGAGCGAATCGCCACAACAAAAAGGGCTCCCGCCAACAACGGGAGCCCTTTTCGCGTCAGCCGTTGTTAACTCGGAGAGCCCGGGTAGCTGTCGCTCGTGTCAGCGCTGCCGGACGCGCTGCTCGCGGATCCGCGCGCCGTAGATGCCTTCTGGCGCCTCAGCTCGATCTCGGCTTCGAGTCGGGCTGCGTCGGTGTCGTGAGTCTCGAGCGTCGCTTTGAGGCGATCATAGGTGGCAGCATCGAGATCTCCGCCGCTCTTTTTCGACCGGTAGACAGCGTAGCCGAGCGCCTGCGCGGCCTTGTCTGCCAACTGTCGGGTGCGGAAGGCCTCGAGTCTGGTCTTTCCGTCGTCGAACGCGTCCTGCGCCACTTTCCCGGCGCGGTCGAGTTCCTGTTTTAGTCTATCGAGGAGGGCCATTGTCGTCGTCTCGCGTAAAAGGATCCTGCACTTAATCTTACGCAAATCTGCAGCCCGCGGTTTCTGTACTTAGGTACAACTGAAAACTACCGGCCGGGGCCTGGCGGCGGGGCGACCGGGGGCTGCGGGTGGTGAATTCGGTGCGTGCGCGCCGAATAACGGATAACAAAACGCCCCGTAAGGGGCATTGAATGAGAGAAGTCTGGGCGTCTTGAACTAATGACAGCCAACTGCGCTACTGAAGTCTGGCACCCGTTCAGTTGCAGTTATCACGCAGGTTACGCCGCGCTCGTCTCTACATCGGGATAGACGCTGACCTTGTAGCGGGTACGGCTCTTGTGCTCGAATTTCACGACGCCATCGATCAGCGAGTAGATCGTGAAATCGGTTCCGAGCCCGACGTTGCGGCCGGGATGCCACTTCGTGCCGCATTGGCGGACAATGATGTTTCCCGCGACGACCTTTTCACCGCCGAACTTCTTGACGCCGCGGTACTGCGGATTGCTGTCGCGTCCGTTGCGCGATGAGCCTACACCTTTCTTGTGAGCCATTACTTCTCTCCCCCGCTCTTCTTGCCGAAGGCGATATCCTTGATGCGGACCTCGGTGAACTTCTGCCGATGGCCCTGCTTTTTTGCGTAGTTCTTGCGGCGCTTTTGCTTGAACACGACGATCTTGTCGTCGAGTCCGTGCTTGACGATCTCGCCTGTCACATGGGCGCCTTTTAAGCCAGGCGCACCGATGTGAGTCTTGTCGCCGTCGGAGCCGAGGATAACGTCATCGAAGGTGACCTTGGAGCCGGCGTCACCAGGCATGCTCGGAATTCTGATAGTCTTTCCCGACTCGGCGCGGAACTGCTTGCCGCCGGTCCGGATTATGGCGTAAGTCATGGACAGAGTTGCTTTTAGATGGTGTGATACAGCCTTGAATGTTAGTTGTGCGGCCGCAGGAGGTCAACCCTCGCTGGTAACTGCCCCAGAACGGGTGCCAGACGTCATTAGCGCAGTCGTCTGTCACTAGTTCACAACTGACAGTGCGAGAAAAGTCAGGGCGTAGTGAACTAACAACTGGCATCTATGCCACTGACGTCTGGCACCCGTTCAGTTGCAGCTACCAAGGGGCCACGTCGCGCTACGCGATAGCGTACTGTTGCGTGACATCCCGTCCCTGCGCCTTGACCACGAGCTTGAACTCGTCCGGCTTGAGCAACGGATCGTCGCGGAACTCAAGAGAAAAATTCGCCGCCTTCTGAAGCTTCTGCGGAAGATCGCGCTCCTGTTCGAGCACGTACATCGCTACATCCGGGTGCAGCTTGACAAGCAGGTTATCGCGCCGGCCCTCCACAGCCATCCGCTTCACCGAGCGCTCCATCCGTCGCACTATCGTTTCGGGCGTCAATACGCGTCCCGTTCCATTGCACGTCGGGCAGGCTTCCGTCGAGGACTGGTAGTGGCTCTGGCGCACCCGCTGCCGCGTCATCTCGATCAGTCCCAGGTCGCTCACGGCGAACGCCTTGGTTCGAGCGCGGTCGCGTGAGAGGTGCTGCCTCAGCTCCTGGAGCACGCGGTCGCGGTTCGACTTGGTCTCCATGTCGATGAAATCGCAGACGATGATTCCACCCACGTCGCGCAACCGGAGCTGCCGAGCGACTTCCTGCGCTGCTTCCATGTTGGTTCTGAGAACGGTTTTCTCCGGATCCTTCTTGCCGGTGTAGCGTCCCGAGTTGACGTCGATCGAGACCAACGCCTCCGTCGGCTCGATGATCAGGTAACCGCCGGAAGGAAGGTCACAGCGGCGCTTGAAGATGTCTCTGATCTCCGACTCGATGCCGGCAGTGTCGAAGAGCGGAACCTGGGACTCGTGGAGCTTCACTCGCTCGATCAGGTCGGGAGCGATGTCCTTCAGGTAGCCGACGATCTCGTTGTAGACCTGCTTCGAATCGACAGTCAGGCTGTCCACCTTGTCGCTGAAGATGTCGCGCACCAGTCCGCGAGTGAGTCCACTCTCACGATTGACCAGCGAGGGGGCCTTCTGGAAGTGCATCTTTCTCTTGATCTTCTTCCACTGCGACATGAGGCTGTTGAGCTCGCGCTGCAGCATCTCGGGCGTCACGTCTTCGCTCACGGTGCGGACGATCACGCCACCCGATTTGTCGGGAAGAATGCTCTGAACCTGTTCCTTGAGCCGCGCCCGCTCGGTCGACAATCCGATCTTCCGGCTGACGCCCACCTTCGATGAATCAGGGATGTAGACGAGGAAGCGGCCGGCGAGCGATATCTGGGCCGTGACCCGCGGACCCTTGGTCGAGATCGGCTCCTTGGAGATCTGGACCAGAATATCCTGACCTCGCTTCAAAGCCTCCTGAATGAGCGGGGCTTTCGCACGGCGGCCGTTGCCGCCGTTTCCGCCGTTGCCGTTCTTCTTCTCGATCGGCTCATCGCCTTCGTCGTCGTCGTCCTCATCTTCGTCTTCCGCCTCATCGGCGGTTTGCCTGACGAGGTCGGAAGCGTGAAGGAAGGCGCTTTTCTCGGTGCCGATGTCGACGAAGGCGGCCTGGATTCCGGGGAGCACTGCGTCAACCCGGCCCAAATAAATGTCACCGACCATGCGTCGGTTGTCTGGACGATCGGCTAGAAGCTCAACGAGCTTCCCGTCCTCCAGAATCGCGATCCGCGTTTCGCGCGGAGCCGCGTTTATGAGGATTTCTCTTTTCATCGTTGCCCGTCTCACCCCATCGCGCGGCGACTCGGCGAGCGAAGTGGAGGACGGTTCAAAAAAGTCCGCGCGGTCGTGCTACAGGGCCGCGTTATGAGTTCCTTTGGTTTTCACATCAGCGCTCCTCGATCCATGTGTCCGGGCCCCGCGAGTCGCGTGGGTACCCCATGCATTGAGGAGCAACAGTCAGTGAGTACAATCTACCGCTGAATGGCTTGTTTCCGCAACGGCGACAACAACTTACGGGCAGCGGCTTGATGTCCTGCCGAGGCCTGCGACGCGCCAAGTATGTGACGCGCGGACCCCGAGGCCGTCACCTAGCGCCAGAGGCCTGACGCAACCTCAACGATAGCTCGATGCCAGATGAGCCAGGCCATCACGAGGACGTACGTCAGCCCGGCCTTCCATTCTCCGTGCTTCATGTAGAGATCGAAGCTGAAGCCGTCGCCCTTTTCCGGATGTGTCGCCTTCCATGGCGTCGGCCTCGGGACGAAGGCGGGAACGTTGGCTGCGTAGAGCTCGTACTCCGCCGGAAATCGCCCGGATATATTGGCCCGTTCCCGTTGCATCGTCGGCGCGTAAATGAGCACGAAGAACGCGACGACCAACAAAAGCAGAGCCCAGTGAGCTGCGACGGCGAACCCTGCCGCGATCAAAAAGCTTCCGAAGTAAAGGGGATTCCTGGTGTGTGCGTACGGGCCCGACGTCGCGAGTCGCTCGTTCTTGGAGATGTGGCCCGACGCCCAGCCGCGCACCATGACTCCGACGAGTGCGATGATCCCGCCGACAGCCAGCGTCAGTGGGGTGGGCCGGGCGAAAATGAGATAGCTGATGCCGAGTATGAAGCCGAGTGGAAGTCTTAGACGCTTGGCGACCTCGGAATAAGTCAATCCGCCAGCTCCTTGAGGAGGTTTCGCGCGATGACGAGTCGCTGGATCTCGGAGGTGCCCTCGCCTATCTCGCAGATCTTAGCATCGCGGAACATGCGCTCGACCGGATACTCCTTGGTGTATCCGTAACCGCCGTGTATCTGGATCGCCTTGATCGTCGTTCGCATCGCGAGCTCCGAACAGTATAGCTTGGCGATCGCGGCCTGCTTCGAGAATGGCTGCTTATGCTGTGCCATCCACGCCGCATGGAACATCAAGTGCTTCCCCGCCTCGATCTCTGTCGCGATGTCCGCGAGCTGGAACTGGATGCCCTGAAAGCTGGAGATTGGCTGGCCGAACTGCTTCCGCAGCGTCGAATAGCGAAGCGATTGCTCGAACGCGCCCTCAGCGATGCCTAGTGAAAGCGCGGCGATCCCTACGCGGCCGGAGTCGAGCGTCCGCATGAAGTTGTTGAACCCTTCTCCCTCTTCGCCAAGGAGGTTGTCAGCGGGCACTTCGACATCCTCAAAGATTAGCGACCGCGTATCCGATGCTCTCCAGCCCAGCTTGTCCTCCTTTTTCCCGGACCGGAAGCCGGACATCGAAGGAAGAGAATCGTCGTGGCCGATGCCAAGGCGGCTGGTCTTGTCGAGATCAGTCGTTTCTTTCGTCACGATGAACGAGCTGATGCCCTTCGTGCCCGCGCCGGGTTCGGTCACGGCTGTCACCACGAAGATCTCGCCGACGCCACCATGGGTGATGAAGATCTTGCTGCCGTTGAGAACGTAGTGCGACCCTTTGCGTACCGCGGTCGATTGCGTACTTGCGGCATCGCTTCCGGCGCCTGGCTCAGTCAGGCCGAACCCGCCCAGAACTTTCCCGGTTGCGAGCAGAGGCACGTAACGCTTTTTCTGGGCCGCGGTTCCGAAGTTGACGATCGGCGACGTACCAAGAGTTGTGTGGGCGGAGATAGTGATCGCGTGGGACGCGTCAACTTTGGCCATCTCGTTGATCACGATCATGTAGCTAAGCAGATCGAGACCAGCGCCCCCCAGCTCCTCCGGCCACGGAATGCCGAGCAGTCCCAATTCACCCATCTTCTTGACATTCGCCCAGGGGAACTCGGCCTTCGCGTCGAGCTCCGCCGCGACCGGCGCTACTTCTCCGCGCGCGAACTCCCGGACCATGTTGCGGACCGCGAGATGCTGCTCCGAGAAATAGAGCGAATCTTCCATCTGCGAACCCCTACCGATTCTCCGCCGCGGAAAAGTTCTCGGGATAGAGGGAGACGCGAACGTAATTGTCTATGCGCAGATACTTCACGGCGGCCCGCTGCAGGTCGGCGACGGTGAGCGCCGCGATAAGCTTGTCCCCATTAGGAATCTCTTCCAGCGGCCAACCGCTTTGATCAAAAGTCGCAATCTGCGAAAGCCAGTAACCGTTCTGCTTGATCGCGGTCTCGCGGGCGCGGAATGCCGCTTCCTTCACCTTGTTCAGATACTCGGGAGTCGTTCCGAATCGCTTCACGCTGTCTATTTGAGCGAGCGCAGCCGTGGTGAGCGCCTCGAGCCGCTCCGGCGCGGAGCCGAAGCCGATGGTGAACCGATACGACGGCTGCGGATCTCTGGTTGCTCCCGGGCTTACACTCACGCCGTAGGTCCCACCCAGGTTCTCGCGCAGCGCCTCGCGCAGCTTGATGTTGAGGAGCTCTGCAAGGGCGCTAAGGTGGTAGCGATTTTGCCTATTGTACTCGAGTGGGCCAGTGAAGATGAGAGCGGTGCGCGCTTTTGGTTCGGCGCCCCTCTTGACCACCCGTTCTACCACGCCGGTTGGAGGGCGAATGCCCGTATCGCGCCACGTTTCCTTGCGACCCGTCGACGGGAGCGCGCCGAGCCATTTCGCAATCAGAGGCTTGATCGAATCGGTCTTGAAGTTCCCGACGAAGACGAATGTAAAGCCGCTCGCGTCCGAGAATCGGTCCTTGTAGAAGTCGAACGACTTCAACGGATCGATTCTGTCGAGGATCGCGGCCGAGACCGGCTGCTCGCGCACCGAGTGCTGGGCCATGGTTACTTGCAGCGTGTCGCTGAAGGCAGCTTCAGGGCTGGCGCTGCGGTTGGCGAGGACTCCCTTGAAGCGTCCGATGAACGTGTTCACCAGTGACGTGTCGAGTCTTGGCTGGGTGAAGTAGAGATAGACGAGCTGGAGCATCGTGTCGACATCGCGCTGTGACGCGCTGCCGGAGACTCCCTCGCTCAGGTCGTCGATCGACGGATACACGCTAACCTGCTTTCCGGCGAGGAATTTCTGAAGATCAATGACGGTGAACTTGCCCACGCCGCTAGTGGCTGGAATCAGATCCCCCGCGCTGGCGGCGAGGTATGAAGCGTCCGGCAAGAGCGAAGCGCCCCCGGGGCTATAGGACGTGAAGGTGATCTGATCGGCGTTGAAATCGGTGGGCTTTAGCAACACGCGAACGCCGTTGGAAAGCTTCCACTCAGTTACTCCAATCCCCTTGATCTCCCGCTCGGAAACAACCTGTCCGCCCGCCGGCTCCTTGTCGACGAGCTGCTGAGACGGCGCGGTTTCCGTGTAGGCGGAAATGTCTGCGCCCTTGACCGCGTCGAACGCGAGAAGAAGCTCTCCGCGAGCCGGTGCGACGATTCCCGGCTTGTCGGGTGATGTAGTCGCCAGAACCCGGTTCCTGTCGGTCATCCACTCCCCTGCCAGCTTGTTCACTTCAGCGAGTGTGATTCCCGGAAGCAGTTGGGTGACGGCGTCAAGGTCGTACTGAATGCTGGTCGACGGCTCGGACTGTAAAAACGCAGATACATACGCTTCGGCGTAGACACTCGAGTTCGTTTTGTCGCGCTCAGCGTATGCCTGCTCGGTCCCGCGCTGCAAATCCTTTTTGGCTCGATCCAGCTCCGACTGGAGGAATCCGAATTTCTTTACGCGCTCGCCCTCGGTGAGGAGCGCATTGAGCCCGCGCTGAATTCCGTTGTCAGCGACGATCGCGGTGAGGGAGAACGACTCCGCGGTTCGAACGAGATCGCCTTGCGACGCATATGCGTTTATGAAAGGCGGATTCGGCTTCTGCGTTATTTCCCCGAAGCGGTCGTTGAACATCGAGCCGAAAAGCTGCTCGACCAGATGCTGCCGGTAGGTCGCCGCGGTCGTGTTGAAGCGCTTTGGCTGCTTGTACAGAAGCCTGATGACCGACCGCGTAGCTTCCTTGTCGCTGTTGATCGAGACGAGCGTGCTGTCGTGGGGTGGAACTGGAAAGAGCGGCCGCGCTTTGGGTGTGGTCGCCCGCGGAATCGCGCCAAGATAGCGATTGATCAGGCTCTCGACCTGTCGCTTGTCGAAGTCGCCGACAGCGACCACGGCCATGAGATCCGGTCGATACCAGGTGTCGTAGAAGCGGCGCAGAGTAGCCGGTTTGTACGTTTCCAACACCGACTTGAGTCCGATCGGGATGCGCTCACCATACATTGATCCCGCGAAAAGAACCGGGAACCACTTGTTCTGCATTCGGTTCTCGGCGCCCTGCCCCAACCGCCACTCCTCGATTACGACGGGTCGTTCCTTCGCGATTTGTTCCGGCTCGAACGCGACGTGGTGCGCCCACTCCGACAGTATCTGGAACCCTTTGTCGACGATTGCGGCCGTATCCGTGGGGACCGTGATCATGTACACGGTCTCATCGAAGCTCGTAAAGGCGTTGATGTCCGGGCCGTAACGCATTCCGACGGATTCGAGGTAGCTCGAGATCTGGTTCCGGGCGAACTGTTTCGTGCCCCGGAACGCCATGTGCTCGACCATGTGCGCAAGGCCGCGCTGGTCTTCGTCCTCCAGTACGGACCCCGCGTTCACGACAAGTCGCAGTTCTGCGCGCTTTTCCGGCTTGTGATTCTCGCGGATGTAATACCGCATGCCGTTGGAGAGCGTCCCGACAGTAACCGCGGAGTCGAACGGCAAGGGCGCGGCACCTGCGCCTGATTTCTGCTGCGCCGCTGCGACGGAAGGCGCGCCAGCGAAGAAAGTCGCGAGCATCGCGACGCCGAAAAGAACTGCGAAGGGGAATCTGATACCTGATCTCATTTGCTTCACTGTCAATGGTTGGCGCTCCGATGCCTCAGGCCGCTTCAATGTCATCAGCTTTCGAAATCGCGTCGAGAAAGCGTGCACCGTACCGCTCGAGCTTCATTGGACCGACTCCGCGAACATCCTGAAGTGCCGTCAGCGATCGGGGACGCCTCAACGCGAGCTCGGCCAGGGTACGATCCGAGAATACAATATACGCGGGCACATGTTCCTCGCGGGCGATCGTGCTCCGAACGGTTTTTAGCACGCCGAGCAGCCGTTCTTCGGCGGCGCCGAGAGAGACATCATCTGCAACATCTCGAACATGAGATGTCGCGCGCCTCGACTTCCGGTCGCTACGTACCCGACGTGGCGCGTCGTCTTCCACGGTCGCGACCGCGGCGATGCCGAGGCAGTTGTCGCAGCCAGCGCATCGCGCTTTGGCCGCCGGATCACCGAAGTAACGCAGCACGAACCCGCGCCGGCACTCCCTGGTGTACGCGTACTTCTGCACCGCCTGAAGCTTGGATAGCTCTGCGCTCCGGCGGCGATCGAGAACAGCCCACTCGATATTGAATTTCGAGAGCGGCGCGTTTCGATCACCCAGATAAAGGCCACTCCCAAGGCGCTCCCACACCAGGAACTGGCGGTCCTGTAACGCCTCGAGCAACGGCGTCGAAGCGGCAGACCCGCCCAAACCCGGCGGCAAGCCGTCTAGATCGACGACAGCACCGGTCCTCAGAGAGGCTCCCACGCCGCGCCAAAGTGCGCGCAGTAATCCGAGCTCACTGTTGGTCTCGCCGGTGAGCTCACGCTTGATGCGCTCCGGCGTGGCGAGCAAGCGCACGTGGACGCGTGCCTGATCACCGTTGCTGAGCGTCACCGCGCCAGGGCGCGTCAGAATCCTGATCGCGCCCTCGATCTCGCGGACGTTGGGCTTGGGCTTGATTGCACGAGCCAGGTCTTCGGGTTCGGCGGTCACGAAGCCCTGGTCGTCCGAGAGTTTCCTGAGCGCTTCATAGGTCTTCTCGACGACCACGCGTTCCGGATATGAGCCCTTGATGAAGAACTCGTGCGTGAAACGATCGGGAAAGGCGTGCAGAAGAAATACGTCGGAATGGAGCCCATCGCGCCCGGCACGACCCGCTTCCTGATAGTAAGCCTCGAGCGTGCCGGGCATCGCGTAGTGAACCACGAGCCGGACGTTGGGCTTGTCGATCCCCATGCCAAATGCATTGGTCGCGACAATCGCGCGAATCTTCTCACCCATGAAGGTTTCCTGCACCTCGTGCCTTCTGGTGTCATCCAGCCCAGCGTGATATCCAGCCGCGCGGATCTTCGCGCGCTCGAGAACCGTCGTCAGGTGGTCCACCGCCTTACGGGTAGATGCGTAAATCACGGCGAGTCCATCGTGCTTTCGCAGGATCTCGACCAGCCGCTTTTCTTTTTCGGCGTCGTTCTTGGTCGGAACGACGTAGTACGTGAGATTCGGCCGATCGAAACCGGTGATGATCGTCTGGGGATTTCTCAGGGCCAGCTCGCGCCCAATGTCGCGGCGAACTTCGGGTGTTGCGGTTGCCGTCAGGGCAATTGTCGTCGGGGAGCCGAGCGCCTCGTGCACCTTCTTCACCCGGAGGTAGCTTGGCCGGAAATCGTGCCCCCACTGACTGATGCAGTGGGCTTCATCGATCGCAAGGAGCGAAACGCCGGCTTTGCGCAGTCTCTCCGCCGTGCGACCAAAGTCGAAGCGCTCTGGCGCTACGTAGAGCAGCTTGATCTCGCCCCGATCGGCCCGCGCAAGTCGATCGGACACCTGGCCGGAAGTCAGAGTGCTGTTGATAAACGCCGCCGGCAATCCCCTGGCCATGAGCGCATCGACCTGATCCTTCATCAATGAAATCAGCGGCGACACGACCACGGTGAGGCCGGGCAGTAGAAGCGCCGGCACCTGGAAGCAGAGGGACTTGCCACCACCGGTGGGAAGAACAACCACGGTGTCGCGGCCAGCCAGGATCGCGGACACGGCGGCTTCCTGACCGGGTCGGAACTCATAGTAGCCAAACGCGCTTTTGAGAACGGCGCGTGCGTCCTGGATTGTCGGCGTCGCCATCTTATGAAAGCTAGCGACCTAGGAACCGACGGGGCGTCGCCTGATCGCGTCCGTAACTGTTGCGCCGCACCGCGCCTGGCAAACGCCGGCGTCCGCTCAGATGCTCTCGATGAGCCTGGCGTAGAGAGCCGGATCGGCGTTTCCACCGCTTATCACGCAGCAGACTCGCCTGCCCTTGAATCGCTCTGGCTGTGCGAGCACCGCACCGAGCGCGAGCGCGCCCGTGGGCTCGGCTTTCAGATTCGCGAGCGCGAAGAGGAGACGAACTCCTTCCATGATCTGCTCTTCCGTGACTTCTATAACGCCGGCAAGCCCGTGACTAAGGATCTTCCAGTTGCGATCGCCCAACCGAAGCATGCGCGCGCCATCTGCGATCGTCGCCGATTCGTCGGGCAATGCCACAATGTGACCGGCGCGAAAAGATTCAGCGGCGTCGTTGGAGAGCAGCGGCTCGGCGGCGAGCACTTTCGTCTTTTTTTCGCTTCGCTCGACCGCCTTCACCAGGCCTGACGTGAGACCGCCCCCACCGATCGGCGCGATGATGAAATCGAGCTCGAGGCCGAGCGCGAACAGCTCGTTGGCGAGCCCGGCGTTGCCTTCGATCACGAGCGGATCATCGTAAGGGCTCGCGACGTACGCCTCGGGATATTGTTTGGCGAGCTCACCAAGCCTCTCGAGCCTGCTTTTCTTCTTTACGTCGACGAGATCGACTTCGGCGCCGTACTCTCGAACGGCATCGACTTTTATCTTGGGCGCCGTCACCGGCATCACGACCGTACATCTCTTGTTGAACAGCGAGCAGGCGTAGGCGATGGCCTGTCCGAAATTGCCGGACGAGGCAGTAACGATGTGGGCCTGCTTTACGTTGGACGCGACGTTGTAGGCAGCGCGAAACTTGAAGCTGCCGGTGTACTGGAGCGTCTCGCTCGCCAGCACCAGGTCGACACCAAGTTTTTTTGACAGTCGCGGCGCGTCGACGATCGTGGTTGGACGCGGGCCAGTCATGGAAGATCGCGCGGCCTCTTGATGAATCGAAGGATCAGGGCGATGAACAGGAACCCAATCCCGGCCCAACGGAGCGCGGCGTCGTCGGTTCGGATCCCCCAACCGAGGAGGATCGCCGCGATCAGCATCAGCGCGAGCTTCGCAATTGTGAATGGCGTCACTGGTTGTCCTTTCTACGACTGGTGAATCGCTTCACGCCCTCGCGAAAAGCCGGAGTCGCTCGGGAGTCGGCATTGGCGACGATGCCGGCCGAGATGCTATCCAGGAAGCCCAGCGTGTCGAGCTTGTAAAAGAGGGTCTTGGTCGCCGCCATCGCGCTGGGAGCTGCTTCCGCGAGTTGATGGAGAACGGATTCAGACAGCTGATCGAATTCGCTGGCCGCGAACACACGCGATACGAGGCCGATTGACTTTGCCTCCTCCGCCTTGAGAATGCGGCCGGTGCTGACGAGATCGAAGGCGTGTTTTTCTCCCATCGAGCGCCGCAGCATTGTGATCACCATTGCCGGAACGAAACCGATCGTGATTTCCGGATAGGCGAAGCGGGCTTCCTCGTGTGCGAGCACGATGTCGCAGGCCGACGCGAGGCCGGCGCCACCGCCGTACGCCCTGCCCTTCACCAATGCGACGACCGGCTTTTCCATGCGCCGAATCGTGTGGAAGACGTGTCCGAGCGCTTTCGCGTCGTCGATTTGCTCCTGGCGAGGAGCGTCGAGCATATCCTCGAGCGCGGAGAGGTCCGCTCCGGCGCAAAAATCCGGTCCGTCGCCGTCGATGGCTACCACTCTCACCGCTGATTCGCTCAGGGCAAACAGCGCCTCGGCGAGCTCGTCGGCTGTGACGCGATCGAGCGCGTTCTTTTTTTCCGGACGGGCGAGAGTGATCCGGCCGATCGGCCCGTCAGCCGTCATGCGGATGTTGTTCAATTTGCCGCCGGCAGCGAGAGACGCTTTGCCTCGACGTTCGGAACGTCGATCACCATGCGGAGGAGCGCGGTCGAGTAGACCTTGCCTTGGGCATCGGTTTTGAGAGACAGCGTACCGCCGCCGTCGAGCGCGCCGTGGAGCAGGAAGTTGAGCGCATTGAGATTGGGGAGCTCGTAACGGTCGACATCACCTTCGATCATGCCGCGAAAGTGTTCGGCCACCCGGTTACGCGTCACGAATTTCTCCAGCACCTCGTACCATCGCGGGTCCAGCGCGATCACACCGACGTTGGCGGTGTCGCCCTTGTCGCCCGAGCGGGCGTGCGCAATGTCGACGAGGCGCACCTTCATTGGATGAGGTCCACTTTGGTTTTCACAACGGACTTGTCGACCAGCGCGGGCCAGTATGCAACGATCTCTTCGACTTTGGGCCGCCCGCCGGCGAATCCGGTAACACTTGGCGGCCCGTTCAGAACGAGCGGCGCAATCTCCCGCGCGAATCGTTCCACCGCGGCGCGATCGGGGCCGCGCACTCCAAAGCGCAGCTGCACTTCCGGCGCGTTGCTCTGATCCCCGGCCAAACGCCCGTGAGTAGCGTTGGCGCCGACGAATTCGGAAAGGATACGCTCGAACCGAAGACCAAGCCTGTCCAGCCTCTCGCGTAGTACCCGGTCGGCCAATTGGGCTTTTTCGAGCGCATCGGGCCACGCGTAAACGAGCGTCCCAACCGCCTTGAAGCCGGCGCGGTAGGCCACGGAGACCTTGAGCTTGTCGGTCGGCGGCTTCCCCTTGATTCCCGATACAAGAACACGATCATCACTGTCCCGCGCCAGTCTGATCGTCGTGAAGTCGGCGATGACGTCGGGGGTGATGTATGAGTGTGGGTCTCCCATCTCGTAGACCAGTTGCTCGGTGACTGTTTGAACCGAGACTCTCCCACCCGTGTTCGGATGCTTCGTCACTACGAACGTGCCGTCAGGTTTGGCCTCAACCAGAGGATATCCGACATTCGCCAGGTCGGGAATCGAGCGCCAATCATACAGGCAGTTGCCGCCCGAGCATTGCGCCCCGCACTCGATGATGTGCCCCGCCACGATTCCAGCTGCCAGCTGATCCCAGCTCGTCGCTCCCCAGCCAAATTCATGACGAAGCGGCGCCATGGTCAGCGCAGTATCCGTGGAGCGTCCGGTGATGACTACGTTCGCTCTTTTCCCAAGCGCCTCGACGATCGGCTCGGATCCGAGGTAGGCGTTGGCGGACAGTACGCGGTCTCTCACGGCCAACAGCGGCTCGCCGGTCTCCATGTTGGCGAGAGGATGTCCAGCCGCGATTAGCTGGTCGATACGATCCAGCAGATCGTCGCCGGTGACAACTCCGATCCGGAGTCCGTCCTTCGCTCCGGTTTTCCCTGCCATCGCTTTTACCGCAACAGCGCACGCGGCCGGGTTCACGCCCCCCGCGTTGGCAACGACCTTCACACCGCGTTCGAGCACGGCAGGAAGAACGCTCTCCATCGCACCTATGAAGTCGCGCGCGTAGCCAAGAGACGGGTCGCGCTCTTTCTGCTTCTGGAGAATCGACATCGTGACTTCGGCGAGGTAGTCGAGCATCAGGTAGTCAATCGGCCCGCCTTCCACTTGACGGCGCGGTGCGTCGAGATCATCGCCCCAGAATCCCTGGCCAGCGGCGACGCGAACTACTTTCTTCAACTGCTCTCCTCCGACAGATGCGGAGGGAGCACGAACGGACCGAGGTGCGGTCCCGGATTGTGGAGCGAGGCTCGGAGCGCGAGGCTCAGCATTTCGCGCGTATTCTCCGGATAGACAATCGCGTCGACAAATCCCCGCGCCGCGGCATACCGTGCATCGAGCTGGTGTTCGTAGTCGGCCCGCATCTCGTCCACGGACTTCGCGACGTCGGGATCGAGAACGCCGCCATTTTTCTTGGCGGCCTCCAGCGCTGGTCCGTGCACCGCCTGGATCGCCGATTCGCCTTCCATCACCCCCATGCGGCCGGTCGGCCAGCTGAGGATGAAATCGGGATCGAACCCCTGACCGGCCATCGCGTAGTATCCTGCGCCGGAAGCGTGATTGACGGTGAGAACTATCTTTGGCACACGTGCGGTTGCCATGGCTTCCACGAACCGCGCACCCGCGCGAATGATTCCTTCCTGCTCCGCTTCCGTGCCGACCATAAAGCCCGACACGTCCTGCACGAACAGCAGTGGAATCCCCAGCCGGTCGCAGCGGTCGATGAAGTACGCGACCTTCTCGGCGCTCTCGGTATAGATAATCCCGCCGAACCGCGGTTTCTCGCCCTCGCGACCTTTGATGAGGCCGCGCTGATTCGCGATGACCCCAAGATTGATTCCATCGATTCGGGCGTCGCCGCAGATCATCTCCTTGGCGATGCCTTCCTGAAACTCGTCGATCTCGCCGTGATCCAAGATTGCGCGCAGCACGGCATGCATGTCGTACGACATCCGATGATCGGCGGGAAGCAGGTCGTATAAGTCTTCTTCCTTGCTGCCTGACTTTCCGGTTCTTGCCTTGGTCCTGGATGTGTTGCCAGACACGCGCGCTCTCCCCGTCGCCCGCGTCTCGTCTTCCTCGTTATCCCGCGGCAGGAGCGCGACGGCGCGCGTCGACGTCGGCAGACGCTCGATCAGATCGCGGATCTTGGCGATGCACGCTTCGTCGTCGTCGAGTGCGTAGTGCGCGACGCCGCTGATCTCCGTGTGCGTCGAGGCGCCGCCCAGAGTCTCCGAGTCGACGACCTGTCCGGTTGCGCCCTTCACCAGATTCGGACCACCGAGCCCCATGAACGATGTGCCCTTCACCATGAGGATCACATCCGAGAGCGCCGGCAGATACGCGCCGCCCGCGATGCACTGCCCCATGACCGCCGCGATCTGCGGGATGTGCAGATAGCGCCGCATGATCGAGTTGTAATAGAAGATGCGCGCCGCTCCGTACTGGCCCGGGAAGACGCCCTCCTGATATGGCAGATTGACGCCGGCGGAGTCGACTAGATAAACGATCGGGATGCGGCAGCGCATCGCGATTTCCTGCGCCCGCAAAATCTTCTTGATCGTCTCGGGCCACCACGACCCCGCTTTGACAGTCGCGTCGTTGGCGACGACGACGGTCTCTCGACCGTGTACTCTCACGATCGATGTCACCACCCCCGCCGCGGGAGCCTGACCTTCGTACTGGTCGTACGCGACGAGAAGCCCGATCTCGAGTGTGCTCGAGCCGGGATCGCGAAGGAGCTCAACGCGCTCGCGCGCCGACAGCTTTCCCTGCTGATGGAGCTTCTCGAGCCGCGTGGCCCCGCCCGCCTCGCGGAGCCTTGTTTCGAGCGCTCTCACCTCATCGCTCAGCTCGCGCAAGCGGTTGCTCACTAGGCTTCCTGCTTTTCGCGCGTGGCGAACCACTCCTTGATGTACGCGATCAGCTCACTGGTGGGAGTGCCGGGCCCGAAAAGTCGCCCGATCCCCCGGGCTTCGAGAGCCTCGACATCTTCTTTTGGGATGATGCCACCGCCGGTGATCAGGATGTCGTCCCGCCCATCCGCGTGAACCAGCTCCTGAACGCGGGGAATGAGAGTCATGTGAGCGCCACTCAGGATCGAGAGGCCGATGACATCTACGTCCTCCTGCACCGCGGCAGTCGCGATCATCTCGGGCGTCTGATGCAGGCCGGTGTAGATGACTTCCATTCCGGCGTCGCGAAGCGCCGCCGCGACGACCTTGGCGCCCCGGTCGTGTCCATCAAGGCCGGGCTTGGCAACGAGAACTCGAATTGGTCTCATAGAGAGTCAAAGTTAGCGGCAGCGCGGCGGGAGCGGCAATCGGGCTTTACTCTTTGCGAGCGACAAGCAGCATCTCTGAAGATGTTCTTCTGAGCGGTCGATCGTCGAATCCTTCAAAGGCCTGTTCTACAACCAGACCAGCATCGGCGAAGAGCTCTGACAATCGTGTGGCCGTGTACAGCCTGATTTTGTGCTCGCGGCCGCCGCTCCGGGAACCCCGCCTCCACGTCGAACGAACCGTCAGCATGCCTGATAGCGGATCGAACTCCCTCTGCTGCGCGAACAGCGTCTTGCCCGAGGTCCACCAGTCGCGTCCGAGAAACCGCGCCATGACTCCGTCTCTGCTGCCGCCGTGCCAGACGAGCACTCCTCCCGGCTTGAGCACGCGCGCGAACTCCCGGACGACGCGCACGTCCTCGGCCGGATGCGCGAAAAAGCCAAACGATGTAAAGAGATTGAGCACCGCATCGAACCGCCTCGCCCAGCGCGCGGGCATTTGTCGCATGTCGCCGCGCGTATAGCGAAGGTTTGCCCCAGTACCGCGCTTGCGGGCGACCTGCAACAATCTGCTCGAGTAGTCGAGACCATCCACATCATAGCCCGCCTCCGCGAGCAAATGCGTGTGTCGCCCCTGTCCACACGGGACGTCCAGTAATCGCGAGCCGACGGGAAGGCCGAGGAGATCTATGAGACGCGCCGCTTCCTGGCGATCGCGCTCGGGCGTGAAGAGGAGACCGTATTCCAGGAGATAGTGGGCGTCGAAGGCAGACTCCCACCACTCGCTCGATTTCTTCAGAAGAAAACTGGCTCGCGGTAGGCGCCGAACACCGTTTCCATCGCGGCGCGGATCTCGTAAAGGGTGCAGTAGGCGCGGGCGCAATCAAGGATGTAGGGCATGAGATTCCGCGACGTAGCGGCAGCCTCGCGCAGCGCACCCAGCTTTTTCTCGACGAGTGCATTGTCTCTCTCGACTCGCATCTTCGCCATCCGCTGCCGTTGCTCGCGTTCTGTCTGCTCCGCGATCTTGAGAAGCTCGATCTCAACCGCCGGCCCGTCAGTTACGAATTCGTTAACGCCGACGGTTACCCGCCGGTGCTGCTCGATCTCCCATTGCTGGCGGGCAGCGGACTCGTTGATCTTGCGCTGCAGCCATCCAGTCTCGAGGCCGCGAACTACTCCACCAACTTCCTCGATCTGCTTGAACAGCATCTCCGCTTCCCGCTCCAGCTCCGTGGTAAGGGTTTCGACGTAATACGATCCGCCGAGCGGATCGATGACGTTGGGTATTCCTGTTTCAAAGGCGAGAATCTGCTGGGTGCGGAGCGCGACCTGCACCGATTCCTCGGTTGGGAGCGCGAGCGTCTCGTCCATGGAATTCGTGTGCAGCGACTGCGTTCCACCCAGGACGGCGGCCATCGCCTGGTAAGCCACGCGCACGACGTTGTTCATGGGCTGCTGCGCGGTGAGCGTCACGCCAGCCGTCTGCGAGTGGAAGCGCATCATTAGCGAGCGCGGATCCTTCGCTCCGTAACGATCCTTCATGTGCCGCGCCCAAATGCGGCGCGCAGCGCGAAGCTTCGCTATTTCCTCGAAGAAATCGTTGTGGATGTCCCAGAAGAAAGAGAGCCGTGGTGCAAACGTATCGACGTCGAGGCCTCGCGCGATCCCGCGCTCCACGTACGTGAATCCATCCGCAAGCGTGAAGGCCAGCTCCTGGGCCGCCGTCGCGCCGGCTTCTCTGATGTGATAGCCGGAGATGGAGATCGTGTTCCACTGCGGAACGTGCTCCGCCGACCACTCAAAACAATCGACGATGAGTCTCAGCGCGGGCTCGATCGGGTAAACCCACGCGTGCTGCGCCATGTACTCCTTGAGGATGTCGTTCTGGATCGTGCCGCGCAGCTTCCTTGAATCGACGCCCTGCTTCTCCGCGGCGGCGATGTAAAAGCAATAGAGAATTACCGCGGGTCCGTTGATGGTCAT
>WNFA01002405.1_pt1 | contig 21410 bp, 28 predicted proteins | sample 5400481 | NCBI WGS metagenome assembly WNFA01 (sample SAMN13153340, study PRJNA577476) | soil metagenome | isolation source: 120 cm saprolite under Douglas fir tree site 2 hole 1 replicate 2 | place: USA:California | collected 2015-04-18
AGTGCGGGTGGAGACCGTTCTCGCCGGTCCCGAGGTTGATCGAGCGCACGGGAAGACACTCGCAGGCGGACGTGACCTGCTCGAGGGAGAGTTGATCGATGCGCCCGGTGTCCCGGTAGCAGTGGGCGCACTCCAAGTCGCAGGCGTTCGTGAGGCCGACGCCGAGAGCTAGGCCCATGGCTCCCCCCGATCACTGACCCGTTGTTGATCGCGCGGGCCAATCGTATCGCATCGATCGCGTCAATTGTCACGAGGTTGTGAAATGTGGCGGGTAGGACGGTCGGTCCGACCCATTCCGGTGCAGCACCCCGTAGTGAAGACCGGGGAGGGAGCTGATTAGAGCACCGCGCGTGGCGAGTAAAGTGGCGCACGGCCGCCGCTACGCTGAAGGCGCGAAGAGCTCCAGCTCATGGCCATCGAGATCCTCGAAATAGAGGGACGTGCCCGGTATCCAGCTGTGGGAGATTGGGCCTCGGGTGGGCACGCCACATTCGCGGAGGCCACTCGCAGCTCGCTCGAGATCAGACTCGTCAACCGTGAAGGCGAAATGGTAGGTCGGGAACTCACCGTCGTGCTCTTGAAGCGCGACCATTCCGGCGGCACCCCCGGCTCGAAGGAAGAGCCACTTTCTCCGATCGTCCCGAAGGCCGACCGCTAGGCAGAACATCTCGGTAGAACGTCTCGGCTCTCTGGAGTTGTCGCACGGGTATCGCGACCTCGTAAAGACCTCGGATCGGCACCATCGCTCGCCTCCGAAGACCGCGCTCAGTGTCAGGCGCCTTCAGACACCACGAGCGCCGAGGGGAACTCGACGCCCATGCGTGCCAACCGCCGCGTTGGAGTGAGGATGACAGGAGTTACTTCTCTTTGATGGCCGCCTTCACCTTGGCCGCCATCTCGGGTGGGATAGCCGTCATCTTGTGCGCCGTCTTGGCGTGCTCCGCCCCTTTGGCCATCACTTCAGCCTCATCCTTTCCTTCAATGACTGCATTGCAGCCCGGCATCAAGTCACCGCATCTGAGCACCTTCGCCATGATAGCCCTCCCTCCTGTACTGCTTCGTCCTGATTGAGCGTGACCCGGCTCGCACCAGCTGCAGAATCCTGGTAGCAGCAGGATCGAGTGTGGGCGTGGTACACAGCACTGTCAATCTCGATCTCACCGTCCTTAGCCCACGCGTCAGCGGATTGACCGAGCTTGCCGCCATCAGACAGGAAATCATCGTAGGGATCGACAAAAAGCAGAGCCGTCCGCTCTTACGCGTTGCTGTTGTCTGCCGTACTCATTTTCTTTCCGAGTGTGCAGGCACAAATTCGCTGGTTCGCGGTTGCGAGCCGCCAAAGATTCTCGATCCCGACGCTGGAAACCCGGGCGTCCCAAACATACCGGTAAGCGTCAGTGGAGAGCGAAGGCACGGCCGGAAGCAGGAGCATGCGGCTCAGGACACCGACCGTCAGGATCACTACGACCGTGACCCGGCCGCGGAGCTGAGCCGTCACGAGTGCGCCACACGCGTAGGCCAACCACGCGAGAGTAAAGAGCACCAGGAACGTGCGCGGCGCCAAGACGAGGTTCGTCAGCCGCGCTAGTCCCCAGCACGCGGTGCCAAGCGCCAGCCCTGCGCCGGCCAATATGAGGACTGTGCTCGCACGCTCGGTCGTTGGCGACGCGCAGAGCCATCTCGCGACGTCGCGAACGGTCAGCACGCCAGGGTAGACTCGCATCGATGGTCCGAGAGCCGAGGGTCGGGCGGAGGGAGGGACGCGCCATGCCGTTCGGACGCCGAGCGATCCGCTGGTCGATGATCGTCGGGACGTTGCTGGGTGGCATCGGCATCGGCGCGACCGGCCACCGTCTCGTCGCGGCACCGCCTTCGTTCACCGAGGCCCCGCTTCTCCGCACCGACCTGGCGGGAATCGACAACTACGAGCTGATCGTCTCCCGGCTGGAGACCGCCCCGGGCTGGTCGCATGGCCGGCACTATCACGCTGGCCACGAGATCGTCTACGTGCTGGAGGGCAACGGCGCGCTGGTCGCCGATGGAAAGCCAGAGCAACGCCTGCAAGCGGGTACGATATCGTACGTGCCTTCGGGGCAGATTCACGCCGGGCGCAACACGAGCCGGACGGAGGCGTTCAAGTTCCTCCTGTTCCGGATCCATGTGAAGAGCCAGCCGATCTCGATCGAGCTGAACTGACCGCCGACATGGCGTCGGTCCGCGACCACTACGACACGGTGCTGTCGGAATACTATTCGCGCATGTTCGGCGAATTCGACGCGAAGGTCGCCGAGCAGCACGCTTTGCTGGAACGTCTGGGCGTCACCGCCAGGAACGGCGCCGCGAAGGCCGTGGATCTCGGCTGCGGCTCCGGCTTCCAGTCCATCGCACTGGCGCGTCTCGGCTTCCAGGTACTGGCCATCGACTTCAGTCAGCGGCTCCTCGCTGAGCTGAGGGACCGGGCGCGCGGCCTGCCGGTCGGGGCGATCGCCGGCGACATCCGCGACGTCGCGAAGCTTGTGCCGACGGCGGTCGAGCTGGCCGTCTGCATGGGCGACACGCTCTCGCATCTCGAGTGCGAGGCCGACCTCACGCGCGTCTTCGACGGCGTGGCGGCGCGACTCGTCGCTGGTGGTCGGCTCGTGCTCACGTTTCGCGATCTCAGCGGAGAGCTGTGCGACCTGGATCGAGTGATCCCGCTCTACGCTTCGGACGAGCTCGTCATGACCTGCTTCCTCGAGTACGAGCCCGGCACCGTGAAGGTGCATGACCTCATCTGGGTCCGGCAGCAGGACGGCTGGCGCTTCCGCAAGGGCGTCTACCGTAAGTTGCGGCTCGCCCCCGAGGCCGTGACGGTACGCCTCGAGCAAGCGGGGTTCACCGTCGAGCGGCACCAGGCCCCGGCTGGGATGGTCGCGCTCGTCGGTGTCTCTGTGGGCCAGCGCCGTTTCTAGGCCGCGAGCCGACACGTCAGCGCCGACACGGTTGGATGGCCTCGGGCCGGGGCACCACCTCTGGGCGAGCGAACACGGCGAGGTATCCATCTGCCGGCGCCAGCGAGATGAAGTCGATCTGACGATAGCCAACTGCGCCTAGCTCACAGCGGAGCAGCACCGGGGGCGTGCCGTGCTCTCGGGTGGGCTTGTCGTTGTCGATGACCGCGACCCGGCCGCTTGGCGACAGGGCCGGGTGCAGCCGGTAGAGGAATTCGTACGGATGCTCGATCTCGTGATACATGTGCGCCAGGATCGCGAGGTCGACGGATTGCTCAGGAAGTCGTGGATCGGCCGGCGTGCCGTGCACGAGGGTCACTCCGGCGACGCCCTCGCGTGTGAGCCGGGCCGCCAGGCGATCGAGGTAGGGCTGCGAGACATCCTCGGCGTAGATCGTCGCGCCGTGTCCCAAACGCTGCGCTAGCCGCACCGTGTAATAGCCATCACCGGCACCGATGTCGGCGACTCGCATCCCAGGCGTGACCCCCAGCCGGTTCATGACTCGCTCCCCCTCGCCGTGCCGGTCGCGCGCCGCCTCGGTTGAGTAGGCCGGCGAGATGATCGGCGCCACCGGGCGATCGACCGGTGGGAAGCGTGCCGGTTCGGCGCCGGGAGCGCCGACGACGCAGAACGCGGCCGCCCAGGCCGCGACGACGACGCGAGCCGGTCGGATCCACTTCCCGCGACGCTCGGCTTCGACGACGCGCCTCGGTGCGTCGCGAGCGCCGTGAGCGGCGAGATCATCCACGCGAGTTCTCTCGCCGCCGCGCCGCCAGCAGCACCGCGACGACCGTCATGCTGTCGACGATCTCGCCCTCCAGTACCATTCGGAGCACCGTGTCGAACGGAAAGGCGCGAACGTCGATGAACTCCGTCTCGTCGGGGGTCGTCTCCGCGCTGTCGAGGCCGTCGGCCAGGAACAAGTGCGCCGTCTCGTCGACCACGCTCTTGCTCGTGTGATACGTGCTCACGTGCACAAGATGCCGTGCTCGATAGCCGGTCTCCTCAGCGAGCTCGCGCTGAGCCGCCTGCTCGAGAGTCTCACCCGCGTGCACGCCCCCGGTCGGCATCTCCCAGGTCGGGCGTCCGGCTACGTAGCGGTACTGCCGGACGAGCAGGACCGTGTCGGGATCGACGAACGGCAATAGGCCGACGCAGTGACCGCAGGACACCACGCCATAGACTGTGGTCCGGCCGTCGGGCAGCGCGACGAGGTCCTCGCGCACCGAGATCCACTTGTTCGCGTAGACGGGCCTCGACGACAACGTCCGCCACGCAGTCTCACTCTTGCGGATCACCGTCGCCAGCTCGCCAGGAAGCGACGCGTCTGGCACGCCGTGGTCGTGTTGTCGGCGTCGAGTATCGCCCGCAGCCGCTCGAGGTCGTCGGGCGTGTCGACATCGAACCACGACGGCAGGCAGACGGCCCGCAAGCCTGCGGCAGCAGCGCGACGCAGCGTGACCGCGAGCACGTCCGACGTGCTCCACGGCACGGCGTCGAAGAGCTCGCGATGCGCGAGACGCACGCCGATCAAGTAGTACCCACCATCCTCTGTCGGCCCGAGTATGACGTCAGGCCCGGGTCCGCTCAGGGAGTGCACCGCTTGCTGCAGGAAGTCGCTGGGGAGGTTGGGCGTGTCGCTGTCCACGGCGATGGCGCCGGCGTGGCCGGCAGCGAGCAGGCACGCGAGCGTCGCGTGTAATCGCGCACCGAGGTCTGAGCCGTGCTGCGCGACGAGGGAAAAGCCCGACGCGAGCCCATCGAACTCGGCGCGCGCCTCGTCCGGAGTGTAGGCGATCACTGGCTGCGCGTTCACCAGCGCCCCCACCGCGGCGATCTTGTCGAGCAGAAAACACCGGTAGAGGGCCGCGGCTTCCGGCGCGAGCAGCGGGGGGCAGAGCCGAGTCTTCACCGTTCCCGGCCGGGGAGCCTTGGCCATGATCGCGACCGCGACCTTCTTCGACGGCGACGACACGGCTCAGATGCTCCAGAGCCGCCCGCAGCCTCGGCATGGGTCGGGAGGCGTGTCGCTCTCGAAGTCGGTGCGGAATCGCTGATAGCGGCCGCCATCCCAGATCCCCTCGAAGCGCTCCGTGAAGGCGTTCCCCAGGATCAGCCTTCTGTAGTCCTTCGCCACCCATGGTGAGATGCAGCATGGTGGGACGTTGCCGTTGGCGGTGACGTACGGGAGCGTCCACGGACGCTGACAGCCCGCCCAGTGACGCGCACCGTCGCCACTGCCGTGCAAGCTGGCGAGCGGGGTAGTTAGCCCCGAGGCACGCATGGCGATCCCCTGGCGTGTCGCGAGCGCATCTGCCTCGGCGAGCAGCGTCTGCTCGCGCTCTCGAAGCCTACCGTGCAGCGCATTGGCGTCGGTGGCGAGCCCGAGCCCGTTGAAGACTAGACGCTGCACATAGACTTCGGGGACGCCGAGATCGGCGGCGAGCTGCACGAATGCTGGGAGCTCCTCGACGTTCGCCCGCGAAGCCGTGAACCACAGTGACACCCGCGGGGTCGTCCGGCCCATCTCGCGCTGGAGCGCGACGAGATGCGCGACGTTCGTCTTCACGCGCTCGAAGCGATCGACGCCGTGAGCTTTCGGAAGGTCGCCGCGGTCGCGGCGTCCATCGACACGCGGTACTCGTCGAGCCCGCTCTCGACGAGCCGGATGGCGCGCGCGGACGTCAGCCAGATGGCGCCGACGGAAGAGCAGGCGCCGGGCGAACCCCAGCACCATTTGGTCGTGTCCGACTATCTGACCAGAGAGGTGCTCACATGAGCACCTGGTCGACCGAGAAACATCCGGCGCCACCGTCCGCAGTGTGCGGTCCGGATCGCACCTCCCGCAGCTCGGCGTCGACGGCGGCCGAGTGGTCGATGCCAAGGAAGATGCGATCTGTCGGACGCCGCCACCGGTCGGCCCCCTTGTCGGCCGGAAACTCGACGAGCTTGAGGGATGCCCGTCGGGGTCGTTGAAGTGGACCGTCCGAATGCCGGCCGTCTCCGGATTCCAGTCGGCTTGGGGCGACGACACGGGCTGGACACGGTGGCGGCGCAACCAGAGGTATGCCTGCTCGATGTCGTTGACGACGATCGCCACCCGCTGAAGCGAGCGGCCGGCGGCCGGATCCTCGATCAGCTCGATCAGCTCGTCCCCGAGGTGCATCCGTACGATGCGCACGCGTGAGTCCGGCCCTTGCAGCTCGTAGTCAGACATCTTCTCGAAGAACAAGACCCTTGTGTAGAACTCGGCCGCCCTCTCCGCATCTGAAACCGTCAGAGCCACACCGTCGACGGCGCGGACGCGTGCCAAGCTCGGGGCGGGAGTGGCGGGCAGCATCGGGGCCCGAACACACACACGATGGCGACAAGCGGTACGAGAGCGGCACGGTGCCGGCGCACGACACTAATCACGACACATAGGACCCATCAGGGACCTCGCTCGGTTCCTCTTTCCCTGGATCAGGTCTTCGACGTGGGGCTCGGCAGTGAGCGGCCGACCAGCGCAGCCTCGCGCACCGGCACCCGAAGGTGCATCGACGAAGGGACAACGCACGAGGCGTCGTCGCACGCCTGGTAGCGCACGGTGACGCCGACCGCGTGGTCGCCGCCGCCAGGCGCCGCAGCGAACGTCAGCGGCACCGTGCCGCGCACGATGCCCTCATGGACCCACAGCCCGTCGGTGAAGCCCGGCTGGGTGAAACGCCGCGGCGATGGCCAGCGCGCTGGGCCCACCTCGAGGCCGTCGATCGCGTCGATCTCGATCGACAGCGGTGTGAGCCCGTCGCCGGCCGGCTCTCCGTAGACGTGAAAGCCGGGGGCGATCGAGACTTCGACGGTGAGCACGACGCGCTGGAAGAAGACGTACGTCGGCGAGTCGAGCCACGCCCGTGCAGTCACCACCGGACCGTTCGTGGCGACGACAGGCGCCGAAGACTCCGTGACGATGCCGAGGGCCTGCGCGATCAAGCCGGTGCCGGTGTCGCGCTCGCGGTAGCTTTCGTAGAAGCGCTTCTGGGTGATCACGCCGTCGCGATCGAGGACGAAGACGCCGGGGTACGGCAGGTTGACGTGGCGCGGGTTCGGCTTGATGCCGTACACAGCGTGGTCCTCCTGGACCCGGTCGTTGATGAGACCCAACCCGTGCATCGCGTGGCTGCCGTCGTCGGACAGCAAGGGATACGTGATCCCGTGCGTGGCGGCGAAGCCTCGCAAGATCTCGACAGGATCGTAGCTGATCGCGAATAGGGCGACGCCGTTCATGGCCAGCGCGGGGGCGACCTGCTGCAGCTCAACGAGCTGCGTCTTGCAGAACGGTCACCACTCGGCGCTTCGATAGAACACCACCAGGGCCGGCCGCCCGGCGCGGTGCTCGTGCAGGTCTACCAGCGCGCCCGTCTGGTCGGACAGGCTCACGTCCGGGAAGCGCTGGCCTTCTTTCGGCCCGATCGTGTTGAAGTCCCTAGGCGGAAGCGGCATGGCTCTCCTCCCGAACGGTCACCGTGCGGTCGCCCGCGCGGAGCGTGGCGTCCCAGGTCACACGGATGGCATCCTTCACGCTCTGGTGCGCGGGACAGCCCTGGACGTGTACGGCCAGCGCACGCTCCGTCGCCTCCACGGCGTCAAGAGGCACCGCGAGGTCGTAGTGCACCTGGATCGACTGGATCCGGATCGTCTTGCCGATCCCGACGATGCGTCCCTCGACGGTGGCCTTGTAGGACTCGCGGTCGAACGCGATCTTGCGCCCTGCCAGGGCGCCGCGCAGAGTGCCGTACATTCAGCCGGCGACGGCGGCGACGATGTGATCGAGGGTCGAGGCGATCGGCGGCCCCTCCTTGGCACCGTAATACTCGCGCAGCGCTCCCTGGACACCGTAGATGACGGGTTCGGCGACTTCACCGAGATAGGCGCGGCGGTAGCCGCCCTCGTACTCGAGACGAGCACGCGAGATGTACTCGAAATCGTCGGGCATGGGTCAGTCCTCCCTGTGAGCGTGAGACACACGGTCGGCGGCCGCGGGTTCGCGACACGTCGAATTCGTCCACAATGCCCTGAGTATCGGTTTCCTCCGGATCAACGGAGTCTTAGCGCATCCCTCCAGGTGCGACGACATCACGGTAGAAGCGGTGGATATGCTTCGCGATGTAGTCGAGGCAATCCTCCACTGCGAAGTGCCCCGAATCGAGCCGATGCATCTCGGCCTTCGGCAACTCCTTCAGGTAGGCATCGCCGCCTTCGCGGGTGAAGAAGATGTCGTTCTGACCCCAAAAGATGATCGTCTTCGGCTGTCGGCTACGCAGGAGTTCTTGCCACTTCGGATAGAGCGCGACGTTGGTGCGGTAGTCGTAGAAGAGATCCATCTGCACCTGGCGGGCCTTGGGTCGCTCCATGAATCGAAAGTCAATGTTCCAGTTGTCCGGGCTGATCAACTCGGGCTTCTTGTGCCCGTGGAGATACACGCTCTTGATGGTGTCCAGCTCCAGGAAGCCCAGGATCGGCTTCTCCGTCTCGGGTGTGCGGTTCTTCCACAGTGCATTGCGTAAGCCCTCCCACGCCGCGGTGAAGCCCACTTCATAGGCGTTGGTGTTCTGGATGATCAACCACTCCAGCCACTCCGGGTTGCGCGAGAGGATCCGAAAGCCCACCGGCCCACCGTAGTCCTGCACGAAGAGGCCGAATCGGGTGAACCCCCTCTCCTTCAAGAAGGCCTCCACCACTTCGGAGATCTTGTCGAAAGTGTAAGGATACTTCGCCGGATCCGGCATATCGCTGTTGCCAAAGCCGGGATAGTCCATCGCGATAACGTGGAACTTCGTGGCCAGTGCCGGAATGAGGTTGCGGTATTGATGAGAAGAGGCCGGGAAACCGTGCAACAAAACGAGCTTGGGGTTATCGGGCTTGCCGGCCTCACGGTAGAAGATGCTGAGCCCCTCGACCTCGCTAATTCCCGTCCGCACCGTAGTCTCCTTGGTCTCGGGCATATAGTTCATATGACTTCCCTTCGCTTGTTGTCGGTTATGGTTGGTTACCCGGCGAAGGCTGCGGCCGCTACGGGTTCAGCGCAGGCACGACCGCGCGCCAGTTGCACCTCATCCCCCACAGTGAGTTCGCCGCCTTCGATCACAAAACAGTTGAGCGCGAGCTTGCCGTCGAAGCGCCGATAGATGTCACGGGTGATGTTCTTGTCCCGGACCTGCGTGTCCGGATCGTATGCCGTCATGATGCAGCGAAGGCGCAGATCCTGGACCCCGATGAGCACCTTCCCGATGCGCAGGCAGGCACCCGACCACTCGCGCTCGGCCAAGCCGTCGACGCCGCCGATCACGATGTTGGGCCGCAAGCGGCGATGGTCCTGACCGAAGGCAACGATGGCACCGTCGGTGGCCATTAGCAGCGGCAACACGTCGAAGCGCTCAACGCCGTCGTAGCGCACCAGCTTGGCGCCAGGCCCGACAATGTCGACAACCTTGGCAGCAACCTCCGGGCTGCTCCACGGCCAGCCGTCGACAAGGGGCTCGCCATCCAGGCCCAGCGCACCTTTATGACCTAGAAACCGCGGATGGGGGCGCGCCGTGATCACCTGGCCCTGGGCGTCCTCGACGTGCACGACCCGGTCGCCTTCGATGCCGAGCGGCCCGAGGCGTGCCCGTTGCAGCTTCTCACCGGACATCGTCTTGACCGGGTATCTCCAGATCTCCGCGATCTTCATCCTCGCCCCCGTGCTGATGGACGGCTTGGGGCCTCGCAGCTCGCCGAGAAGTTGTTGGCGCCTGCGGCGGCTGTCGGCCAGTCCTGTTGCCTTCTTAGAAGCCCGGTGCCCCGGAGCGGATTCCGGGAGCGTGAGGGCCGCAGTGTCGGGAGGGTTGGCTCAGGCGCGCTGACAGCGATGATGGCCAACAATCGCATTCACTCAGGTTCCACCCACTGCGCCACGTGCAGGAGATGTATCCGAAGTCGTCGGGCCTGGGTCAGTCCTCCCGGCGACCTTGGGACACACCGTCGGTGGCGGCGGGTTCGCGACCGTAGGAGCGCGTCAGCTTCGCGAGGCTCGCAGTTCCTCTTGGACGATACGACGGATGCCGCGGCGGGCAGCCGCGACCGCCCACCGTGCTCCAAACCACCCGCCAACGAGAGTTCCGGCGAAGGCCAGGATGAGGAGGGGCCACTGGACTTCTTCGCGGTGCAGGAACGGCTGTGCCTTGGACCGCAGATCGCAATCGTGTCGCACCCGCTCGACATCGGGGAACCCGGGGTGGAGCTCGGCGGCCGCGCGGAGGTTCCGGTAGGCCCGGAAATGCAGATCCCGGACGTAGAAGTCCACTCCTCGGTTCCACAATCGCGTGAACCCGCTCTCGCCAACTGGCGACACACCAGCCGCCTGCGCCGCCGTGTGGATCGTCTCGACCGGGATCATGAAATTGAAGCCCTGGACAACCTGATCCCCTTGGAGCGAGGTAAATGTCGCGGCGCCGACGACATCACCCCGGTCGTCAAAGACCGGGCCTCCACTGTTGCCCTGGATGATCGCCGCATCCGTCTGGATTACCTGCTGTCCCCCGATGTCCCGACGGAACCCCGAAACCCGGCCGGTGGTGATCGTCGCCTCGAACTGCGTCTCCTTGCTCAGGAGCTCATGGCTCGTGACCACTGCCGGGTAGCCAATCACGAACAGCGTCTGGCCCAGGTGCAGGTCGGTACTCCGGGGCGCGAGGCGCACGACAGGCAAATCTCGGTCTTCGATCTTCAGGATGGCGACGTCTCTGCCGTGCTCCGGTGCGCCACCGGCAGTCCCGCGCACGACTACGTACGCCGGCGGGCTGTAATGCTTCACCTGTGCTTGATAGGACCGACCGTTCGACAGATTCACCCACAGCCGTCTCTCGAGCGCCGCGGCCTCGCGTGTCCTTGGATCGCTCACGAGCGCCCGGACCCGTTCCGCACGCGCCGAGGGCGACATCGCCGCGAGCTGCTCCCGGCACGCCTCGCCAACGGCCTTGCCTAATAGTTCGATCCCGACGGCACCTTCCAAACCCTCCTGGATCGGCTGCACAACGTGGCCGTTCGTGACGATCCACCCGTCGGGATGAATGATCGATCCTGATCCCAGCTCCGTGATCGGTCCCGAACGAACGGTTCTTGGCGCGCCTGCTCCGCATAGGACCGTTGCCACCATCTCGACCTGCGCCACTACCATGACCACGGCCGGCTTCGCGCGAAATACCGCCGACTGAAGCTCGATCTCGGTCGCAGCTGTGACCGATTTGACACCCGGGTGGACCATGCCGAGCCACACCCCCGTCCCGACCATCAGGATCCTCGCGCGCTGTCTCATCGGAGATTCCCCCTCGAGAATAAGTGGAGAGTAGGAGACGGCGGGATGTTTAGACAACACGAGTCGATCGGCAGATTCGGCGCGTCCCCGACCCTGGCTGCATACGGCTCAGGGACTGCTTCGTGCGGCTCCACCCAGGGGTATCAATACGGCATGGTCGCCGCGGCGGCAACTGCTGAAACGGTCACCCTCGCCGCGAGGGAGCCTCGTCTGACTGAGCTCAAGACGGACGGCTCGAGTCCCCCGGGCGAAAACACGTGTCTAACGGCTCGTCGAGGACGTCACTCTATTCGGAGGAGCTGGACGGATGCGCAAGCTCTTGATCGGCGTGGCCATCGTCGTGAGCTGGGTTGTCGCGATGTCGGCGTCGGCCCAGACGGTGGACAAGAAGACCCTGTCGTTCGAGGCGGCGACGAAGATCGCCACGAAAGCGGCGGAGGAGGCCCGTGCGCGCGGTGTCGGCGTCGTCATCGCGGTCGTCGATGACGGCGGTCACCTCATCCTGCTCCACCGCCTGAACGACACGCAGGTCGCGAGCGTCAACGTCGGCATCGGCAAGGCCAGGACGGCGGCGATCTACTGACGGCCGAGCCGGGACTTCGAGGAGCAAATCCGAGCCGGGCGTGTGGCCACGCTGGCCCTGGCCGACAGCACGCCGCTCCAAGGCGGTATCCCGATACGGCTCGACGGCAAGGTCATCGGAGCCATCGGCGTCAGCGGCGACACGCCGCAGGTCGACGAGGCCATCGCCTTGGCCGGCGCGGCGGCCTTCAAGTAGGGGAAGGGCGCCTCGCGCCGATCATCCAGCATCGTCGATTCCGGCTGACTATCTCGAAGCTGTCTTCTTCATCTAGCAATCAAGCTCGACACGAAGACCGGCTCGAGCTCAGCGGGTAAGTCGACGCCCGTACGGTCCCTCACCTAGCCGACTGCGTCGATCGAGAACGCAATCGCAACCTCTAGAGTCGCGCCGAGCCGGCGTCAGCTACCCAATCCGATATTCCCTGCCTGCTGGTTGTGCTTCGACGGCGAGAGGTGCTGGCGGTCTGCCGACCGGCCTCTTCGTGGCTGGTTACGAGGCACTGCGCTGGGGTGGTCGCAATCGACGTGACTTGTTCAGACATTCCCTAAGTTCCCGCGACTGGGCTCGCTCGCACACCCATCCGAGTCGCACTGCGCGGGCGGCCAGCCAGTGTCGACCGGCTCGTCGGCACCTCTCCGAACATCCGACCTTGGATGTTACGCCGAGCCCGTCACGCCGCCCGCCGGAAGACAGAGCGCAGCGGCACCGTCAACCTAAAGCGAGCGGATCCCGCCGGGGTCACCATTGTTTTCTCAGGGAGTTCCGCGGGTTCTCGCTCGTTTCGCCAGCTCACTCGCCTGACGGCAAAAGGACAGAAAAGGCCACTGTCGGACAGCAAAGTGGCAGCGGAATGGCAGCGGGCTTGAGGCTGTCAAGACAGACCTGCACTGGGACATCTGTCTGGTCCGAGGGTAGCGATCACGATTGCGAGGGCTAACGGATCCGAGATCGAGAAAAAAGGAGCCCGCGCTCCAGGAGCCACGATGGGCGCGAGCTCACCACAATTCCAGTGCAAAACTAAATCACAAGTCAAAACCGAATTGTGTAGTTCTCTGCATCCCAGAAAACTTGAAATGAGAAGCTACGCCTGTCGTAGAAACTCGATGACATGTTGTGCGGCAGGCCTCGGACACGGCCGTCGGGAGCGACTCTTCGGGCGGCCGGCCCTAGACCCGCGTCAACACTTTACCGGATATCTCTATCCCCGCCGCGCGAACGACCGTGATGTGTACAGGCCCAGGCCGGCAAACCCTGTCACGACCAGGAGGAGCGACGACGGCTCCGGCACCGTCGTCGGCACGTCGTGCAGCAGGACGGTGGTCTCCTGGAACGGCACGACGAGGAGGAAGAGATTGTGTGCGTCACCTATATTGTAACCGCCACCGCCTGTGGTGACCTGGGGAGCCGAAATATCGACTTTGCCGTCAGCGCCTAGATCGACCGTGAACGAGATCGCGGAGAACGTCATCAAGCCTAGCTCGACGATGTTGGGACAGCAGGGAGGGGGCACGAATGTGGTCGTGAACGTGAACGGGCGCGAGAAATTCGTGGTCACTCCGTCGAACACCAGCGTGCCGGGCAGTGTCGAGTCAATCGACCCGGCGCTGCTCGGGAAGGTGACAAAGCTGTTCTGGTTCGTGGGGATGATCGGCGCAGTCGCGGCCACGTTGGGCGTCAGCGTTATGGATTGCGACCCGAAGTCCAACGCCAAGATCGTGTCCGACCCGACGATCACCTGCGAAGCGGTGACGGAGTAGTCGAAGGTGACGGCGCTGGCCGCACCAGCCGACAGGAATACGATTGCCACACCCCAACCTACCCGTACCAAGCGTCTCACCCACATGAGTAACATTCGCAACCTCCCGGAGTCAGTCGAAGGCGTGCGCTTGACTCTATCTGAACTTAGCCTCAAAGCGCGGCTCTTCCAATGACTTAGCTTATCTTCCAAACGCGGCTGGCTTGTCAAGGGGCGGTTGCGATCTCGTTTCCGGAAATCTTCGTCTCTCTCATGGCCGAGACGTGGCGCCAGAATGAGAGAGAAGGGGAGAGAGATATAGATTAAGTAACACACACCTCCCGAAAAATGACAGGCGACCATCCCCTCACTTCTGCTTGAGCTTCACGTCCTCGTACGGCGCGGAGAACGCGTAGCCGGCGATGAGGCCGACCCCTGACTCCTCGACCCTCGGCCCCTTGCCGCTCAGGCCGGCGAGCAGCCAGATCGGCGCGACCATCACCTTCTCGTGGATGAGCTGCTGGATACGTTCGAGGATCGCGCCCCGCTTCTTGGCGTCCATCTCGTTCGCTTGTTCCTGGAAGAGCCCATCGATGTCGCCATAGCTCCCGTAGACGTAGGTACCGCCCGCGGCCACGAAGGCTTCGATCCTCGTGGCGGCATTGCCGAAGGCGCCGCTGCCGACCTGGATGAGGTTCTTGTACTTCCTGTCGGCGTTCCCCTTGTTGAAGGCGGCACGCTCGAGTGGCCGGAGCTTCACCCGGATTCCGGCTGCGTGAAGGTAGTTGACCACGGGTTCGCCAACAAAGGTGCCCGCGGCGTCGCAGAAGTAGTCCCCGGCGTCAAAGCCATTGGGATAGCCAGCCTCAGCGAGGAGTTGCCTGGCCTTGGCGGGATCATAGGGGTATCCCGGCGGCTGCCAGTAGAACTCGAAGCTGCTAGGAACGATGCTCCAGATCAATTTGGAATACCCGAGGGTTTCTGCCTGGTTCATCGTCGGCCGGTCGATGGCGTAGTTGGCGGCCAGGCGCACCCGCCGGTCGCGCCACGGCGACTTCGGGTCCCACTGGTCGGCGAAGTACACCCACTGCACGGCCTGACCGACGTTAGGCTTCAGCGTCAGCCCTGGGGTTCGCCGGAGCTCCTCGGCCAGCGCGCCGCGGATCGCATAGGCGATGTCCACCTCACCTCGCTTCAGCGCGGCCAGGCGCGTGGCCTCGTCCGGGATCGCCTTCAGGATCAGCCGTTTCACGTTCGGCACTTTTCGCCAGTACTGATCGAAGGCCTCAAGGACGAGCTCCACGCCCGGGGCGAACGAGACGAACCGGTACGGGCCGGCGCCGATCGGCGCCTTCTTGAAGCCTTCGTCGCCGACCTTCTCGACGTACTTCCTGGGCACGATCCAACTGGCTCCGGTGGCGGTCGCATAGAACGTCATGAAGTCTGGCCACGGCCGTTTCAGGCGGATGCGGACACGCCCCGGGTCCGGCGTCTCCACCACCGCCACGTTCTCCTTGAGAGGCTTGTGGGCTACGCCTCGGTATCGCTCGAACGAGAACTTGACGTCGTCGGCCGTGACCGGATCGCCGTTGTGGAACCTGACGCCTCGGCGCAGCACGAACTCGTACACGAGCCCGTCGGGGGACATACTCCATGACTCCGCCAGACTGGGCGCCATAGGATTGCCCGGCATCGGCTTCACCAAGGCGTCGTGCAGCGCGTAGAGCAGCATGTATGGCGTGATGATCCCGGAGGTCTCGGCCGGATCGAACCACGTGGGCGCGAGCGAGATGGTGGGCGCGAGCGAGATGTGGACAGCCCACGTCATCTGACCCGCGGGCGCGTCCGCGCGCCCCGCGGGCGCGTCCGCGCGCCCCTCTGGCGCCGCGGCGCCGGGCGCGACGACGATGATCGAGATCAACAGGACGAGCAGCGTGGCGACGAGGCCTCGAACGTATCTCCTCATGGAAGCCTCCCTGGTCGTTCCCGGTCAGTCGCTTCGGGTTACGCGATCGTCCCCTCATTTCTGAGAGGGTCACCGTAGAGCATCAGGGTGACTGCTCCGTTCCCTGCTGTGGTATGTGCTCGAGCGCCGAATGAATCAGATCCGCCGTCCCTCTTTCGCCCCACACTGCTGAGTCAACTGTTAGATGATAGTGCGTCGGATCCCGCCAGTCAGCGTGATAGAACGTGCGCACGTAGTCGGTCCGTAACCGGTCCATGCCGGCGATGCGTCGTTCGGCTTCAGAGCGCGTGAGCTTTTCCATCTGTATCACTCGTTGTACGCGCGCCTCCGGCTGAGCAAAAATGAACACATGAAGTGTTCCGGGTCGCTTGGCCAGGATATGGTTCCCTCCTCGACCCACGATGATCGCTCGGCCCTCTTGGGCAATGTCTTCGACGATGGTCCGCGTCATACGCAGAAGTTGGGCGTTATCCAGCCCCCGTGGTGGGAGGACACTGTAGGCTGTTGCGAACCCGCCCATCCCTAGAAGGTCGACCAGCCGTTCCATGAACGACGCGACCCGTTCGTCCTTGGCCTCAACATCCGTTTCCGCCAGCTGATACTCGGTCGCAATCTTGTGCACGATTTCCTTATCCCACACCGACCACCGCAGACGACCGCCAAGGTCGCGGGCAATTAGACTGCCACCGCTCCCGTACTGGTGAGAGATGGTGAGCATGAGTGTATCCGCGGTGCTCATAATCACCTCCGTTTCACAACCAGACGCCGGACGCGGCAGAGTCGTTCACGACAGCGGTACGGGCTAGTCGCGCACCACCAGTTCGGCGACGGGAACGCCCGCCTTGAACCGTTTCACCAGGTCGTCAGGATCGTACTCGACGCCGATCGGATTCCGATCGAACGCCGGCGACAGCCCCCACAGACGCGACTACGGCCTCAAAGGGATCTCGACTCGTTTGTCGCTCGTGAGCACACGGATCCGCAGATCGACAAGGGCTGAACGGCCCGGCGGCCCCGTTCCGCGGTAGGTCCCGGGCTCGGGACCAGGGTCCAGCGGGATGTCGAGTACAGTGCCGTCCGCCATGCTGCCGACGAGAGAAACCTTGGCTCCGGCGAGGGGTTGCCCAGCGGCGTCCCAGATCCGCGCGGTGTAAGCCTCGCCCCGCCCCTCCGAAGCCGCCGCAGGGTTGCGGACCAGTTCCACCCGCGGCAGGCCTGCAAACCGCGGCGAAACAACATCGCGCCTCTCCGCGGTCGGCGGCGGCATGGTGGCGACCGGGTCGGACGCTGGTTTGGGCTGGGTGCTCGCGTCGCGCGGGCGCGCAGCTTCCCGGCTCTGGCGCGGTCGCACGGCCTCCGGTCTCTCCGGCCCTTCGGCCTGAGGCACTTCAGGGGCCTGGGAGGTCGGCGAAGGATTCTCGGCGATCGGCGGAACCTGCGCCAGAGGCGCTTGCGGGGTCGGAGACGGTGGCGCTCCGGCGCGGATCCGACTCATAAAGGTCTTCACCGCCGGCAACTGGGAAAGCAGAACCAGGATCACGCCCACTAGCAGCATCGCAATAAACCACGAACCGATCCGGACCCCCTGCCGGCGCTTGAACTGGAGGATGCGCTCAAGCTCGCGATCGTCCTCGTCGGAATCGCCGAGCGAGAGACGCTCGATCGGCGACCTCGGGACGTCCGGAGCAAGCCGGTCAGCGATCCTCAGCGGGTTGGCGACTGGGGCCGGCACGATGGCGTAGCCCTTCTTCTTCAACGCGAGGTCGACGTACGGGTGGCGGCGGCGATCGATGGACGGCTGATCCGCCGCGCCGGGTTTCGCCTCTGAGGGGTTGGCTCGTCGGCGGTCCCGGACAATCTCGAACTCGTCGTCCGGGTCCAGCGACATCTGGAGGGCCTGGAGGAACTCGCCGGTCACGAGCCGATCGTTGGAAACGATGCACAGGCGCTTGGGCTTCGCCCTGGATCCCGGAGATCCGACGTCATCCGGCTCTCGATCCTGATCCCCCATCTCTGCCTCTTCTAGTCGCTGCCGGACAGTGGACCCACGGCGCTCAGCTCCGTCGCCGGAACGGGCGACCGACGGATCGTCGTGCGTGATCACTGCCGTGGGAGCTGAAACGGGCCCGGCGGCAGTCGCCACGGGTTGACCGCACCTATGGCAGAACCTATTTGCAGGAGGGTTGGGTGTTTGGCAGGCGAAGCACAGCACTTCGAGCTTCGCCCCACATTGGCCGCAGAACTGTGCGCCAACGGGATTCTCCTGCTGGCATCGGAGACACTTCATCACGGACTCCTACAGCTAGGTCGGTGAAGGGTCGAAACGGTGCGCCGAGATTAGCCCGCCCACGAAGGGTTGGTCAACGGCTCTTGACATCCTCTGGGCAGGAAGCTGTCCCCCCGATATCCCTATCTCCCGAATCTTCGGTGGCGCTCTTGATAGCTTCGGATCGCTCGGCGAAAGTCGATCTTCCGAAAGACGGGCCAGTAGGCATCGCCGAAGTAGAACTCGCTGTAGGCACTCTGCCACAGCATGAAGCCCGAGAGGCGCACCTCGCCGCTGGTCCGGACTATCAGATCCGCATTACCGTGCCGTCGGCTCTCGTGATCTCCGCGACGCGGCCAGCGTTGATCGGCTCATCCGGGCCGCCTACGAGGAATTCAGGACCATTTCAACGCGCTGAGTGCAGAGTCAACGACCCGGGGGACAGAACGCCGCGACTCGGGGTCGCCGAACGTCAGGTCAAGGGTGCCGTCGGCGTTGCTGCGGGCGATGGTGAAGCGGCGCTGCCCGTCGGCCACGCTCGCCCCCCCCCAGGAGGATCTTGCCATCGGGCTGGAGCACGGGCCTCCCGGACCGGAACTTGCCCCCGAGGACGCCCGCCACCGTAGAGGAGCGGACTTGGGGCGCCACGAGTTAAAGTTCAGACAGGGGACACGCCTCCTGCGGTACTTGGAACTCGTTGCCGCAGACACCGTTGGGCTCTGCAGATTCAACCTGCCCAGCTGTTGCCTCGAGGGCGGCCGCTTCCGTCGGAAGGCCGACTACCCGGAGCATCTTTGCCAACTCGCGGTAGCCCGTCGCCACGTTCCGATCCTTCGTACCTCGAAGGGATTCGCCGAGGCGCACAAGCTGGCCTGCGTAGGACGCGGCTTCGCTCAGTCTTGACTGCCGCACATAGATGGTGACTAAGCCTTCCAGGCTGACCGCCCGACGTGGCGCTGAATCACTCGCTTGCAGTGCAGCAAGCAGGTACTTCTCGGCATCCGCCTCTCGTCGGTGGCGAAGGGCTTCGGCGGCTGCCCTCGCTAGCTCTGGCCACTGAGAAGTCTGGGCAAAAGCGTGCGGAGTGAGGATGAGGCCCAGCACCAGGCACAGCTGGACCAAGATGGCGATGATGTGGCGACGGCACATAGCCGTGGATATCCACCGCAAGAATGGAGCCATCGGCTTGAAATCACGGAATCCAAGTATTTACCCCCAGCTAGAGGCAAAGGGTTTTCGAAAGTGTCAGTGAAGCGTGCCCAAATGGCGGATCTACGACAAAGCTATGGAGAGGCGTGATGCGCTGACACCCGAGCGCGACGAAGTGTGAGGTGGCTGGGATCGGGATCGCCACGTGGCCTTGATGGCCGCCCGGGCGACGGTACGCTACGTTGCCGACCACCTCGGCCACAAGAACATTCAGAACACCCGCGTCTACGCTCAAATAAAGCTCCGCAAACGCCCGAATCGAAGCGGAGCGATTCCGCCTCCTGGGCCACGTCGGCGATCAATCGCGCCGAAGCATACTTCCACCGATGAGGGAAACAGACGCCAAACTGCATATCGAAACGTGAGCGTATCACACGCGGACACGGGCTCAGGTAGCCTTGATCCGAATCCTGCTACTGGACTGGCTAGTAATGTTGAGTCCTCCGAGTTGACCCACCACCACGCCGCCTGTCTTCCTGGGACGCATTGCGCTCGAGGAGTTCCGGGGTGCTTTGGCACCCAAGATCAACTCGGCTCGTCATTGCGTTCCGGTCGGCGGCGCCTTGCCTCCGCGCCGCGACCAGAGGTGCGCGACCATGGCCAGGACCGCGACCGCGATGAGGATCACGCCGAGGGCACGTAAGGGACGGTGGCCGCGGAGATCCCCGACCTCCAAGAGGGCAAACCCTGTGAGGCCTGTCGCGAGGTCGATCAGCGGCCAGACCCTCCTCCAGTTCACTCGGGAACCCGACCTCGCCTGATTCATATAGGGCCCCTTAGCGACGTGGCTCCGCAGGACTGGAGCCTCCACGGGGAACGTGGTAGATCTGGAAGCTATCGAGGGGTGTGATGTTTTTCAAGCGCTGGGTCGAGAAATTCTCGGATGACCTCGCGATCGACCTGGGCACGGCGAATACGCTGGTGTTCGTCCGAGGCGAGGGTATTGTCATCAATGAACCCTCTGTCGTGGCGATTCATGAGGCTGACCAGTCCATCCTCGCCGTGGGGCGGGAAGCGAAGGCGATGCTCGGGCGCACGCCCAGCAACATCCGCGTCATTCGGCCGTTGAAGGACGGGGTGATCGCGGATTTCGATATCACAGAAAAGATGCTGGGCTACTTCATTTCGCTGACGCATCGGTGGCATCGCACGATCCTTCGACCACGGGTCGTGGTGGGGGTTCCCTCGGGCATCACCCAAGTCGAGCGGCGGGCCGTCCGCGACGCCGCGATGCATGCCGGGGCCCGCGCCGTGTATCTCGTTGAGCAGCCTGTCGCGGCGGCGATGGGGGCCGGGCTGCCGATTCAGGAGCCGGGTGGCAATTTGATCGTCGACATCGGCGGCGGGACCACCGAGGTGGCGGTGATTTCCCTGGCGGGGGTTATCTACTGCAAGTCGGTGCGGATCGCGGGCGACAAGATGGACGAGGCGATCCTGCAGCACATTCGGAAGCACTATAACCTCCTGATTGGCGAGCGTCAGGCCGAAGAGATCAAGATCAACCTCGGTTCGGCCTACCCTGGGGCGGGTGAACAGCGCACCATGGACGTGAAGGGCCGGGATCTCGTCGACGGCTTCCCGAAGACCGTCGTCCTCACTGACGACGAAATTCGGGAGGCGCTTCGCGACTCGGTGATGACCATTGTCGAGACGGTGCGCACCTGTCTCGAGCAGACACCCCCAGAACTGGCTGCGGATATTGTCGATACGGGCATCGTCATCACCGGCGGTGGTGGCCTCCTACGCGGGCTGGACCGGCTGCTCGGGACGGAAACCCAACTTCCCGTGACGGTCGCCCGGGACACGATGTCCTGCGTGGCCCTGGGGGTCGGGAGGGTTCTCGATGAACTTGAACTCCTGAAGAAGGTCGCCATGCCCGCCTGACAAAGATGGAGTTGGTCGGACTGGTGGCAGCGCCGCAACCCAGCCCCAGTGATCGGGGACAGAAACCCCGTCACTGCGCGGTGGAGTGCTCGACCATATTGACCGCCGGGGCCGGGAGAGTAGTCAAGAGTCAGCTCTCCTGTGCCGGTTCTTGTTACGGTCGCGTTCACTCTTCTTACATGTTGAAGGGGGTCTGCATGCTGGATCTCCAGCTTCCCGCGCGGCACGACTGGGCCGTCCACGAAAGAGCTACGGCAAGCTGGTTATGGAGCCCTTCGAGCTCGGGTTCGCCCTCACGGTTCGGCGATGGCTTGGCCGCGGGCATCGCGGAGCGCCAGGTAGCGCTCAGCACCGCCCGGGTCCTCACGTCGCAGCGCCTCGACGAACACCCGCTCGCGCTCGTCGTCTCCAACGCTGTCGCTGGGTTCCAGGTCGAACTTCGTCG
>WNFA01002630.1_pt1 | contig 21393 bp, 32 predicted proteins | sample 5400481 | NCBI WGS metagenome assembly WNFA01 (sample SAMN13153340, study PRJNA577476) | soil metagenome | isolation source: 120 cm saprolite under Douglas fir tree site 2 hole 1 replicate 2 | place: USA:California | collected 2015-04-18
GTCCATCTGTTGTATCCGATGGAGCCGCGGTAGCGCTTGTCCGTCGCATTGATCGCATTCATGGTCAAGGACGAAGCAGCATCCGAATGAGCACCGTAGCACGGCCGGCTACCGCCCAGATCAAACCATTGGCAACGGTCGACAACTTCCGATCACAGCCCTGGTTGAAAGTCGAAACGCCTGGAGAGATAGCAACCCTGAAACCGTCGACCTCCAGGAGTCGCTTGAGCGAACACCGCTACTCGCACCTCCTGTCGTACGCAGCATTCCCGGGAAAAACATCGGTGGAAGTGATCACGGGGCATAGACGCCTTGTCGCTGCCCAAGCGAAAGCCTGGAGCCAATATCGAAGCGAGGGTCGTTGCTGCCGACGATCAACAGTTGAGCCTTGAAGAGAAGCTTCGCGCAAAGCAATCAAGAACGAGCCCAGAGCCATGGCGAGGCTGCTTGACCTGCATCGCAAAACTCAGTGCGGTACGACGCGGACGGCCAAAAAAGGAACAAGTTGCCATGATAACCGGGCTGCAGAAGCTGATTGGCGTCACAGGGAAAGTCGAATGGGGGAGTGGACGCATTGTCGCGATCGTTGATCAACGAACCCGGTGCGCGGCTACGCGCGATCTCGCCACTGGGTAGGACCAACACATCCCTGATCGTGATCAGCACGGACGGTGTCAGCTGGGTGCTGGAGCCGGAGTCCCAGAGCTGACTCTGATAAGTTCCGCCCCGAACTGCACGGCTAGCTTCAGAGATGACTCAAGTTCATCCGGTTTGACCCTGAGTTCGGCTCCAAGTGGCAATGCTTCGCCGCTCTCGGTTCGATACCGTTCGTCCACAATTCCGCGCCGGTGAACGATTAGGTGACGGCGCTGGTAAAGTAACCACAAACCCCTCTTAAGCAGAATGGTCTTTGTATCCCTAGCAGCGGGGAATAGTCTCTTAAGGCTTTCTCCAAGGTTCCTTTCGTTTGCCCCAGCGATCACCGTGCACAAGTCACGAACACAGACCTCGATGGCACCCCAGGTAAGCACCAGTCCCTGGCGAAGAAGTTCCTCATTAACAGACGCAAAACCAGAGTCCTCTAGATGGTCGGCCAATTCATCAAGAGTTGCGTCCGCCATCGCCTCCACGCCGGCCTGCGTCCGAAGCTCTCGTCTTGCTTCGCCTCTACCTCTACTGCAATTTTGTTTTGTGTATCCACGATACGTCTCCATGTAAATCGAGTGGCATCATGGCGTCATTGCCAATTGCCCTCGATCGCTCGTACTTGTGAAAACTTCTCCGTCGGAAAGGTTGCCCCCTACCTAAGTAGATTATCCGCGCGACGGAACAACTCTTCCTGTTGCGCCATCTTCTTCCAAAACGCTTCTGACTCACGAGCGAGCCGTAAGTCATTCAGAAGCTTGTCATGCTCCCGCTCGTACTTGTCATGGTTACGCTCGTACCCCGCCAGCCGTCTGCTTTTGCTTCGCAGGAGCTGTTTGACACGCTCTTCGTGCCTGCCACGATAGTGAGTCAAAAATACAACGTTGTCCTTCTTCATGATTCAACTCCATCCGGACGGATGTACCCGTGTGCAGTGTAGAGCCCCGGTGATGTTGTCAAACGAGTCTTTTTATCGGTGTCGGCAAGGACGCGAACGATTCCGGTGTTACGCCTACGGCTGACGGGCAGGCCCCACACGAACCACGCGTACTCTTGGGAATCGGTCCCTCTCCCGTTAAACGATGGTCGTTGCGGAAGTACGTAGATATCAGGAGCATAGGTTCGCATGAATCTTGACCGCGAGGAGGTGGCCAGGAAATTGAGCCTGAGGAGGAAAACAACGCGGTCAGCGACTTCGAAGCACTCCCTGATGAATTCGATAGCCAGGCTGAACGGCGGGTTCCCGAAGGCCACGTCAAACCGCCGGCCGCGAAGTGGCCTCTCACGCTCAGGAGCCCCGATGAACTTGTCAGTGATGATGATTTCCGGCCGGGGTTTCAGTTTCTCAAGATGGGACTTGCATTCGGGTCGGAGTTCCAGAGCGGTCCAGTTGATGTCATTCCGCCCAGTCTCAGCAACGGTTCAAGCCAATCGCCACCACGAAGGTGGAGGACTTCGAGTAGGCGATGAACTGTCCAGCGTGGCGTAGCATAGAAATCGCTTTCATGACGCTCGGTTCTCTTCATCTTTGTCTTTGGAGCTGGAGGACTACTTCCGGACGTACAAAAAGGGTCAAGTTCCGTGTTCGGGGCGTTGGCGTAATTTGTAATTATTGTTTCCATGTTATTTCTCATTCTGTTGCAGGAAACTCACTGCAGCCTCAAGCTCTTGATTCCGTGCAGATAGGAATTCGTGTAGCTCTGTGAGGGCTTTCATTTCCTCCAGAGCTGCCACATATAGAGCTTGATAGTCTGGCTCGTGCTTCTCGTTTGTTGTTTCCGTGTCTGTATTCTCATCTTGCTCCACTTCGTCGAATTGACTTTGCGTTTCCATATTATTTCTCCATTTGTGAGGGCATGATTGCTCTTCGATTGAGCATTATAACACAGTGTGATCTCGAGCCCGACTGATGCACGTCAACAACGACCACGAAACTGCGACCGTTTCAGAGTCTGTCGGCTTGTAGGCGAAAAAGAAAATCTAGGCTTTGTCGACAAGGCAAAAAATATTTTGCTCGTTTCGAAGCGGACTGACGACAATCGGAACCAGTCGGCGCTCCGTTACAAACACCAGAAACCTATGCCAGCATGATCGGAGCAGTCGCGAAGCGACAATTGCGCGGGCATATGAGAAGGGAGGGCCCCCCGCAAGAGGCACAAACGCGGAACCTAGCGGTCGCGACGAGCCGGGGAAGGGTCAAGCGGCCGGTGGCGCTCCATGAGCCCTAGTACACGCCCGACGGTCGCAAAAGACAGTCCTCCGCGGTCAACAATTTCCTTGAACCGTTTCTTGGCCTCGATCCACCGGCCATGGGCAGTGGCAAGCCCGATGCCGAGTGACTTCGCAACGGTTGTAAAGCCAGCTCCAGCAGCGCGAAGAGCCACAACCTGGAAGAGATCCGAACCCAAGCGGATTTGGAGGTCGTGGGCCAAGAAGTGGGCATCCAAAGCGCGACGGACTGCTTCTTCTGGCGATTCGACCTCCCCATCGGCAATGGCGTCATGAGTCACGTCTGATGAAGAAGATGAGCTGAAGACGTACTCTTCGACGACCCGCGCCGCAATGGCCTTGGCCCCAATCGGTCTTCCTTCATCGCCGAGAACCTGCGCGACCGCCTGGCGGACTCGCGGCGCTGAGAGCTTCTCCCCGTCATAGAGCCTTGTGGGGGATTCCGAAGCATCCAAGTTGCCGGTGGACAGAACATGACGAACCTGAGCGCGTAGTTGTTTGACCTGCTTCCACTGAGGATGGCTCTCGGTAGCGATTTGTCGCATCCGGTGTCGCAGTACGCCTTGAATTCCCTTGTCATCGAGTTCGAGAAGGCGCTTCGCCGAGGCAGCCGTATTTCTGGCCGTGCCATCGACAAGACGAAGCAATAGCTCCGAGACAAGCTCATCTGCACTCGCCCGGCTGACCCGCGATCGTGACTTTACCTGTTGAGCTAGGTTCCGCAGTTCCGCCGGAAGCCTCGCCGTGCTGGCCGTTCCGTGGACAATGTCCTCAAGAAGAAGACGGATACCGGACTTTCGGCCATTTGGCTTTGGCGAGTGCAACATTGGCGAGCACAACCTTTCGGCCCACCATTCTGCTGCACCTGGCCTCCTCGCCCTTCGAGCAGACCAACAACCCCGGCGCTTAGAGGAACATTTATTGGGCGCGTCCCAAGGCAGGCGAAATTCGCGCCGCCCGACGCTGAGTCATAAGTGACTTCAACATCCGGCAAAAATATGAATACAAGAGCTGTAAATTATCGTCAATGGCCTCACGTGAATGACAGGTTCGATAACGTGGTGTGTGCCGAACGCCTTTTCCTGGCGTCCTTAAGCTCTCTTGCGGCAATCCGGCTGGCTGGCGAAAACTGACGCGATTAGCGCCGTCTAGCAAGACTCAGGTAAGCAGGGAGTGACCGTGGCCAAGGACAATATCAACGTTGAACAGATTCTAGACCGGATACGCCGAGTCGATCAGCTCACTGAGGATCGCCAGCTCGATGACGCCCTCGAACTAGCCCTCAAAATTGAAGCAGCCACTATCCGTGCCGGTATTCGCTCAGCGCACCTTACGTGGACCATCGGTGTCATTCACGACTATCGACAGGAGCCGGAGCCAGCATTTGCCCGTCTTCAGGACGCCCTCTCAATGGACCCTTTTGCGCTGCCATTCCGACATTCCTTTGAGCTCATTTCCAGCCGTATCCGGGCTGCCCTAAGAGCCCCTGAACGGGCTGCGGATGATCCTTCAACACCCAAGCTCTGGGAGCTTCTCGCCCGAGTGGGGCAAGCCGATGACGGCGCCCACGTTGCCATTGGCCGTCATCATCTTGCCACCGGCAATGACCTGGAGGCCATGCGGATTCTCGATGCTGTCACGACACTATTCCCAGCCTGCAAAGACGCTTGGGCTTTGAAGGCGGCCGTGGCGGCAAAGCTCGGTGATCATCAGCTCGCTGAACGTGCAGCTTCGGAAGCTGCGGTCCTCGGAGCTGGGCCTGTGCCCTTTGCCATTCCCAGAAGAGCAGAGGGCTGAGGCCACGGCTCGGAATCACCTGAATTCGCGCGCCCTACTATGGCCAAGGCTTGCGCTTCGTTCTTGGCACTCGGATGTCGCCGAACCTTTGATTCCTGCGCTCCGACTCGGTTTTGGCCGTAAGTGCCGCAGCGATAGCGTCCCGGCCATCCTGACCGAGCGTGCGGGGAACTCCGGGGACTTTGAGGGCCTTGAGATAGCTCTGCGTCCAGCCGCGTCGGCTTTTGGCGCCCCGCTTTCCCGCCCACATGGTCCACGACGCGGTTGGGAAGCACTCAATGTTCTTGATCCGAGCTTTCTCAAGGGCTCGATGCAGATCAAGTCCGCAGCTCATCCAGAAATAGAATTCATTGCCTTTAATCCTCTTACTGTCAGGCGTGTAGTAAGCTTTGCAAATTCTGCTCTTAACCAGCTCCCTTTCGCCTTGGCGGCTCTTTTGACCTTTCCTGGCCGGTCGAATGGGCGCATCCACGGCGACAATAGTGGCTCCGTGCCCTCGCAGAAATGCCACAACATCTGCTACGGGAGTGCGCCGAACAGGGCCACAAATTACGCCGTGGCGATCCAGTACAACGACATCGAACCCCTTCTGGGGTCCACCCACGTCAACGCCAGCCCAACGAATTCGACTCCCTAATTGTCGTCGTCTATTTGTCATCGAAGCAGGTCAGAAATCGGCGTCGGTTGACCGTCCGTTGCACTTAGTCCGCGCGTCCGGGACGAGCCGAACCTTGCCACCTTTCCAAGTTCAGGCAGCCAAGTGAGCTTCTCCAGGTTGCCCGCAGGCCCGGCGTAATCTCGGCTACCGCGCATGCCAGTATGAGGATACATTCCCATTAGCACCCCAGTTATTGTATTTAGGATGATCGCGGTCGGTTTCGTAGTGGAGGACTACAGCACGGTTGCGACTGCAGCGTGATTCTGATCCAGGCGCAGTCAGACAAAAACCCGAACGCTCTATTTCGATTCACAAACGATTATGCATTCCCAGTCTAATCGTTCTGAAGACAATCGATTTCCCGAAGGTGGGGAATTTCCCGCTCCGTACCCCCCTGCAACACTATTACAGTTCCAAGGACCTTCCCGATGCAGCGGATCGTGCCGCCCTGGGACTCAGCAAGGTTGCGTCTGGTATCAAGCTGGACGATGCCCTGTGACGAATAGACCTGAAGGATGGCCTGCGACCTGCCGATGTTCTTTACGTACACCAGCGGTAAAAGCACATTCTTTCCAACATACGCGAACGGGTTGGCGACGAAGCTCCCCGCCTTGTCCCAAGTCAGTCGCGTGGCCTTGTGCCGCTTGAGGAATCTTTCAAGCTCGAACTGACGTTTGTAAGCAAGTTCGACTTCTTGTGCCTTCGCGGCTGTGGCTCGAGCTTCCCTCGCAGCAGCTTGTTGTTGCTCCTGTTCCTTGATCTCCGCTCGCCTTTTACTCTCCGCTTGCTCGTCCTCGGCGATGTGCTTACGCTCAGTGTTGAACGAGTCCTCTGCCATCGCCGCAGTCACTTGGGCTCCTCCCCACTGCTCCAACTGCAACTTGTCCATCGCGCGGTCTGACTTCAGATAGCTCAGGACGAACCTGAGCACCTCGATGGCCTTCTTGTGGTCGCCGAGCTGACTCAGGATCTTTGCCTGTTCGTATTTGATATCAAACCGAGAGGGACGTGGTTCAGGCGAAGCGTGACCCATGCAATAGCTTGTCCTGGTATACTCTGCGCACTCGCGAATCGGAGCGTGACCTTCCCCGGCCTCTTCGAGATATTGGAGCGTGCCTTGGAGGTCTCCCTTCTTCTGCAGGACTGTCAAATTGACACATTAGGGTCGCAGACATGGTTATTGTGGGTCCTAGCGTACTCTTCATCATCATACGGGTTCTTTGTGAGCTTCACTGCCTCTCGATACGCGGCAATGGCTCCATCCAGGTTTCCCCTCTTATAGAGCGCGTTCCCGAGGCTATTGTGAGCCACGGGATCCGCTGGGAACGTCTGCACGAATTTGCGGTAGGTTTCTATGGCGCCGTCTAGATCTCCAGCGTCCATGAGGGCATCGCCAAGATCGCGAAGAGCATTCGGGTATCGTGAGTCCCGTCGGCATGTTGCTTCTGGGTTGCGAGATCCATGGTGGTGCACCCAGTCGCCAGTAAGCATCCACTGAGCACAAACAAGAACTCCATTCTGCTCATCTCATTTGGCTTCATGCGGATTCTCGTGAGGTGCTCGGTCTCGCTGAATTGCTGACCAGACTTCGCGACGCTCTTCCATTCATACCGTACTAGTACGGTGGTCCACTAGTCCGGCCAGGGCGACGCTCCATGTGTGCCATCGCCCCGCAGCAAAGCACTTGGTCGAAAATGGCGTTCTGCAGCCCGTGCCTCTCCAGCAGTACGGGTAATCGCAGCCAGGCTGGGTAAACGCATTCGGGAATTGCGCAAGAGTTGCGGTCTGTCCCAGGAGAAGCTTTCTGACCTCGCGCACCTTGACCCAAAGCACCTCCAGCTCATCGAGCGAGGCCGTACCAACACGACCTTGGCATCCCTTGTAGGTATTGCTCGCGCCTTGGACGTAGCTCTCAGAGAGCTATTTGAGGGAATGTGAATGTGCAGGTGGGTTCGGGTTACTTCTGACATGGACGTGATCAATGGGCCGCAAGCAGCAGGCCCGGAACGTGGCGGGGCAAGGTCGCGCGGCCGCCTCGCCGATCCGCGCGGGCTCTCCACGACGCTGTCCCGAAGACCTCCAGGCCGCTCTCGCCTAAGCTGCTGAGCCTCCGGCCGGCCTCTCGTTCTTGGCCATTTGGTGGATTCGCCTCGGCATTCGGTCCGAGCGAATGCACCGAACATTGAAGGCCGAAACAGCCCGGCCTTTGCGCTCGTGCTCCACCCCGACTCGCGTCATACGAAGAGAATCTCTGGAAGCTCACTGTTCCGGCGCGCGCTGTCGGCCGATCTCCGTCTGGGGCAAGCCATCAGCCCGCCATTTCCGGTAGACTTGAACAAGGGCTCGGCGTGAGGCTCAATGCCCTGGCATCTTCCGGGAGGGGAACATGTTGGCCATCGCAAGCACCTTCAAATCTGGTGAGCCGTCTCTCCGGGTATTGCTCGACGAGATTCACAAGGGCAGCATCCAGTTGCCTGACTTTCAGCGCGGCTGGGTGTGGGACGACGATCACATCCGGTCCCTCATCGCGAGCGTTTCGCTCTCGTATCCCATCGGTGCGCTCCTCACGTTAGAAACGGGAGGTGCTGGTGTTCGGTTTCGGCCACGTCTGGTCGAAGGCGTTCGGCTTGGGGATGTCCCCGCGCCACAGCTTCTCATCCTCGACGGACAGCAGAACATGACCTCGCTCTATCTGTCACTCCGGAGCGGATCTGCCGTGGCGACGACGACCGACAAGGGAAAGCCGATCGACCGCGTCTACTATCTGGACATGGCACGGGCAGTGAGCCCAGCCGAAGATCGACTCGACGCAGTGGTGTCGATCCCTCCCGCCCGCAAGCTGCTCTCCGATTTCAATCGCAAGGTCGACCTCGATGTGAGCACGCCGGAGCTTGAATACCGCACGGGCTACTTCTCCCCTTGGAGGTGTTGTTCGACACCGTCCGGATGCAGGCATGGCGGCGCGGCTACACCCAGCTTCATCGGCACGACGAAGCCAAGCTCGATCTCTTTGACACGTTCGAGACCGAGATCGTCCAACGCTTTCAGCTCTATCGCGTACCCACCATCGAGCTGAAGCGCGATACGCCGAAGGACACTGTCTGCCAGGTCTTCGAGAAGGTGAACATGGGCGGCGTGGAGTTGACCGTGTTCGAGCTCGTGACCGCGAGCTACGCAGCCGATGAGTTCCAGCTTCGAAAGGACTGGGACGAGCGCTCGGCGCGCATTGTCGCTCATGAAGTTCTCACTGAAGTTAGCTCCACGGAGTTCCTGCAGGCCGCGACGCTCCTGGCTAGCTACAAGGCGTCGCGCGCATCAAGGAGCGCGGTGGGATGCAAACGTAAGGACGTGCTGCGGCTTGAGCTGGCTGACTACCGCTCGAATGCCGCTGCCGTTGAGGGCGGCTTCGTCGCTGCGGCAAAGCTCCTTGTTCGTGAAAAGGTGTTCGACGCTGCCAACCTTCCTTATCAGGGCCAGCTTGTTCCTCTGGCGGCCATCTGCGCTTTCCTCGGTGATCGGTTCGAAGAGGACGCTGTAAAACAGAAGCTCGCGCGCTGGTACTGGTGTGGCGTCTTTGGCGAAATGTATGGTGGTGCTAGCGAGAGCCGGTTCGCATTCGACATTGTGGAAGTGCTTGCCTGGATTGACGGCGGCGACGACCCGAGGACGGTGAAGGAAGCGGCGTTTGTCCCGAATCGATTGCTGACGCTCCAGACCCGGCTTTCCGCCGCATACAAGGGGTTGATGGCCAAACTTCTTCAAGTCGGCAGTCTCGACTTCCGGACCGCGGATCCCATTGAGCTGGTGAACTTCTTTGATGAGGCAGTCAATATTCACCACCTCTTTCCGAGGGCTTACTGCGAAAAGAAGCAATACAACCGGGAGCGGTGGAATAGCGTTATCAACAAGGCACCTCTTACCGCCAAGACGAACCGTATCGTCGCTGGACATGCCCCGAGCATGTACCTGGCGAGCCTGGAGAAAAACCACGACCAACCGACAGCTAGGCTCAACGAGATTCTACTGAGCCATTTGGTCGATCCAGCGCTCATGCGCGCCGATGATTTCGACGCGTTCATTCGCAAGCGGGCGACGTCGCTTCTGGACCTGATCGAGAAGGCCATGGGCAAAACGGTCAGCGGAAGGGACAGCCCGGAGGTCATCGAAGCGTTCGGGCAACCGTTACTCACGGCAACGAAGTCATCTGCAGCAGCTTGAGACGTCGCCATGAGCCTCGACGAAGCATTCCGTACGCTAATTCGGCAAGAGGTCGCCGCATCGCTGAACTCAGGATTCAAGGGGGTGTCACGCAGGCGGATTTTTCTGAAGAGGTCGGTGTAGGGCCTGCGATATCTGCAACGGGTCGAGGGCGGCCAGGAGAACCTCACGTTGGATTCAATGGTGAAGATGGCGAGCAAGTTGGATGTGGACGTGATCGAACTGTTCCGGATCCCGAGCAGGCCCCGACAAGGAGGGGTCGTCCTCCCAAGCAGCGCCGCTGACAGTGAACTTCGGTAGAAGTCATGATTGCCGCCGAATGTTCTCCGGAATGGACACTCCGAGCGATGCCAGTGAATCCAGTAACTCTTTGCCATTGCTTCCGGACGTGCCCCCGAAGAACGCGCTCTTCAGGAAAAAAGGCGTTTCCTTCAAGTAGGGATCGACCACACGGCCGACCGTTGCGAGCCCACCGATTTGCCGGAACAGGTGACGGCTACAACCCGTACAGCAGCCGACTACTCCACCGGTGGTGAGCACGCCTCCAAAGGCAAAACCGTAGCCGGCACTGCCGCAGTCGGGGCAGGGTCCGGTGAACTCCGGCCAGCGGTCCCAGAGAATGAAAAGGGCTGCCACGGGTAAGGGTCTATCGTCCTGACCGAACGTGAAGGAGCAGGCGGTCTGCGGAAAGGGCAGCCAGAGATCGAGACGGAGCAGCTCCTCGCGGTGCTGGAGAACGGACTTGATGACGGCGGCTCGGAAAGTTTCCCGATGTTCTTCAGTGCCCCAAGGGGAGGTCATGAAGACCTCCACTCCGGGCGGCCAATTTCGAAATGGTGGTGCTGCTCAAACTTGCGGCTGTGATTGAGGACTCGCTTCGGAAACATGTCGGCGCCGTTCTTCACAGAGAGACGGCAGGAGCCCTTCGCTCTTTCGGTGTTTCGAAGGAGCGACGTGGGCAACGCACTACTTCAAAGGAAGGCACGATTTCCCAAGTGCGCCTCCTCCTGCTCGTCTCCAAACTGTCTCCAAGAACAGGGTGGATTCACGGGGACGCGAGCTGATTTGTGGGACACGTGGAGAAGAAGGAAAGCAGAGGAGAATCGAACCCTTGGGCTAAAAAGCGTGTGCCGTCGCCTACTTGGGGTTTGTCGCCTAATCGGGTTCGATTCCCGCCGCCTCCAATTTAGTTTCAAGTACTTAGGTCACTGTTTGCACTTAGTTGCCGTCAGGTTGCCGTAACTCCGGTCGATCCGGGCGCCGGCGGCGGCTGATCCAGAACCTGCACCGCGTTCTGCTTCGTCTCCGGGCTAAGGTGGGCGTACTTGAGGGTCATCTCGATCGACGCATGGCCCATTTCCTCTTGAATCACCTTGAGCGGGACGCCGCGCATCGCCAGGTGACTTCCATAGGTGTGCCGAATGTCGTGCCAGCCGACTCGACCAACCTCGCGCGCGATGCCAGCCCGCTGGAGAGCCCGATCCAATGGCCGTTTCAGCATGCCCGGTGTCAGTGGTTCCCCGTCGACCTGGCAGAACACGTATGGGCCACGGAGGTGACGAATCGCTTTGAGCGTGTCCACCAGCGAGCGGGGCATCTCCACGGTTCGAGCCCGACCTCCCTTGGGCAGTCCTTCGATTCCACGCCAAATCGTCCGCCGGACGTGCAGCTTGCCACGTACGAGGTCGAGATCGCTCCACCGCAGTCCGATGAGCTCGCCGAGCCGTAATCCGGTCTTCAGCGCCGTTAGGAGGACTGGTCGCCATTCCGGATCCATCGCCTGAACAAGCCGCTCAGCTTCATCGAAGTTGAGGAAGTCGAAAGACGGCTTCTCAACCCGAAAGAGCCGAACCCGAGGCACGTGTTCGATGACGCCCTGCTCCTGCGCCAGGGAGAGGAGCTTTCGCAGCACCGCAAGCGAGTTGTTGATGGACTTGAGAGATAGCTGCCGCGGTTCTTCTCCGTAGCGTTTCTTGATCGCCCATTTGGTTGGACTCTGCTTCCGAGGGCGCGCTCCGGAGGTCTTATGGCGCATCTGTGCCTTGAACGCCTCGATGTCTGCGGGCCCGATGCTATCCAGCCGGTTTGACCCAAAGAAGGGAACGATATGGTTGGTGAGCGTCTGTCGCTTGCTAGCGACGGTGCTGGGTTTGTTGTTGTTTTCGCTGTAGGTCAGGAAGCGTTCGACGAACTGGATGAGCGTCGATGCCTCCTTGGTGATCACTTCCTTTCCGTAGGAGCCGGCCAACAACTGCTGCCGGATCTCTCGTTCGTATTGCTCTGCTCCTCGGCGAGTCTGGACCGGCGACACCTTTCGCACCCGTTCGCGTCTTCCGTCCGCGTGCTGATAGTCGATGTCCACGAACCAGAACTCCCGGGCCGCGCCCGTTTTCGGGTCGCGACGCTTCTCTCGTCTCACACTCAAGGGTTCCTCCCCGGTTGTGAGACGCGACCTTGACCGCGGAGCCACTGTAGCACCGCGTCGCGATTGAAGCGGAGCAATCGGCCCACCCGGGCAGAGGGAATGGTGCGGGCCCGAACAGCGTCGTAGATCGTTTTTCGATTCACCCTAAGCAGCCTGGCCATCTCCTCGACCGTGAGCACCGAGGGCAGCGCATCAGACAGATCGGAAGATGCCGTCCCTAACGTGTGGACATCGGCCGGCGTGCTCGATTTTGGAGAGTCCCTGAGGCTCATCGATCCAGGCGTTCCTCTGTCACTGCAAGAGCGTCGACGCTTGTGACGGCGCGCTCAGCGCTTGGTCTTGGTGGATGCTTTCGTCGGAATCTGGATCTCGCCCCTGAGAAGCTGAGCGGCGCGCAGCGAAAGGACGTGGATGATGTACTCGCGCCGGCTCTTGCCCAGGGCAGCGGCCTCTCTGTCCAACTGCTCGCTAAGCACCGCCGGCAGACTGTACAGCGTCCGATAATCGTCCAGTAGCTGCCGGACGAAGGTGGTGGTGCTACCGAGGCGACCGGCCTCTTCCTTGAGGACCGCTGCTTGCTCGGGCGTGAAGCGGAAAGACTGAGCAAAGTAATCGTCTCTCGCCGGCGTTTTGGGCATTCGGCTGGCTCCTGTCGCGGTCAGGTGGTTCTATCACCGTTTGAGTTCTAAGTACATCTCAAGTAAGTTCCACTTACATCTCGGATTTGGATTCTGTTCGCGCGCTATGGCTCACTTCAAAGCTGTCGTTCGCCGGAAGGCTTCCAAAGTGTCTATTCCTGCCGCCAGTCCTGCCGGCAAACTCACATTGATTCTTACGACATCTCCTGCCCCGGCAAACGTCAGCTTCGCAGTAACTCTGACGGCAAGCTCGACGGCAGGAGGTGGACGCCTCAACGCTCGTCGATTCGCGAGCTTCCGGGCCGGGCCCCATTTCTCGAGCATGACTCATTGCTCCTGCCCCGCGTTTTCCGACCACCCTCTCTCAACCACTGGAGAGAGGATGGTCGGAAAACGCTACATGCGAGGTTGCAAAAAAGTTTTGGGCCCGGCCCGGAAGAAGAACAGCCGAAAGCGGTCAAGTCTTTTCAGCCCGAAGTCAAACCGATGGTCAATGGAGTGGATGTTCAGGATGGGTGAATGGCCGAGGGGTGCTCGATGAGGCAGCTTCAGGACAGCGCGCCGGCAAGGAACGAGGAGCCACTCAGAAGTTACCCGCTTCAGGATCGAGATCGGCAGCTTTTGGCGGCGTTGGCGATGTGCAGATGCCTTTCGACGGAGCAGATACGGCGTCTATGTTTTGCGGGAAGGACCGAGACGCCCGCGCACAAGCGGCTTCGACAACTCGCGGGAATTGGCAAATACGGATTCCCGGAGCCGCTCGTCGAGCGCATTGTGCACCAAACCTACGCCGGCGACCTCGTCACCGTCTGGACGCCCACAGCTTTGGGATACGTCGTTGCCGCTAACGTGGTGGAAACCATCACCCGGCCTCCGCGCGGCGCTGATATTCGCCCAGCGCTCGTCGAGCACGCGCTTTTGCTGAACGAGCTTTTCGTTGGCTTGGCGGAAGCGCCTCTGAAGAAAGCGCTGGGTACCCGAGCAGCCGAAATTCCGAGGCGCCGGCATCGAAGCGCGGCAGATGGGCTCTACCTGAATGCACAGGCCCTGCCGTTCAAGTGGATTGCCTCTGATTCGGTGCGCCTGCCGTGGAAGGAGTACCGAGACGGAGACTCCATCGACCGAATCATTCACCCGGATGCTGTGCTCGAGCTTCCAGGCTTGCTGCGGAGGCTCTTTCTCGAAGCCGAGACGGGGAGCCACACCATCGTCCCTCGCGGCTACCACAAGCCCGGTTCGACGCTGAACAAGGCGAGCCGATACGAGTTATTCCTCTGCGAGCTCGCCGACCTCGACTTGAAGATTACTTTCTACGCGCAGCGGTACTCGGACGGCTTCACCCCCGAGGTGCTATTTCTGGTCTCCAACGCTGCTCGAGCGGAATCGGTGAATCGCGCGCTGACCGAATGGTCGGCGCAGCGCCCCAGTCGGTGGAAGCCGCCGCGCGCTTTAACCCTGGCTGACGCGGTTCGGGAGATTCTCACCGCCTTGGGCCAGTGGTCCTCCGAGCTGGGGCCCGCTCCAAACATAAACGCCGCATCCGGCGGGTTGCTCACGGCGCGCGACATCAAACTGTTGACCGATTTCTACAACGACGCGGTCGGAACACTGAAGAGTGTCCGGGCCGCGGCCCGGGGCAGAAATGAGGTGCCGCCTCCGTACCCAGCGGGCAGCGATGACGTCAGAAAGTTGTTGGAGCAGTTGTGGAAGAACGTAAGGTAGCAAGCCCGTGGGTGATTCGTTCAAGGGGCCGGGATCCCAAGGCTATGTTGTGCCTCACGCTAATTGAACCGGCCTCCACCCGATCATGTTTATACATGCCGAAAGAAGATCGCGTTTTTTTGGAAACTCATCCCAATCGGCCTGGAGCGACCTCCCTAACCACGCTACGTCCCGTTTAACAACAGCTTGCGTCTCTTGGTCCGCAACTCCGAGGACCTTGGGATCAAGATCCAGGCCGGCGCGAATCAGACCATACATCGTGAGAGTCAAGTACGAAGCGACTATGCCTGCGCGGTCCTCAGAGAAGATACAGCCGAAAGTTGGCTTGACAGGCTCGTTGGGTCCCTTGAATTCGAAGCGCATGATCAACGCCGCGAACCCACCGTGCGTCATTCCTGACAGGAGCGCACCATAATGTGTTTTGTGAAACCGCGGGGCTACCTTTCCGAAAATCTCTGCAAAGCCGATGTGTTTCGCTTGCGCACCTTCGCTAAGCTTTCCACCTGCACGTTCGTGGGCAGCGCGTTGGTGGCGGAGAAAGGCCCCACGTCTAGAGTGGTAGTACCGGATCTGCGCAAGCACTTCTACTAAGTGCCGCACCAGAAACATTGATTCCAAATAGTAGGCTCGGTTCCAGAGGGAGAAAGCGGCAGCTGCCGTATGTCCGGCGCTCGTTAAAATCAGCTGCGCCCAGGGACCGAAACCCGTCTCATCTGGCGCGAGCTGGAAAAAACATGGAAGCCTGAGGAGTGCATCTACGATGCCCGGAAATTCCGTCGAAATTCCCCGAAGCTGCGCAGCGGTCGCAACCGTTGCCTTGGATTCGGTTTCCTGAAGATACGCATACGTCATGGGTTGGATTCGCTTCATGCGCAACCCTCTTCATTTAAAGTGAAAGGCGCTGGCGGCCAGCCACGCAGTGAACGTGTTGGTGCCATGGAAGATCGTCTGCTAACGATTGCCTCGATTATGCCGGTTCGGGAAGACTAACGACCGAAGCTTCGACTCCATCATCGCGTCTGCAACCGATTTCAAGCCGGGGTAGACCGCAGAAGCATCAACACCATGAAGGTGAAGGTAGTGCATCAACATCGGTGCCTCGGCAAACGGCAAAGTGAACTTAAACATCAGTGGCAATTGCCAACGAGGCCGCAAGCTCTGCACGCTCCGTTTATTTTTCCGATCGCGGAACAACTCGTCCAATGACGGTAGCCGACCACTGCGTTCTGATTGCTTTGAAAAGCGAACGAGCGTGAATAGCCCTCGTTGTGCGTGAAGATTCGGGTTCGATGTTGTGGGGACGGTCACAATGACGGCACCGGGATCCCACCGTGAAACGACTTGCTCGATGAAGGGTCGGGAGACGACCCACACAGCCAGCTTTCTCCTTCCTGCTCGAGCAACCTTCCTTGCAACACTGGCTGCTTCCTGCGCGGCAAAATAAGCCGCGACTAGGGGGCGACTGGTCCAGTCCAGCAATCTGGTGGGTACGAGGTAATGCTGCGCAAGAGCGTAAATCCAGCGGTGCTCTATCGGCGGAAATTCACGACTGTCATGCGGTTCCATCGGTACTTCGGTCGCCCGAAGTTCTGGGCGGTCCCCCGGAATTTCGTAGCCCCCGATCGAAGCGTCACCCGCAAACTGAAGGACATACTGCTGCTCGTGTTCGATTTGCTCCGTCAGAGTTTGTGGAGGCATCTCTTCGTTCTGGGCCGCCTTGAACTTTGTGAATGGTTGTTGTCCCAGAGCATTTCTGGCGCGCAAGGCCGACGGAGTTAGATCCCACGCAGCGTTCTTTTGACCGCGGAAAATCCAGCCCTCGGCATCATACCGGTCCCAAAGCGGACCAGAACGGTGCGGCACGAGAAGGTCGAGGAAGCTTTCCGCGCTGGAAGCCTCTACCTCGCCAAGAAGCTGGGAGTTCTTAATCCCGCGGGGCATCAACTTGTCGAGCATCGGGCACGTTGCACAAACCCGCAAGGGCGGACGCATGGAATGGGAGAGGCTAGGGGCGAACAGGGCTGCCGGCCTTAACGAGGAGGGAGCAGTCCGAGGAATTGTGCCAAGGGACCTGACCGTGGACAACGCCTCCACCACCAGCCCGACTTTTCGTCGACTTGGAAGTGCCTGGAGAGAGCAGTTCCTCCGTCCTCCCGAGTTGCCTCACGGTACCGAGTGTCGGCGAGATCGATGATGCCCCGGAGCTTGTTTCGAAACGTCGTGCTCGAACAGTCAGCCATCACCTTCTCGAGGCCGTCCCTTGAGGTAAGGTCATTGGTGAAATCATCAATGATGAGCTCGTATGTGCTGACATCGTCGCCCAGCTGCCGCCAGCTCTTGAGGAGGTGCTCAACAGTAAGAGGAGTGGCCCGGCCGCGGCCCCAACCGGCGTCCAGAAGGCTGCGGCTCAATTCATCTAGGAGCCGTCGCTCTGCGTCTGTCCACGTGGGAGGCATTGTGATGCTCTACGGTAATAGGCTCGACAGCTCCTCAGCGGCGGGACGAGGTCTTTCAAACGCACGCCACTCTGCACGGATAGCGGTTTCCGCATCGACTTGCCCTTGGCTTATGCGTCATATACGTTATAAGGTATGTGGGCGATTGTCGAGGAGCGCAACGCCGCGAAGGCGCTCGACAACCTCCCGCTTCAGGTCGCGGAGAAGTATGCTTTCTGGTGCGCCATCGTCCGTCAGTGTGGACCCCAGGGGCTCCGGACCATTAAGGGATTCCACGACGAGAAGCTCGCCGGCAGGCTCGCGCACCTGCGTTCCTCGCGGCTCAGCCAACAATGGCGGGTGCTGTATCGCATTCAGAAAGACGCAGCGATCGTCTACGTTGAACGTATTGCGGCGCACAACTATCGACCCTAGGAAGGAGATCAGCGATGGGCACGAAGAAGACGAAATCGTCCAAATACGTGGCGGCGCGCGTGCGCGTCGCGCTCAGGCCCGGCGATGCGGTGCGCGTTGCGCGCGAGCTTCAAGAGTTGACGCAGGCTGAGCTTGCGAAAGCTAGTGGCATCCCGCAGCCGACGCTATCTAGCATCGAGAACGGGCGAGCCACGCTCGGCGCCGAGCGTGCCGAGAAGCTCGCGCGCGCGCTCAAGGTCCACCCGGCCGTGCTCCTGTGGCCAAACTGGGATGTACGAGCCGAGTCCAAGAGGGCGACGGGCTAAGGCGCATCAAACCCGTTGGCTCAGCCAGCTGGCTGACGACTGCTAAGGGAGAAATCGAGGAAGTCCGACTGAAGGAATGCCGCGAAACGGATGAGTGAAGAAAAAAAGCCCGGTGACGTGATTCCGATGCGCTACCGCTGCGAGGTCTGTGGCGGAGATGGAACGCTAGGCGAGGGCCAATGCCCGGCATGCCAGGGAACAGGCTACATAACGTTTTCAGTCTACTGGACCGAACGGAAAAGGGGCAGCAACGAGCCTGCGAGATTCAAAGTGAGCCGAAGCAAGAGAGGGAAAAAGCGGAAGACAGAAATGAAGCCATGGTCGACTCTGGTGGGGAAGTTCTTTCACACGTTCACGCAAGACGTTCCCCGAAAGGGGCGCGGTGAAGTTCAAAACCAGGGTGTGGTTCTTTCGGACCTCGGTGGCGGCTACTTCGCGATCCAGCTGTTCGACTTTATGATGGGACACCCTTCGACGAGACACATTGTCTCCATCGAACGGATCGTGGCAAACGGCTGGTCTTTCTACGAGACCGATGCTGAGATGCGCGAAAGTTGGGCGCGCTACTACGCGCGCGGACTTCCGAGGCAGGTGCTGACTGAATAGAAATGGACTTCGATGAGACCGTGATGAAGTGGCGGCAAAGCAAGAGCCGATCTGCCGTTAGACGACTGGATGCTTTCTGCTCGAGGCGCTACGAGTACAAGGGCAAACAATTTGGTCATCCATCGACCTATGCTCTCGTTCGCTTCGAATGCGCACCAGCCGATAGCCTCGTCTTTGAAATGCAGGCCGAGTGGCCAGCTGATTTGACGACCGAATACCGGCGATTGCTGGAAGCCGCCATGAGTGCGGCCATCATTGACGTGCTCGTGGCATGCGAGAATCCGCACACTGGTTGCCATCTCAGATGTGTCGAGGTCGGGTGGGACGAGATTTGTAGCAGTGAACTCGCCTTCTATCGTGCGACCAAGGAAGCCATGATTGCGTTGCGCGACGAGGAGAAGTGGAGTTTCGTGCCGCGCAAGGAGTAGTTGTTGGACGGCGATGTGACTCTGCGATGGCCAAGACACCAGCGCAAGCACGGCTTAACGAACTGATCCACAAGGCGCTCGCGCCTGTGCTCAAGGCAGCTGGGTATCGCAAGTCCGGACGGACCTTCCGCCCCTCCCGTTCCGGTAGCCTACTTTCGACACGGTCGTCGGCACAGTGGCGCATCGGAGTTCCGGTCACGGGGGCAGCCGAGCGAAAGGCGTCACACGGACCACGCTCGGACGTTTCCTGGGAGCAAGATAGAATGGCGCCATGGCAACCGCGCAGTTCTTGAACGTGGACCTCGACCTTCACGACCGATCTGGTGTTGACTCCCTAGTCGCCGCGTTCGAGCCGAAGCTGGTCGTACTCCATAAGGAGGAAACGTTCGTGAGCCTCGAACTTGCGACGGGAACGACACCACCGCTCGACGAGGTATTGAACGGGATCGCGGACGTGGTGGAGGCACTTCCTCGGCAAGCGCGGACACTGTGGGACCGCTGCCAACGACGGACTATGAACTTAGGATTCGAGGCGGGGGATACGCATTCTTCCAGGGGCTTCCTCATTCCTGCTCCCACGCTCACCCGACTTGTATCGGTCGGCGCGGAGTTGGAAGTCACGATCTACGCCCCTTCACATGGTCGAAGACGGTCAGGAGAGCGGACCTCGCGGAGAACCAAGAGGTCGAGACGTTGAAGCGCGAGGCGATTCGGCGCCGCTACGGACGCGAGACAAGGGACAGCAAATGAAGCGTAACGACGCCGAAGGCCGACTTACGAAGGCGCTGCAGAAACTGGAAGCGAACGACCAGCACCTGCTTGAGAATGACTTGAGCGAGCGGTGCATTGCCGCCCGCCTAGCGATGTATCTTCAGTGCGAGTTCCCCGAACACTCTGTCGACGTTGAATACAACCGGCGGGGTGAAAACGTGAAGCGGCTTCATCTTTCGCCTGAATGTATTCGACGGCGGAACCGGAAAGGAGATCCGCCAGCTACGCCTGATATCGTCGTGCACACCCGAGGATCGGAGAGCCCAAATATTCTCGTCCTGGAGCTGAAGAAAACGTCGAACCCTGTGCCACGCAATTGCGATCAGATCCGCGTGCACGCCTTCCGCGACCAGCTCGGGTATAAATTCGGCGCACTTGTAGAGTGCAAGACGCGGCCCGACGAAGCACTGGGCGTCTCTGTTGAGGAGTGGATTGGCGACTGATCAGCCCAAGGCGGCGCCTCTGGTTGGGAAAACTGTTGCCGTCAGGTTGCCGTGAGCCCGTGCCTCTATCGGGTTAGAGCTGGTCAGAGACGGGACGAGACGGAATCAGGGTATGCAATGATTCCAGGCAGGTGCGCGGTAAGGTTGCGTCTCGCGGTTAGTTTTTCCGCACCTGCCCGCCGTTTCGATTCCCGCCGCCTCCATGGTCGAAATGGCTCTCAAGTCTTCGTGACTTGGGAGCTTTTTTGTTTCAACGAATTCACTGTCACACGGACTGTCACACGCTCCGCTCGCAACCTTGCGGAATTCCAGAACGCGGCCCTCTCGCAGCTCAACACGTAGCTTCGCGACCTCGTCGCACAACGAAGCCCACGGAAGCGTCGTGTAGAGGCTGACGATGTCGCCCTCCGGATCCAGTCCCAGACGGATGACAGCGCGCCGCGAAAGGTACGTGATTATACGGACCCTACACCCTCAAGAAGATGAAGCTCTTCCCCAAAGTACGCCGAAGGCGCGCTGCACGCGCCCGACCAGTACCTGAGCGGCGAGTGGAACAAGTACAACGTCCACAATGCTTTTCTCGAGACGGACTTCTAGCAGGCTGTTGTTGAATGGGCCGTTGAGGGTTTTACCCTATAGGCCATCCGTTGTTGCACCCATGCCAAATTAATGTTTCACCGGCTGGATCCTCTCGCGCGGCGCGGCAAGATTGTCCGCTGGAGGGTCAAGAGTCCAAGGGACGTCATCGTGGTCGGCCATGGCAGGCGAGGAGGCGCATCTACCGGTGCTGCCCAAAATGTTTGCGAGATCCAAGAGAATCCTTGACGTCGTTGGCTCAGCAGGCGCTCTCTTCATCTCTTGGCCACTGCTCGCGCTGGTCGCCCTGGGCATTTGGGTGAGCATGGGCCGCCCCATCCTCTTCCGGGACCGACGGCCGGGCCTCCGAGCGAAGCCGTTTACGTTACTCAAATTCAGGACCATGAGAGACCTGCTGGATTCGGCGGGGAAGTCCCTGCCGGACAAAGTGCGGATCACGCCGCTCGGCCGCTTCCTGCGCCGGAGCAGTGTCGATGAGTTGCCGCAGCTGCTCAACGTTCTAAGGGGGGACATGAGCCTGGTTGGTCCGCGCCCGCTGAAGATCGAATACCTGCCGCTCTACACCCCACAGCAGGTTCGTCGTCATGAGGTAAAACCTGGGATTACCGGCCTGGCTCAGATCAACGGTCGTAATACTTTGAGCTGGGACGAGAGGTTTGCGCTGGACGTTTGGTACGTCAATCACGCGAGCCTGCTTCTGGATCTGCGAATCCTTTTGCAGACGGTTGTCCACGTCCTCAGACGCCGCAGCGTCAGCCCAGAGGGCGATCTCGACGTGCCCTCGTTCACCGGAAGTCTGCCGGTTCATCACGCGGAACATGGCCTCGATGGCGTACCCGGTGGTCCTTCTTGACGACACTTCTTGACGGGCATCGAGTGATGAACGTCATGCTTACCTGTGCCGGCCGGCGCAACTATCTGGTCAAGTTCTTCCAGGAGGCGCTCCGAGGCCGTGGACAGGTGTTTGCGGCTGACGCCGCACGGGATGCTCCTGCGTTGAGACAGGCCGACCAGTCCTTTGTCTTGCCACCCTTAAGCGAG
>WNFA01001852.1_pt1 | contig 21384 bp, 18 predicted proteins | sample 5400481 | NCBI WGS metagenome assembly WNFA01 (sample SAMN13153340, study PRJNA577476) | soil metagenome | isolation source: 120 cm saprolite under Douglas fir tree site 2 hole 1 replicate 2 | place: USA:California | collected 2015-04-18
CCGCTCCACCGGGTTGGCGGGCATCGCCGCGCTGGTAAACACCGTGGCCAGTCGGGCAAAGTCTTCGTGAACCAGTTCGTGGAAAAGCTGTTCTTTGTCGGCAAAGTGCAGGTAAATCGCGGTCGGCGAGTATTCGATCTTCTCGGCCACCTGGCGCATGGAAACACCTTCGTAGCCCTCGCTGATAAACAGTTCGCGGGCTGCGTCCAGGATCTTGTCCCGGGTCTCCGACTTCTCGCGTTCGCGCCGCTCTTTTACGCCCATCGCTTTGTCCTGTTACACTGTTATGTTTGTTAACAATGTTTAGTTAACATCGTTAAGTTAAATATCTTAGTTCCTGATGTCAAGAGAAAAATTTGGCCAACGTATCTTATAGTCCCGCATAGACATAGCTCCTCTTGAGACTATGCGATACTAAAAAAGTGACGGGCCCCGATCCAAAATCCGTGAAAGTCAACCTGACCACAGGGACAGGGATGGACATCGAGTGGAAGGATGGGCACCACTCCCATTATCCGTTCCCGTTTTTGCGAGATGCCTGTCCCTGCGCCTTGTGTGACGATGAGCGGGGCAAATCAGGCCGTAAGCCAGGGGAGCGGCCTAAACTCGCGCCTGGCGCGTTTCCCATGTTCAAGGAGGCAGCCAAGCCGCTCTCGGCCGAGGGAGTGGGCAAATACGCCATCAAGTTTCACTGGAATGATGGTCACGAGCTGGGCATTTATTCGTGGCAGTTTCTTCGGGACGTTTGTCCATGCGAGGAATGCAGAGCCGTGCGGGCGGCGGAGACAGGATAGTAAGGTTGCAAGAAGGGAAATTCAGCAAGACAGCCCATCGGGTTGCGATTCGGCGCGCGCCGCGCACCAGCTTTTTGACCATCCCAGAGTGCTGGACGATCCTCTGGCCCTGGCGATCATTGGGAGTGAAGCAGCCGAAAAACTGCGGTCGAGTCAGAAAGAGGCTGAGAGTTCCATCGCTCGCGCCTTTCGGGCATTTATCGCGGCACGCGGCCGTTATGCCGAAGATCAACTGGCGAAGGCGATCAGGCAAGGCGTGGCGCAATACGTCGTTCTCGGCGCCGGTCTCGACACTTTCGCGTGCCGCAATCCTTATCCGCTGGGCTTGCGCGTTTTTGAGGTGGACCATCCTGCGACCCAAGCCTGGAAGCGCGAGAGCTTGCAGCGGGCTGGCATTGAAGTCCCTCAGTCCCTGGTATTCGCGCCGGTGGATTTTGAGCGCCAACAATTGGCTGCGGAACTTGCCCGCATTCTTCTCCTGGCTCGGGGTGGTGCCTTATCTGACGCGGGAATCGTGCATGGCGACACTGAGCTTCATTGCGAAGATGCCTCCGGGGAGCGGCGTAGTCTTCGATTTCGCCGTGGACTCCAAGTTGCTCAGCTGGGCAGAGCGCGTGGCGGTTTATGCATTGTCGCGGCGGGTCGCGGCAGCGGGCGAGCCCTTTCAACTCTTCTTCCGGCCACCGGAACTCACCGAGGAACTCAAGAATTTAGGATTTCAGCGTACTGAGATATTGGGAGCAGAAGAAATCAATGCCCGCTATTTCACCGATCGCGCCGACGGACTGCGCATCCGCGGGGGCGCCGGCCGGCTTATGGGCGTATGGGTGTAGGCGCTCGCGACTCGCCAATCCCCTGTAAAATTAGTGAGCGAACATCAGAGAACCCGGAGCTCTCCCCCATTTGTCTTTCTTAAATCAACTTAACCCGCAGCAGCGCGAAGCCGTTGAAACCACGGACGGGCCGGTGCTCATCCTGGCCGGTGCGGGGAGCGGCAAGACGCGGGTCATCACCTATCGCATCGCCTATCTGATTGAGAATCGCGGCGTCATGGCGGACTCGATTCTGGCGATGACTTTTACCAACAAGGCCGCGCAGGAGATGGTGGAGCGGGTGGACAAGTTGGTGGGAGGCCTCTCAGTCGCGAAGCCCGTGATCTCGACCTTTCATTCTTTCTGCGTGCGCGTGTTGCGGCGGGATGTCGAACAACTGCGCATTCCTTCGGCGGTGCCCGGTGTGCTTCCCATTGGCCTGACCAAGAGCTTTGTCATTTATGACGAGGCCGACCAGCAGCAGCTAGTCAAGTCGGTTATGCGGCGCCTCGGCATTGATGACAAGCAGACCACGCCGCGCTCGGTGCTGTCTCATATTTCGTGGGCCAAGAATCACATGCTCGATCCGCAGGAGGTTTATCTGCAGTCGGGCGATCTCAAGACGGAAAAAGTCGCCCACATCTATGAGGAGTATCGCAAGGAGCTGCGCAAAGCTAACGCCCTCGATTTCGACGACCTGCTGCTGGAGACCGTGCGCCTGCTGAAAGCTGTCCCGGCGGTTCGCGAATATTACAACCGGCGCTTCCAGTACGTGATGATTGATGAGTACCAGGACACCAACCGCCCGCAGTATGAACTTATGCTTCTGTTGGCGGGAAGCCATCACAATATCTGCGCTGTGGGCGATGAAGACCAGTCCATCTATTCCTGGCGCGGGGCCGACATCCGCAACATATTGGAATTCGAGAAAGACTTTCCCGAAGCCAAAATCATTCGCCTGGAACAGAACTATCGCTCGACCCAGAACATCCTGCAGGCGGCTTCAGCCGTGGTCTCGAACAATCTCAAGCGCAAGGGCAAGAATCTTTGGACCTCACGACAGGGCGGGACCAAGATCGGCTACTACGAAGCTCCGGACGGTGAAAACGAGTCTCTCTTCGCCGCCGACTACATTGCGAAATACCTGCGCGAAGCCATCGATCAGGGGGAAACCGCACGCGCCGCGGTTCTTTACCGCACAAATTCCCAGTCACGGTTGTTTGAAGAGGCCATGCGCCGATATCAGTTGAAGTATCACGTGGTCGGCGGTTTTTCGTTCTACGAGCGGGCCGAGATCAAGGACATGATTTCGTATCTCAAAGTCATTCACAACCCGGATGACTCGATCTCGCTGCTGCGCGTAATCAACACGCCGGTACGCGGCCTGGGCAGGACGAGTATTGAAACCGTGGAGCGGGTCGCGCTCGAGACCGGGCTGTCCTTGTGGGGCGCGATCGCGGAAGTAGTCAAGCGTCAGCTTCTGCCACAGCGGGCGCTGGCGGCGCTGAAGGGATTCACCAGCCTGATTGAGGATGGGCGCGCCATTCTGGGCGGAACTTACGCGGAGCGGCTGGAAGAGACGGCGCGGGAAAATGCGGAAGCGGAACAAGATGAGGCAGCGGAAGACTTGGCCGACGATGACACGGAGTTCAGTCCAGACAATTTCTCGTTTGATTTCGGTTCTGTTGAGGAAGACGTGCCTGAGATCACATCGTCGCCGGATATTGTGGCGGCGCAGCTTGACGATGTGGAGGCAGGACGCCTCCACGACAGCCGGCAGGATGCCGGCGCTACAAGAGTCGAGGCTACAAATGCCGAGGCTCCGACTGCCAGTACGGCCGACATCCTGAAGTTTCTGATCGACCGCACCGGCTACATCAAATTGCTCGAAGAGGAGAACACGCCTGAGGCCGACTCGCGCGTGGAAAACCTGCGCGAACTGGTCAACGCAGCGATGGATTCCCGCGACCGCGGCGAGACGCTAGACCAGTTTCTGGATCATGCCGCCCTGGTCAGCGATGCCGACGCTTACGACGAAGCTGCCCAGATCACCCTGATGACGCTGCATGCCGCCAAGGGCCTGGAATTTCCCTTGGTATTTTTGGGTGGCCTGGAAGAAGGCCTGTTCCCGCACTCACGAACGTTTCTGCAGCCTGACGACATCGAAGAAGAGCGGAGGCTTTGTTACGTAGGCATGACGCGGGCCATGGACACGCTGATTCTGACCCGGGCGGTTTACCGCCGTCGTTACGGTACCGATCTGCCCGAGGCCAGTATCCCATCGCGGTTTCTGGAGGAGGTGCCGGCGGGGTTGGTGGAAGAACTGGGCGGGTCCCGAAGGAGAGTTCGTGTGGGCGACTCGCCCGCCGGCGGCGAAGCGCGGGCGGGTCGCCCGCGGCCACATGGGCACGAACCGGAATCCGCTCACTATGCCTACGAGGATGAGGATCAGAGTGCAAGTTGGGCCGGCCCCCCAAAGCAGGCACCGTCATCCTATTCCGGCAAGTCCTACAATTCCATCGACAACATCGCCGAGTTCTTCGCCTCGCGGGGCAAGAAATTCAGCCTTCCGAAACAGCCTCTGGTGACACCTGCGGGCAAGAGAGGTTTCCGCCTCGGGCAGAAGGTCCGCCACCCGAAATATGGCGAAGGCACCGTCTACCAGCGCGAAGGAGAGGGTGAAGATGCCAAGATTACGGTACAATTCCCTCGCTTCGGTTTGAAGAAGCTGGTGGAAAAGTATGCGCAACTGGAAAGAAGCTCTTAGCCTTTAGCGGTTAGCTTTTAGCCAGAGGGTCAAGGCTCCGAAATGTTGTGGCTAGAAGCTAAAGGCTAAGAGCTAAAAGCTAATTTTAAGCTAATTTTTCTGAGGAGAATCAACAGCACTCATGGCAAACACAAGCACACTTAGCAAGGAAGAACGGAAGAAAGCCAAGCGCGCGGTACGCAAGAAGCGCAAGACGGAGAATCCGCTGAAGCCGCGCGAATACGCGCGCGGTTCGGCGAAGCGCAAAGTGAAAAAGCTGGCCCGCGGCACGGCGAAGCGGTAAATGATTACTGTGTGGGCCCGGGTCTGTGAGCCGGGCAGGGCGGGTCAAAGACCCGCCCCCACACGGTCGCCTATTGAGGAGACCGAAACCCTTTGGCACAACCAACCGTACGCACCTCCGACCGGCAAGTTCTCTGCTGCAAGTCCATCGACAAACTGATTGCGGAAGCCGACGAGCCCGGACATCGCCTGAAAAAAACCCTGGGCCCGTGGTCGCTCACCGCGCTGGGTATCGGCGCCATCATTGGCTCCGGGATTTTCGTCCTCACCGGCACCGCGGCGGCGGGAGAGCACTTCGAGGCTCCTTCCATCCTGCATGCGCAGGTTTTGGACCTGATCGGAAACTTCCTGCGGACGGGAAGCACGGCGGGCGCGCTGATGCACGGACGCCCTCCAGCCGGCCCGTCCATCGCAATCTCGTTTCTCCTGGTCGCGGTGGCGTGCAGCTTTGCCGGCCTGTGCTACGCCGAGCTGGCCTCGATGATCCCGATCGCGGGCAGCGCCTACACCTATTCCTACGCCACTCTGGGTGAAATTTTTGCCTGGGTCATCGGCTGGGATCTGATCCTGGAATATGTGGTCAGCAATGTTGCGGTGGCGGTCGGGTTCAGCGGGTACGCCAAGGCTCAGCTTGCCGCGTTCGGCGTCAATCTGCCCGATCACTGGGCCAGCCCGGTGTGGGCGTCGGGGAAGTGGACAGGGTCCTATTTTAATGTTCCCGGCTTTCTCATCGTCTTTATCCTGACGTTGCTGCTGGTCCGTGGGGTCAAGGAATCGGCCGGCGCCAACAATGTCATGGTACTGGTCAAAATCGGAGCGATTCTTACCTTTCTGGTGGTAGGCGGCATGCTCATCAATCCCGCCAACTGGACGCCGTTTGCCCCTTCCGGGTTCGCCGGAATCGTGACCGGCGGTGCAATCGTATTCTTCACCTACATTGGTTTCGATTCGGTGTCGACCGCAGCCGAGGAATGTAAAACCCCACAACGCGACTTGCCCTTCGGAATTATCGCGTCCCTGATTATTTGCACCATCCTCTATGTTGGTGTTGCCATCGTGCTGCTCGGCATGATGAAGTACACGACTTTCGTTTCCGGCGAGGCTGCGGAGGCGCCCGTCGCCTACGCATTGAAGCAACTGGGAGCGCACCCGTTCTTCCGGTCTGTAATCGTGGTGGGCGCGCTCACTGGCATGATTTCGTCGCTGCTGGTGTTTCAGTACGGCCAGGCGCGTATCTGGTATGCCATGTCGCGCGACGGCCTTTTGCCGAAGCTGTTTTCCGCAGTCCATCCCAAGTACAAGACGCCGCACTGGTCCACCTGGATTGCCTGCTTCGCAGTGGGAATTCCCGCGGGGCTGGTGGATATCGGCGATGCTGCCGATCTTTCCAACATCGGCACCCTGTTCGCTTTCGTTCTGGTATCGATGGGCGTCATCTTTTTGCGGCGCCGGCAGCCCGACCGGCCACGCGCCTTCCGCGTGCCCTTCGTTCCCTGGTTTCCGATGATCTCGGTGGTGTTGTGTGGTGGACTGATGACCGGACTGACGGTGATCACCTGGCTTCGCTTTGTCATCTGGCTCGCGCTCGGCCTCTGCATCTACATTTTTTACAGCCGGCACAACAGTGAGTTCGCCAGAGCCAAGGGGCAGTGAAATTGGAGATTTGAGATTGCAGATTGCAACGCTACAAGACTCACTCTCCACGGTCTTAAGTCTGCAATCTGAAATCCACAATCTGAAATCTGAATTGCTCGGCAAATCTGCCCTCTTCCATCTACAATCTGAAATCATGGCCTCGCAGCCCAGCTCGTTTCTGGTTACCCTGCCCAAGGCGGAGCTGCATCTTCATCTTGAGGGTTCGATCGATCCGACTACTTTGATCGAACTCAGGAGGCGTCACGGCAAGACCAGCACGCTTTCGGAGATCGAGCAACTTTACCGCTACGAGGACTTTAACGGGTTTCTGATGGCCTTCAAGGTGGTAACCGAAGATCTTCAGACCGCGGATGACTATGAGCTCATCACCTACCGGCTGATGGAAAAGCTGAAGGCGGGAAATGTGCTGCACGCCGAAGTGTACGTATCGGTGGGGGTTTGTCTTTGGCGCAAGCAGGACTTCAACGCCATTTTCGAAGGTCTGGATCGCGGACTCCGGAAGGGTGAACGTGATTTCGGCGTCTCCCTGTTGTGGATCTTCGATGCGGTACGCCAGTTTGGGCCGGGCGCCGCCCGCGAAGTCTTCGGAACGGCGGTACGTTTTCGCGACCGCGACGTGGTGGCGGTCGGCATCGGCGGCGACGAGCAGAAGGGGCCACCGGAATTGTTCCGTGACGCCTACGCCTTCGCCTCCGACAATGGGTTGCACCTGACCGCTCACGCCGGTGAAAATGCCGGCCCGGAATCCATCTGGGGCGCGCTCAATCTCCGCGCGGAACGCATCGGACACGGACTCACGGCTGCGCAGGACACGGAACTGGTGGAGGAACTGGCCACCCGCCAAGTCCCGTTGGAGATCTGCCTTTCGAGCAATCTGCGTACCGGTGCTTGCCCAACGCTCAGCGCTCATCCCGTGCGTCAATACTTCGACCAGGGCGTGATGATTACGCTGAACACTGACGATCCCGCGATGTTTCGTACCTCCCTGGCGCGGGAGTACCAGTTGGCCCAGCAGCTATTCGGTTTCACCGACGAGCACTTGCGGGAACTGGCGCGCAATTCCTTTGAAGCATCCTTTCTTCCGGCGGAAAAAAAACTATCGTTCCTGAATTTGTTTGACGCGGCGGCAGCCCACACTTAGCCTTTCCTGACTGGATTCTCCTGGAGCTTGGGGCATGAAGGCGTCTCGCGCTTCTTACATCCCTGTAGCGGCGGGCGGGACGCCCGCTGGACGGCCGCCGGAACGGCGGCGCTACTGTCCCGCCCTCACTGCGGGAAAAAGCAGAACGAGGGTATCTCTTCCCGCATCTTTACTCGTTTGCCTTTGTCTGACTACATTCGCGGTCGCCAAGTCGCCAGCGAAGACTGCGCCTCCGACGCTTGTCTTTACCAACGTCAGCGTGGTGAACACCCGTGACGGTGGAATCGAGCCGGGAGTAACCGTTGTCGTCAACCGGGACCGGATCGTGGGAGTGGGGAAGGTGGGCTTTGTGCCCGAAGGGCGGGACATCCAGATCATCAATGCCACCGGCAAATATTTGATCCCCGGACTCTGGGACATGCACGTGCACAGCGCCTTTGTGTCCCCGGCGTGGGATGAACGAGTGATCTATCCCCTCTACATCGCCAATGGAGTGACCGGCGTGCGCGACATGGGCGGAGATGCGGATGTGATCGAGCGCAGGCGCAAGCGGATCGAAAGTGGTGAGTTGCTGGGCCCGCACATGGTTCTCGCGGGCCCGTTTCTGGCGGGAGGAAAGACCGATTCGCAGACCATCGCCGTGAATACGCCCGAAGAGGCCCGGCGCGCCGTAGATACAGTGAAAAGCCAGGGCGTGGATTTCGTCAAAATACTCTCCAATATTCCGCGCGATTCGTACTTTGCCATCGCCGACGAATCGGCGAAACAGAAAATCCCATTCGTGGGGCACGTTCCCTATTCGGTCAGCGCTCTCGAGGCCGTCGCTGCGAGACAGAGAAGCATCGAGCACCTGACTGGAATCCTGCTGGCTTGCTCGTCGCGGGAAGGGGAGCTTCGCGCTCAGGGACTAACCGCGTTGGCGAATCATGATTACGCGGCCTACGGGAAACTCGGGGCCCAGGTGATGGACACATACGATCCGGCCAAGGCACAAACGCTGTTCTTCCAGATCGCGCACAACAATACCTGGCAAGTGCCGACCCTGGTGTGGACCGAGACCGGCAGCCGGATTGATGATCCGAATCTGGAGAGTGATTCGCGACTCAAGTATGTTCCCGCCTCAGTGAGGGGACAGTGGAATCCCGCGAAGCTCCGGGAAAACACTTCGCCGGAGGAACTGGCGGGCCTGAAAGCCGAAGCAGCTCGCGATGTGGAGTTAGTAGGGGCAATGCACAGCGCTGGGGTTCTGTTTATGGCCGGCACCGACGGGCCGGACCCTTTGGTATTTCCGGGGTTCAGTTTGCATGACGAGCTGGAGTGGCTGGTAAAGAGCGGATTCACGCCGCTGCAGGCACTGCGGGCGGCCACCTCGGACCCGGCCCGGTTTCTCGCCATGCAGGACAAGTACGGCGTCGCACAAGCAGGGCGCGTGGCCGATCTGGTATTGCTGGACGCAAACCCTTTGCAGGACATCCGAAACACCCGCAAAATTTTTGGGGTAGTGTTGGGCGGCAAGTACTATTCCCGCGAGGCCCTGGACAGAATGCTCCAGCAGGTGGAGAAATTGGCCGGACAACAGTGAACCAGAGCAAACCTTCCATGACCCAGCATATCGGCATCGTCGCCTGCAGCGCGGAGGGTGCTGCGCTCTGCTACCGCACCATTGCCCTCGAAGGCGGCCAGTTGCTGGGGCAGCACGACCATCCCGAAGTCTCGATGCATACCCATTCTCTGGCGCGTTACATGAGATGTATCTACGCCAACGATTGGCCGGGGGTGGCGGAGTTGATCTTGTCGTCGGCCGAGAAGCTGGCAAGAACGGGGGCGGACTTTCTGATTTGCCCCGACAATACCATTCACCAGGTATTCGATCTGGTCGAGCACCGTTCGCCGCGTCCCTGGCTGCATATTGCGAAAGAAGTCGCGAATCAGGCTGGACGAAGTGGCTACAAACGGCTGGGCGTGCTGGGAACGCGCTACCTGATGGAAGGGCCGGTGTATCCGGAGAAGCTGAAGGCGGCCGGTCTCGAACACCGTATCCCCGGCCTGCAAGAGCGCGAACGGATCAACCAGATCATCTTTGACGAACTGGTGAACGCGCAGTTCACTTCGCGTTCTCTGGTGTACTTCCAGGAGGTAATCCGAGGACTGGCGGACCAGGGCTGTGACGCGGTCGTGCTGGGATGCACCGAGATTCCACTGCTGGTCGCGCCCGAGGCCTCATCGCTGCCCACGCTGGATTCAACCCGCCTGCTGGCAAGAGCCGCAGTGAAAAAAGCGGCAGGGATCACTTAGGGCGATGGAGGGACGGGCGTCCCGCCCGTCCAGGCCGAGCGAAGCTCGGCAGTCTTTGTTCGCTACGATTACACTCATGAAGCTAAGGTTCCAACGACTCCCGGGAAGCTTCGCAATCTGCCGCCTGCCCGCGAATGCTCCAGCCCCACACTTAACGGCGAGCACGCCCTTCACGTCAATAACCCGAACCACCGATGAGCTGTCCATCGTTTGCCCCGCCGAACATGCGCCCGGCAGCGCGATATGCGAAGCTCCCTGGACCTGCTTCAAGCTGCAAGGCCCCTTCCCCTTTTCGCAGACCGGAGTTCTGGCATCTTTCCTCGATCCGCTGGCTAAGGGTGGAGTACCCATTTTCGCCGTCGCGACCTTTGACACCGACTACGTTCTGGTCAAAGAAGAGTTGGCCGCGAAGGCACTGGACTTATTGCGGGATGCAGGACACCAGTTGATCGCGGAGCCGGGACAAGAGATCTGAGGGGCGGCGGCTCCAGCCTTTTGCTGATTTCCGAAAACTGCGGAACCTTGCTCCCGACAGCCGGGGGCCCGCCGTGAGCGAAGTCGAAGGGGCTGCGATGGAGGGACGGCCGCCCATCCAGGCCGAGCGAAGCTCGGCAGTGGGCGGTGGTGGTTCTGGGCATCCCGGGGGTAACAGCACCATGGCAGGTCCTTCCGTAATCTCCTCCTTCATGGGCACAAGTACGATACTCAGGCTGTGAACGCCCTCCCCCATCCAAAACCTGATCGCCGGGCCCAGCGCCTGAGTTTGACCGACACAACGCACGCGGTACTTCGATTCGAAGACGGCCGCCGCACCCAGGGACAACTGGAAGTCATCTCGCTGACCGGCGGTATGCTGTCCTTGTCGAAGCCGGTAGTTCGGGATTCCCGAGTGAAGTTGATGTTCCTGACCCCGACCGGGCCCGTGCTGGGTACTGCGGAAATGTTGAAGCCGGTTTCCTGGGGTCAACAACCTTTCCGGTTTGTTGCGCTCGAACAGGACGATCAGCGGCGGCTCCGGGAGTCAATTCAGTCGTCGTTTGGTCAAGTCCACAAAGAGCAGGAGTGGATCAATAAGTACCGGGCGACGCTTGACCACCGCGCGGCCCCCCGCAAACGACTCTTCAGCACGCCCCTGGCCGCCGTCACTCTGGCCATGCTTTCCTTGGGGAGTGCGATGTACCTGTTCAGCATCTTCAATCTCCTTCACATTCATCTGCAATAACCTGGGCTTTCGCGGAGGTCCAGCCTCTGCGTTCGAGTGCGGGACGCCTTCGTGACAGCCGGGGGACGCCGGCGCTACAAACCCCGACCGCCGTTATAATCCTGATTTTTGATTCAAAAGCTTCGGATCGCCTTCGTAAGTGGTATTTTTGTGTGCGCCAGCACCACCGCGGGAGGCGGAATGTTGTCTTCAAGCAAGATCGTGGGCTTTGTTCCTACCAAAGACTCCCTGAAGGCGCGCGCTTTCTACGAGGGCAAACTGGGATTCCAGTTTGTCAGCGACGACCAGTTTGCCCTGGTGGTGAGAGCCGGCGAAACCACTATCCGGGTCGCAAAGGCGCAGGATTTCACTCCCGCTCCGTACACCGTCCTGGGCTGGGAAGTACAGGATATCGAAGCAATGGTAGCCTGGCTCACGCAGCGGGGAGTGGCCTTCGAAAAATATCCGTTCGTTCAGGATCGCGAACTTGGAATCTGGACGACGCCCGGCGGCGACAAGGTGGCATGGTTCAAGGATGCAGACGGGAACGTGCTTTCCCTTCATCAGCACAAGTAGCCGCAAGAGAACAGCTGTGGCGATTCTCGCCAAGATTTTTCACGTGGAGGAGAATGTCGAATGAAGACTTTCTGGAAGAAGGCACCATTGATGCTGGTCCCGCTGATGTGGCTGGCCGGACGTGCAACCGCGCAGGCCAGTTACGCCCTGGTCTCGCCCAACAAGCAGGTCGAATTAAGGGTCCGTACCGGCGACCGCATTCAATACGATGTCTTCTTCAAAGGAACGGCACTGCTGCAGAATTCCACATTCTCCATCGACATTGACCACAACACTTTGGGATTGCAGCCCAGAGTCAAGGACGTGAAGCAACGGACCTACGACGGCGTGCTTGAACCCGCAGTCCGGCAGAAATTCGCCAAGGTGCGCGAGAGTTACAGCGAACTGCGGCTGGAGATGGAAGGCAACTACGCGGTGGTCTTCCGGGCATACAACGAAGGCACCGCCTACCGGTTCGAGACTTCGCTGCCGCAAAATGAAGTGAAGGTCTACGGCGAAGAGGTCAGCCTTCACTTCGCGGGCGATTACACGGCTTACTATCCGCTGGAAGAAAGCTTCTTTTCGCACAACGAAAGGAAATATCTTCCCTTCAAGTTGAAGGAGATTCCGCCTTCCTCCGTCGCCAGCCTGCCCGCCGTGGTAGACACCGTGAACGGGGTGAAAGTAGCGGTCGCCGAGGCGGATATTGAAAACTATCCCGGACTCTGGCTGAAGGGCACGAGCAGCAACGGCTTGGCGGCAACTTTTCCTGCGTATCCGCTCAAAGAGGTGCTGGAAGGCGATCGCGATTTCAGGGTTATCGAAAGGGCCGACTACATCGCCGTAACCCGGGGCACGCGCACCTATCCCTGGCGGCTGCTGGGCATTGCGGAGAAAGACGGCGATCTGATCACCAATCAACTGGTTTGGCTGCTGGCCAAGCCCTCGCAGGTGGAGGACACTTCCTGGATCAAGCCCGGCAAAGTGGCATGGGACTGGTGGAATGCGCTCAACCTAAGCAACGTGGACTTTAAGACTGGCGTCAACACTCAGACCTACAAGTACTACATAGATTTCGCGGCCAAGAATGGCTTGCAGTACATCATCCTGGATGAAGGCTGGTACAAGCTCGGCGACGTGATGGCGGTGGTTCCTGAAATCAACATGGAAGAGCTGACCGGGTACGCCAAGCAGAAGAATGTCGGCGTCATTTTATGGGTGGTGTGGAAGAGCTTTGACGACAAATTCGACGCGGCGCTCGATCAGTTCCAGAAGTGGGGGATCAAAGGCATCAAGATCGACTTCATGCAGCGCGACGATCAAAAGCTGATCGACTTCTACTACAAAACCTGCCGCGAGACCGCCAAGCGCCACATGCTGGTCGATTTTCACGGAGGACAAAGTCAGATCACGATGACCCGGACCTGGCCCAACATGATCAGCGGCGAAGGGGTTCGCGGCATGGAGTGGAGCAAGTGGAGCGCCGAATCTGAGCCGCAGCACAACGTCACCCTGCCCTTTACCCGCATGTTTCTCGGTCCCATGGACTACACACCAGGCGCAATGCTGAATGCCACCAAGACGACCTTCGCTCCGATCCACGAGCACCCCATGGCGATGGGCACGCGCTGCCACCAGCTGGCGATGTATGTAGTGTTCGAAAGCCCGCTGCAGATGCTCTCTGACAGTCCTACGAACTACATGCGGGAACCGGAAGCGATGGAATTCCTGTCCCCAGTGCCGTCGGTGTGGGATGAGACGAAAGTGCTGGACGCCAAGATTGGTCAGTATGTCCTGGTGGCGCGAAAAAGCGGACGAGACTGGTACGTCGGTGCGATGACAAATTGGACTGGCCGTGACCTGGACGTCGATCTATCGTTCCTGCCTTCAGGAACCTTCACGATGGATGCGTACCAGGACGGCGTGAACGCTGATCGCTACGCCAGCGACTACAAGAAGACCAAGACCCAGGTCAGCAATAGCCAGAAACTGAAGATCACTCTTGCGCCGGGAGGCGGCTGGGCCGCTCGGATTCACCCCTAGGGCGCGCTAAACATAAGATGTTCCGCTTGCAGTCGCTTGCCCATATTCTTTGGAAGCAGAGTGTGGATCGCGGGACGAGCCGGTTGCCGATAAACCGGAGTCCGAAGCTCGGCTGTGCGATTGCTTCCGAGTGGCCGACAAGCCGCGAATTGAACGCGAACAATCCTGTCCGAGTGCCAGGGCTGCCCCTTAGTGTCCGAATTTGCCATAGCGGTGTCCTGAAACGGACAGTGCGGACTAACGTATCGCATATTAAGTCGTTTACAATGTGACACTTAGTCTTGGCAAGTGTGATGCTGATACCCGCCCAGGGGTAAGAACATGTCATTCCTTCGCGATCTGAGAGTTGCAGCTTATTCGTTGATTCGGACTCCAGGGCTGGCGATCGCCGTCGTTCTCACACTATCGCTCGGCATCGGCGCGAATGCTGCCATTTTCACGCTAGTGCGCGGAGTTTTGCTCAAGCCTCTTGTCAACCGCGACGAGGAGCGGCTGATCTATATCCGACAAAGTGCTTCCGGCATCGGCGACGAAAACAGCACATTTTCTGTACCCGAGATACAGGATTTACGCGCCAGCGTGAAAACCCTGAGCGCGTTTGGCGACTTCTCCACCATGGGCTTCACCATGATCGGCCTCGGTGAGCCTCGTTCCATTCGAGGTGGCGTAGTCGGCGGCACGTACTTCGACGTGATGGGCCTTCATCCCGTGCTCGGTCGCCTCATCGGACCTCAAGACGATGGTCCTAAAGCTGACGGCGTCGTGGTTCTCACGTACCGTTTCTGGACGACCGCTCTTCAGAAGGACCCTTCGGTCATCGGCAAAACTGTTCGCCTCGGGAGCATCGGTGACCGGTCTGCGACAATCATTGGCGTCCTCGAGCCTTGCGTCCCATATCCCCAGGATACCGAAATCATTGCCAACGTGGTCACCAGCCCGCATCATCTTTCCGCAACCATGGTCACTGGCCGCATCCATCGTATGACTGAGCTTTTCGGCCGTCTGGCTCCGGGAGTCACCCTCGATCAGGCTCGTGCTGAGTTGCGCTCCGTCTACTCCGCGATGAAGAAGGACCACCCCGAAGCTTATGCACAGGAAGCGGACTTCCAGATCGGGACCAAGTTGCTTCGTGACGAGATCACGTCGGGCGCCCGGACCGTGCTGCTGGTGCTGCTCGCAGCGTCAGGGCTGATCTTCATCATCGCGTGTTCCAATGTCGCTAACCTGATTCTGGCACGGACGGTTCGCCGCGAAGGCGAGCTGGCGGTTCGCGTGGCGCTCGGGGCAAGCAGAGGCGCGTTGCGCCGCATGCTGTTGGCCGAAAGCCTTCTGCTCTGCGGTGCTGGCGCCGCGCTCGGTGTCCTGAGCGCGCAGCCGATGGTGGCCATCCTGGCGCGCTACGCCTCGCGCTTCTCCGTCCGCGCGCTTGATTTCAGAGTCGATTCGAGCTTGCTTTGGGTCGGAGCGGCGCTGGCTGTCGTCGCCGCGGTGATTCTCGCATTCGTCCCGCGCCTGCCCTCGTCCGGCACGCCGAATGGACTGAGCTTATCAAGCGGCAGTGTACGGATCACCGGCGTCACGACCCGCCGCCAGCGGATCTTCGCCGTGACACAAATCGCCGCGTCCTTCGTGCTGCTGGCTGGCGCAAGTGCGTTGATCGCTACGCTGATCGCACTGCAAAGAGCGCAGACGGGTCTGGACACCCAGCACGTCCTCGCGATCGACGTTCCCGCTATGTCCTACGGGAAGACACCTCAGCAAGTCGTCGATTTCTACAAGGAAGCAATCCGTCGCATTGATGCCCTACCGGGCGTGAGCAAGATCGCGTTCGGCAACGTCGTTCCCTGGCGCGATGGCGGCCCCGGTCCTGGTCTGCAATTCTCCGCCGACGGACACGTCCATGCCTCCGGTGTAGAGGATCCCCGGGCGCAGTGGCGTGTCATCTCTCCCGGATTCTTTGCGGCGCTTGGCGTTCCTATCATTGCCGGCCGCGATTTCAATGCGCTCGATGACCAGAATAACAATCATGAAGAGCCCGTCGTTATCGTCAGCGAGACTCTCGCACAGCGCATGTTCCCCAACCAGGATGCGGTCAATCGGCATGTCTATTGGACGGATCCTGTGCTGCAATTCTTCCCCGGGACCGATCTCGAAAAGTCGCGTCTTAGTGCGCCGCACCGGATCATCGGTGTCACCGCCGATATTGACGACGGACACGTCGTTCCTGAGCCCACGCTCAGCGTTTACAGCCCCTTTGACGAGGGGCCAATGTTTGGCGGTCGCCTTTTCATCCACACCGGTGCAAATCCTTATGCGCTGGTCATGCCGGTCACGCGCGTTATTCGCGACATGTCGGCCGATCAGCCCGTTGAGCACGCCGCCACTCTCGAAGACATTCGTGCAGAGGTGCTCACACCCGACCGGTTAAACTCAGTGGTGTTCGGCGTATTCGCGGCTGTCGCGTTGGCGATCGCAGTGGTAGGCGTCGCGGGTGTGCTGGCGTTTTCAGTGAGCTCGCGGACGCGGGAATTCGGTATCCGGCTGGCCCTCGGGTCGGAGCGGCAGCGACTCCTCAAAGGCGTAATCGCAGAGGGCGCCGTGATGGCTGCGGCGGGCGTACTTGCCGGCGCGGCATTCGGGTTCGTACTGGCGCGTTTGGCGGGCAGATATTTCCTGGACGTCAAGATGCCGGGCGCATTGCCTGTGGCCGTCTCCGCATTCGTGCTGATGACAGTCGCGCTTATCGCGTCGGTTCTGCCTGCGGCACGCGCTGCACGCGTCGATGTTATGCAAGCGCTGCGCTCCGAGTGACCGTCGTACGGTAGGTCAGGGTTACCGGCAACTCCAAACGTGCCCGAACAGGAAGACGCTTTTGGTTAGAGCTTAGGGAAGCCCCAGCCAAAATAGGCAACCCACAGGTTGCAGTTCCACCTAACTTATACTAATATGCAACCGAGAGGTTGCATAACATGAACGACCGTATCGAGAAGCGTATTGAACTCAAAGCCCCGGTTTCGCGGGTCTGGCGTGCCCTGACGGATTACCGTGAGTTTGGCCAGTGGTTTCGGGTAAAACTGGATGGCCCGTTCGTACCCGGCCAGGTGTCGACTGGCCAGATTACTTATCCCGGGTACGAGCACCTCAAATGGGAGGCTGTGGTGCAGAAGATGGAGCCCGAAAGGCTCTTTTCTTTTACCTGGCATCCTTATGCCGTCGACCCCAAAGTGGATTATTCGACGGAGACGCCCACGCTGGTCGAATTCAGGCTGGAGAAGATCCCGAGCGGCACCCTGCTTCTGCTCACCGAGTCCGGCTTCGACAAGATCCCCAGCGACCGCCGCCTCGAAGCATTCCGCAGGAATGATGGCGGTTGGACGGAGCAACTAAAGAAGATCGAGGCCCATGTCGCACAAACTTCGTAGCCGCCAGGCCCGCAGACAACAGGCTCACGCCCCTGTTTTTGCTTGTGCCTTTGCCGCGCTGGGCGACGAGACTCGTCTGGCGCTGGTTGCGAAGCTCTGTGGTGGAGAGCCTCGTTCGATCTCCCAACTAACCCAGGGTTCGAAGCTAACCCGGCAGGCGATCACCAAGCACCTTCGAGTGCTGGAGCGTGCGGGGATTGTGCGCTGCGTCCACTCGGGTCGCGAGAGCCGGTTCGAATTCGAGCAGAAATCTTTCGTCTCCCGGCAGTGGGATCAGGCGTTGTCCAGGCTCAAGGCATTCGTCGAAGACTGAGCCCCGCGGTGTGAAAAACGGGAGTGGGAAAAAAATTGGGAGGCGGGACATAACGCTCGCCTCCCATTGGGAGAACTGCTTCGCGTAATTAATTACATGCCGCTGTTGTCGTCTGCCTGGGCCGAGTGCAACACGCGGAAAGAATTGCCGCCGTTAGACCACACCAGCACCAGGGCGTCCTGTCCTTTGGGCACGCTGCTCAGCGCTTTCTGAACGTCGGCTGCGCTTTGCACCGGCTTGCGATCCACTTCCACGATCACGTCACCGGACTGCAACCCCGCGTTGTCCGCGGGGCTGCCGGGCTGCACCTGCTGGATCACCGCGCCGTGCAGATCGCTGGGCGCCTGCAGCTGCTCGCGCATTTCCGGAGTGATGTCGGACAGTCCGACTCCCCAGCGTGGCTTGCCGTGTCCCGCGTCAGAGGTTTCTTTGGCTGACCGGTCGCGGCTGCCCATGGCTTCCAGGGTGACCGGGACCTCGACGTTCTTGCCATCGCGCATTACTTGCAAGTGAATAGTCGTGCCCGGATTTTTCTGTCCCACTTCAACCTGCAATTCACCCGCGTCGCTGACTTCGTTGCCTTCGATCCGGGTGATCACGTCGCCGACTTTCAGGCCAGCTTTCGCTCCCGGAGAATCGGGCTCGACCTGGGTCACGACCGCGCCGACCGCGTTGGTCATGTGGAAGAACTTCGAGTTGTCAGGGGTCACGTCGGCGATTCCAATTCCCATGTAGCCGTGCGTCACCTTGCCGAACTGAATCAGCTTGTCCACGGTGGGGCGCACGATCTGCGTGGGGATGGCGAATCCCATGCCCGAGAACGATCCCGAAGGCGAGATCAGGAAGGTGTTGATGCCGATCACTTCACCGCGCGCGTTCACCAGTGGGCCGCCGGAGTTCCCGGGATTGATGGCCGCATCCGTCTGGATGAACTGGCCGGGCTTGCGGGCGTCATCCGAGGACGGATTAGGACGGTTCAACGCGCTCACGATGCCACGAGTCACGGTGAAGCGGAATCCGAACGGGTTGCCGAATGCCAGAACGGTTTGTCCCGGGTGCAGTTTCGTGGAATCGCCCCAGGGCGCGTTGGGCAGGTTATGGCCGTCCACCTTGATGACCGCGAGGTCGGTCAGGGGATCGGTGCCCACGACCTTCGCAGGCAAGATGCGGCGATCGCTCATGGTGACGCGAACGTCGGTGGCGCCATCGACTACGTGGTTGTTGGTGACGATATAGCCATCCGGTGAAATGATCACGCCGCTGCCCAGCCCGTGCTCGACCCGCGGCTGGGAGCGCTGTCCGAAGGAGCGGCCTGAAGGTCCGAATTGCCGGCCGAACTGCTGACCGAATTCCTGACCAAATTGCCGGTCAAAGAATTGCTGCATGTCGTCGGCGTCGTCATCGGAGACATTCATCTTGGCGCGCGAGGTCACGGTGACGTTCACGATCGCGGGGGTGACGCGCGCGGCCAGGGTCTCCATCGCCTGGTCGAGCGAAAGCAGCGCACCCACGCTGTTGTTGTCGAGCGGCGTCTGCGTGGGCGCAGTCATCGCCGCCTTGGCCGGCATGGCCTTCACGAAATCATAGGTTACGAACGAGCCCACCATCGCGATCGTCAGAAAGGGCACGATCAGATGGCGGCCAAATATTGCTTTCCAGCTTTTCATTTTTCCTTCTCTCCTGTTTCACTTCGTTCAGCAACTAATTCTTTAGTTGTTGATTGCAAAAAAAACTCATATCGACTTCGCGACGATTCCTGGTTCAACCTGGTTCCTTACCGGGCGGATCACGGTCACCTGCCACACCGAAAGGTTCCACACCACTGCGTCGGACGCATCGTCCGGCGCGGCCTGCAAGGCCCGTGTTTCCACTACGAAAACCAAAGTCTGAAAAGCAACCGCCTGGTTTGTGGCACTGGCCCGGAGCAATGCAGGCGCCTTTTTCCGCGACCGCACCGCCCTTGCCTGGACTAGGACTGGCTGGTTCGCCTTAGTCGCTATGACCCTTTTCGCCATCGGCCCAGAAAACGAAACCGCATTGGACTTCAGCTCCAGCCGCGCGGGAACAACGCGAGCGGACACAGGCACAGGCTGACTTGTCTCGATCTCGCCGGATGCGATTGCCGCTGCCGTTGACGCGGCGATTGAACCGCCTGATCCATCCTCAAACGAAATCAGCCGAGGCGTGTTGGAAAACGCCAGCAGGCAGGCAATCGACACTCCAGCCAACAGGACAGGGGCCGGCCTCCACACCCGGGTGGCGCTGGGGCGGTTTACGTCCAGAATCTGCGATACCCGGAGCGAGACCTGGCGCATGCGGTTGACGGCGGCCTGGGCCAGCGTCAGTCCGCGCCGCAGAAAACTCTTCTCGGCCAGCGACACCAGGCATTCGGCGTATACCCGCGGGCTGGCGGTCTTGGCCAGCACCAGGTCATCGCAGGCCATCTCGCGTTCGATGGCGAGATTCTTCTCAATCCACCACACTGCTGGATGGAAGAAAAACAGAGCACCCAACACTTTCTGAATCAGGTTCGTCCAGTCATCCCAGCGTCGCAGGTGGGCCAGTTCATGCAGCAGAATCGCATTCAGTTCGGTGGCGGAAAGCTCCTGCATGGTCCAGGACGGGAAGACCACCAGCGGCTTCACAAATCCGATTGCGGTTGGCACTCGCAATTGTTCGGATACGCAGACCGCGACGGTTCTGGACGAGTCGAACTCTTCCAGGGTCTTCTGCAAAAGAGGATCAAGGGTTGCGACCTCGAGTCCTACGCAGGTTTTTCTTAACCGGTGCAGATGCCAGAAGCCGGCGCCTACTCGGATCAATCCCGCAACGGCCACAACTGCCCACAGGACGAATATGTAGAGCGCCCATGAGGCGGGCATGGTGATCTCGGACTGCCGGGTGAGCTCGGTACCGCCTGCGGCCAGATGTCCGAACAGCGGAAGGGCAGCGATTCCTAACAAAGCCGAGAACCAGACGGCAAAGCGCGTGCCTGAGTTCTGCCGTCCGATCATACGGAGCAGGATCCAGGCCAGCACGGCTATTCCGAGACCTTCCACGGCGCAGTTGAGCATGCGCTCGGAGGAAATCTGGGCCAGGGATTGCAGATCTACGGATTGCAAGCTGAGAGGGGCAGAGGTCATTTTTCTTCTCCGGTAGCTCCTCCTGTGACCTCTCTGTCTTGCAGGAGTTGCCGCAAACGCTTGAGTTCCCTGGCTTCGATACCCTGGTCCTCGAGGATATTCAAGACCAGCAACTCGTGAGAATTCTTGAAGAACCGGGTTAGCAGGTGCCGGATCTCGGATCTGCTGGCTTCCTCACGTTCCATGATGGGTACATACACGTGGGCCCGGCCGTCTTTTGTGTGCTCAACGTATCCCTTGTTTTCCAGGACTCGAATGGTGGTGAGTACGGAGTTATAGGCCAATGCCGGCTTTTCCGGAAGCGCATCAAGAACCTGCTGGACCGTGGCCGAGCCCTTCCGCCACAGCACTTCCATCAGGCGAAGCTCAGCTTCGGTCAGGGTCTCAGACTTTCTTGGCGGCACGAACCATTTCTCCTTGTGCTGATTAGACGCAGCCGGGTACCCAAAGGTCAACTAATTATTTAGTTGCTAGATCAATTTAGTTGGTTGCCCGGGCATTGCGAAGTTGCCGGCACCCTCGCCGAGTAATGGATTGTAGAATTTGCTGGCAAGCGGGGCCTCTCTTTGGGTATAGCTATGCATCTAGCTATTTAAGGCTCAGTTAAGGTCCAATTGTGGTGTCCTGCAGGTCGGGGCTGCGTATGAATATGCGAAAAAACATGATAGAAGGTCCCGCCGGGCTCCTGGTCGCCATCTCCCTTCTCGCGCTAACCGCGGCCGCGCAAGAAAAACAGGACGTGAGCTACACGGTAGGACCCGGAGCGGTTATTTCGATTACCAACAACTACGGCCCTATCACGGTCAAGCCGTCTGGAAGCCGGCAGGTGCTGGTCGAGACGGTGTCGCATTCCGACACGGTCAGCCTGATGAACGAGCAGCATGGCGATCGCATCGAGCTGCGGGCGATGTCCAGTCGTCCCGGCGCCAACCTTGTGGAGTACACCGTGCTGGTACCCGC
>WNFA01001162.1_pt1 | contig 21381 bp, 17 predicted proteins | sample 5400481 | NCBI WGS metagenome assembly WNFA01 (sample SAMN13153340, study PRJNA577476) | soil metagenome | isolation source: 120 cm saprolite under Douglas fir tree site 2 hole 1 replicate 2 | place: USA:California | collected 2015-04-18
GGCCTGCTATGAGGCCGCGCGGCACGCGGTCGAGCGCGCCCGCCGCGGCGATGGGCCCACGTTGATCGAGGTCAAAACGTATCGCTTCACCGCCCATTCCAGCGACGATGACGACAAGCGTTACCGGCCGGCGGAAGAGGTGGCGATCTGGCGGCAAAAGGATCCGATCCAGCGCTACGCCACCTACCTACGCGAGGCCGGGATCTTACTGGGCCCGGTCGAGGAGGAGATCACCGAGCGGGTCAACCAGCAGGTCGACGACGCCACCGAGTACGCAGAGCAGGCGCCCGACCCGACGCCGGATGACCTGACGACATTCGTCTACAAACAGGAGCTCAAGCCCTGATGGCGGTCAAGACCGTGATCGAGGCGATTCGCGACGGCATGGACGAGGAGATGGCGCGTGACCCAAGCGTCTTTTTGATCGGCGAAGACGTCGGCAATCGCGGCGGCGTCTTCCTGGCGAGCGACGGCCTGTACAAGAAATACGGCGAGCTTCGGGTGATCGACTCGCCGCTCGCCGAGTCCTGCATCGTCGGCGTCGCCATTGGCGCGGCCGTCAACGGCATGCGGCCGATCGCCGAGATCCAGTTCGCCGACTTCATCGCGCCGGCGATGAACCAGATCATCGAAGAGGCGGCGCGCTTCTCCTATCGAACGGCGGGCGACTTCAACCTTCCGATGGTGATCCGCGCCCCTTGGGGCGGCGGCGTGCATGGCGCCCTCTACCACTCGCAGAGCATCGAGGCGACGTTCGCACACATCCCCGGCCTCAAGGTTGTCGCTCCTGGAACCCCGGCCGACGCCAAGGGCCTGCTCAAGGCGGCGATCCGAGACCCCGACCCGGTCCTCTACCTCGAGCACAAGCGAACCTACCGACTCGTCAAGGGCGAGGTGCCCGATGGGGACCGGATCGTCCCGATCGGCAAGGCTGACGTGAAGCGCGAGGGGAAGGACGTGAGCCTGATCGCCTATGGATTGATGCTCACGTACTGCCTGGAGGTGGCCGAGAAACTGGCCGGGGACGGTATCTCGGCGGAAGTGCTCGACCTGCGCACCATCAAGCCGATCGATCGGGCGGCGATCATCGCCACCGCGCGTAAGACCGGCAAGGTGCTGGTGGTGCACGAAGACACGCCCTTCGCCGGTGTGGGTGCCGAGGTGATGGCGATCATCATGGAGAACGCCTTCGACGCACTCGATGCTCCGGTGATGCGCTTCACCGGCCCGGACGTGCCTGCCATGCCGTTCAACCACGTTCTGGAAGAGGCGTTCATGCCCAGTCCCGAGAAGATCCTCGCCAAAGCCAGGGAGCTGGCGGCCCAGTAGGCCGGCCGACAGCAGATGACCTCCGTCAAGATGCCGCAGCTCGGTGAATCCATCACCGAGGGAACCATCGCGAAGTGGCTCAAGAAGCCCGGCGACAAGGTCAAGAAATACGAGGGCTTGGTCGAGATCATCACCGACAAGGTCAACGCCGAGGTTCCGGCGCCGCTGACGGGCGTGCTCAAAGAGATCAAGGTCCAAGAAGGCGCGACGGTCACCGTCGGCACAGAGATCGCGGTCATCGAGGAATTGGTTGCCGCGACGGCCGCCCCCAGTCAGCCCTCCCAAGGGGAAGGCGAATTGCAGGCCGCATTCAAGACGCCAGCGGCAGCGGACCCAGCGCCGGCGGTGGAGCAGAGCAGCGAAGGGCGCACCCGACTCTCACCCGCGGTCCGCGCTCTGATCGAGGAGCATCGGATCAGCGACGCGGAGCTCTCCCGGATCGAAGGCTCTGGGATCGGCGGGCGGATCAGCAAGAAAGACGTCGAGGGTTATGTCGCCAAGCGCGCACAGCCGGCGGCGGCCGACGGTGAGCAGCGAGAGAAGATCTCGCCAGCGGTGGCCCCGACGCCGGGAACGACCATCCCGCTGAGCCCGATGCGGCGCGCGATCGCCAACAACATGCTGAAGAGCAAGCAGACGATCCCGCATGCTTGGACGGTGGCCGAGGTCGACATGACCAACGTGGTCCGCTTCCGGCAGAAGGTGAAGGACAGCTTCAAGCAGCGGGAGGGGATCGACCTGACCTTCGTGCCGATCATCGTCAAGGCGGTGGTCGAGGGTCTGAAGGCGGTGCCCGTACTGAACGCCAGCTGGAGCGACCAGGGCGTTGTCCTTCACAAGGACATCAACGTCGGCGTGGCGGTCTCGGTCGAAGACGGGCTGATCGTGCCCGTCATCCACCAGGCCGACCGGATGTCGATCGCCGGGCTGGCGAAGGCGACCGACGACCTGGCGAAGCGGGCGCGAGCGGGGAAGCTCGGCATCCCCGACGTCCAGGGGGCGACCTTCACGGTCAACAACCCGGGTACCTTCGGCACCATCCTGTCCTACTCGATCATTGCGCCGCCGCAGGCGGGCATCCTGGCGATGGACGCGATCGTCAAGCGGCCGGTGGTCGTCGAAGGGGATGCGATCGCGGTCCGATCGATGATGAATCTGTGCCTGAGCTTCGATCACCGGGTGCTGGACGGGGTATCGGCCGCCCGCTTCCTGCAGGGAGTCCGCCGCTGGCTGGAAGGCTTCTCGGAGCAGGTCCCGTTGTATTGAAAATCCCAACCTCTGGGATACTTAGAACACATGGCTGACGCCGTCCCGATCAAGTTCTACGGCCGCTCCAAGCGCAACGCCGTGGTGCCGATCGACACCAAGCGCCCGGAGTGGCTGCGCGTCCGCCTTCCCGGTGGCGAAAACTACTCCGAGCTGAAAGGGATCATGCGGGGCCTGGAGCTCCACACCGTGTGCGAGGAGGCGCGCTGCCCCAACATCGGGGAGTGCTGGCAGGCGCGCACGGCGACCTTCATGATCCTCGGCGATACCTGTACCCGCGCCTGCGGCTTCTGCGCCGTCAAGACCGGACGGCCGGGCGTCCTCGACCTGGGGGAGCCGATCCGGGTCGCCGAGGCGGTCGAGCGCATGGGCCTGCACCATGCCGTCATCACGTCGGTCAATCGTGACGAGCTGGAGGACGGCGGGGCCGGCATCTTCGCCGGCACCATCCGGCAGATCCGCAAGCGCGTCCCGAAATGCGGCATCGAGGTGCTGATCCCCGACTTCATGGGCGACGAGGCGGCGCTCGCCACCGTGATGCATGCGCGGCCCGACATCCTCAACCACAACATCGAAACGGTGCCCAGCCTCTATCCGCAGGTGCGGCCCAAGGGCCGCTACCCGCGCTCGCTCGAGCTCCTGCAGCGCGCCAAACGGATGGACGCGACCGTCTATACGAAGTCGGGAATCATGCTGGGCCTTGGTGAGGAGATCGATGAGGTTATCCAGGTCTTTCGCGACCTGCGGGCGCACGACGTCGAGATTCTCACGGTTGGACAGTACCTGCGGCCCAGCCCCAACCACCTGCCGATCGCGCGGTATGTGACGCCGGACGAATTTGCCATGCTGAAAGTCGAGGCGCTGAAACTTGGCTTCCGGCACGTCGAGTCCGGCCCCCTCGTGCGCAGTTCCTACCACGCGGCCAGCCAGGTCCCGGACCGGGCCGCGGCGGGCTGATCGTGGACGTCCGCCGGCTCGGGCGGGTTCCCTATGAGGAGGCCTGGGCGCTTCAGGGGCGGATGGCCGCTGAGCGCCGGGGTGACCTAATCCCCGACACGCTGATCTTGCTCGAACACCCTCACACGTACACGATCGGCCGAAGCGGCACCCGTGACCACGTCTTCTTGGGCGACGCCGAGCTGGCGGCACGTGGCATCACCTGCCTCGACGTCGATCGCGGCGGCGACGTCACCTATCACGGGCCGGGGCAGCTGGTCGGCTATCCGATCCTCGATCTCGGCCCGACTCCCGATGTCGGCCTCTACCTGCGCAACCTCGAGGGTTGCCTGATCGACGTCCTCGCCGACTTCGGGATTGCCGCCGGCCGGGTATCCGGCTATACGGGCGTATGGATCGGTGACCGCAAGATCGTGGCCATCGGCGTCAAGGTCTCGCAGGGCGTGACGACCCACGGCTTTGCGCTCAACGTGTCGACCGACCTCGGCCTCTTCACGCACATCCTGGCCTGCGGAATCCCGGACAAGGGTGTGACCTCGATGGCGCTCGAGCTGGGTGCCGCGCCGCCAATGGCGGCCGTGGAAGACGCGGTCGTCGCCCGCTTCTCCGAGCGCCTCGCGCCGTCGGGGACGCCCGCCGCCCACGTTGCATAATTAGTCGCTCCGGGCGCTTAGCTCAGTTGGTAGAGCGTCTGCTTTACACGCAGAATGTCGGGAGTTCGAGTCTCTCAGCGCCCAGTTTCCCGACCGCCCCACCAGCAGCCTCAGCCAAGTCGCTTCGCGCTGCGCTACGATGAAGGTGACTCGATCTCGCGGCAGGGGATGGTGGAAGCAACGGACTACCCCTCGCGGTTGGCGCGCTCCGGTCATACCCCTCATGCGCCATGACTCGCCCCATGGCGGAACGTCTTCGGTTATCACCAACGAACGATAAGGAGTGAATGACGAATGGCACAGGAAATGCGAGCGGGCGCAGCTCCGGCGGTTGCCGACCCGGCGCCGCTAGGGCTGGCGGGATTCGCGTTGACGACCTTGCTTCTCAGTGCCCACAACGCGGGCTGGGCCCCGGACTTCATCTGGGTGGGCGCGGCTATTTTCTACGGCGGACTCGCGCAATTCTTGGCCGGCATGTGGTCGTTCCGGCGCGGCAATGTCTTCACGGCCACGGCCTTTTCGACATACGGGGCGTTCTGGTTCAGCCTGGCTACCTATATCGTCCTCGTGGTCTTCCTAAAAGCTCCGGTAAAGGGCGCTGATGTCACGAATTCGCTCGGGTGGTTTTTGCTGGCCTTTGCGATCTTCAACACCTACATGCTGTTCTGGAGCCTGCGCATCAACACGGCGGTGTTCGGTGTCTTCCTGACACTCGAGCTCACGGAGATCCTGCTCTTTTGGGGGTTTTTCAATGGGAGTGGCGCCGGCGAAGGGCTGGTGTTCTGGGGCGGCCTGGTCGGCATCCTGACGGCGGCCGTGGCCTTCTATACGTCCGCAGCCGATGTGGTCTCGGGGATGGCCGGGCGACCCGTATTGCCGGTCGGCAAGCCGATGTGGACCTAGAGTCGTCGTCGCGGGTGAGGCAATCGATTCCCGTTGAAGGAGGCTGTATGAGCCAATGAAAACCGCGGAAGACGTGGAGGTCTCCGAGGCGCAGATTGCCGTCCATTGGCGCGAGGAGGAGTACTTCTATCCTCCGGCGAAATTTATCGGCCAGGCCAATGCGAGTGATCCGAGCATCTTCGATCGATTCAGGGAGGAGAACTTCCCCGAATGCTTCAAGGAGTATGCGGATCTCCTCAGCTGGGACAAGTACTGGCACACGACGCTCGATACCAGCAACGCACCCTTCTGGAAGTGGTTCGTCGGTGGTCGGTTGAATGCATCCTACAACTGCGTCGATCGCCACCTGGCGAAGTATCGGAACAAGGCCGCCTTCATCTGGGTCCCCGAGCCCGAATCTCAGGACACCCAGGTCGTCACCTATCAGGAGCTCTACGAGCGGGTGAACGAGTTCGCCGCACTGCTCCGCGACTTCTGTGGGCTCAAGCAGGGTGACCGCGTGACGTTCCACCTCCCGATGGTTCCTGACCTGCCGGTCTCCATGCTCGCGTGCGCGCGTCTCGGCGTCATTCACTCGGAGGTGTTCGGTGGCTTCAGCGGCGCGGCCTGTGGCGGTCGAATCGCAGACTCAGGTAGCCGGATCCTCGTCACCATGGATGGCTACTACCGGAATGGGGAGCTCCTGGACCACAAGGTCAAGGCCGAAGAGGCCATCGCCGCCGCGAAGAAGGAGGGGGCCGAAGTCGACAAGGTCCTGGTCTGGCGGCGGCACCCGGGAACGTACTCGTCCAAGACGGAGATGGTGAAGGGCCGGGACTTCTTCGTCGATGAGGTGCTTGCTGACTACCGCGGAAAAACCGTTGAGCCGGTATCGATGCCGGCCGAGGCGCCGCTGTTCCTGATGTATACGAGCGGCACCACGGCCAAGCCGAAGGGCTGCGTGCACAGCACGGGCGGCTACCTATCCTATGTCGCCGGAACCTCCAAGTACTACCAGGACATCCATCCGGAGGACACCTACTGGTGCTTCGCCGACATCGGCTGGATCACCGGTCACTCCTACATCGTCTACGGTCCGCTGGCGCTGGCGGCCACCAGCGTCATGTACGAGGGCGTCCCCACCTACCCGGATCCGGGGCGCCCGTGGCGGATCGCGGAGCGGCTGGGCGTCAACATCTTCCACACGGCGCCGACAACCATCCGCATGCTCCGTAAGCTCGGCCCGGACGAACCCAAGAAGTACAACTACCACTTCAAGCACATGACCACGGTGGGAGAGCCGATTGAGCCCGAAGTATGGCGCTGGTACTACGAATCCGTCGGCAAGCGCGAGGCCGCCATCGTCGATACCTGGTGGCAGACGGAGAACGGCGGCTTCCTGGGCAGCACGCTGCCCGCCCTGCAGCCGATGAAGCCTGGAAGCTGCGGTCCAGGCGTGCTTGGCGTCTACCCCGTCATCCTCGACGAGGAGGGAAAGCCCGTCCCGAAGGGGAGCACAAAAGCAGGCAACATCTGCATCCGCAATCCCTGGCCTGGCATCTTCCAGACGATCTACGGCGCGCCCGAGCGTTTCGTATCGACCTACTACCAGAAGTACAACAAAGACAAGAACAGCAAGGACTGGCACGACTGGCCCTATTTCGCGGGCGATGGGGCGCTGCAGGCGGAAGACGGTTACTTCCGTATCCTCGGTCGCGTCGACGACGTGATCAACGTGGCCGGGCATCGGCTCGGCACCAAAGAGCTCGAATCGTCCGCGCTCACTGTCGAGGAGGTGGCCGAGGCCGCGGCGGTACCGGTGATCGACGAGCTACGGGGCCGGGCGGTGGAGATGTACATCGCACTGAAGCCCGGGCACAAGCCCAGCAAGCAGATCGAGGAGAAAGTTTCCGGTGCGATCGAGACCCTGATCGGCAAGGTCGCTCGGCCGAAGAGTGTGTGGATCGTCCCCGATATGCCAAAGACCAGGTCGGGCAAGATCATGCGACGGGTCATCGCCGGAATCTCCAACTTCACAAGCCCCGGCGACATTACGACCCTCGCGAATCCGGAAGTTGTGGATACGATCCGGCACCATGTCCAGTCAGAGAAGGTCAAGCGCGGCGAGCAACCGCGCGAACTGAGCCCTCAGGAGCTGGAGGAGATCAAGAAGTTCGGACAGGCCGAGTAGACCCATCGGCAGTGCGTCGAACGACCTGATCGAGTCCGACGATGACAACCCCCGGCGCGATGCCGGGGGTTTCTTTATGTCCGGGCTTGCTGGAGGATCCGGTAGAGCGCGCTGAAGTCGAGATGTGAGTCGCGCAGCTGGTCGAGCCGGTCGCGCAGCGCGTAGACGTCGGACTGCAGCCGGTTGATCTCCTCGGCGTGGTCCACGTTCGTCGCTTCCTGCTCGGCAATCAACTCCCGGCGGCGGTGGGTCTTTTCGGTGATCGTGCGCTCGACGGTTTCCCACTGCTCGGACAGGTCGCGGAGCTGGCGATCGAGCGCGGCCAGCTCGCTGGTCAATTCCTGGTGAGAGCCGCTGTCGGCGGTCGTGGCCATCATTTTGGCCTGGCCTCGACGGGGCGGCGCAGCGCGCAGGGGTCATTGAACACAAACGGCATGGTAGCGGGCCTTCCTTGCGGCGATTGTAACCCGGCAGGGCCGGCGTCAGGCCCCTTCTGTATTCAATACCGATCCCCGCGGCTGGTGCGCGGCGCCGAGGCGCGGCTAGAATACGTCTCCGTGCCGAGGTAGCTCAGTTGGTAGAGCACATGACTGAAAATCATGGTGTCGCCGGTTCGATTCCGGCCCTCGGCACCAAACCCCGCCGGCGGAAGTCTACCGACCTGGCTGAATGTCGATCGAACTCCCGGAGAACAGGTCATAGTAGGGCACTCCGAGAGATCGGGCGAGAGCCTTGAGCTGCGTGGTGCCAAACGGTTTCGCGGACACCCTGAAGGCGGTGTGGCCGTTTTTGCGCACGAACGCACAGACAGTGCCCCCGCGGCCCGCGAAGACGATTTGCATGCGGTCCAATTGATCCCGCCGGCAGGAAGCACCCCAGGGTAGGCGACTGACTCCTACCCGTTCCGAGTCGACCCACAGGTGCCAGCGGTACAACCCGTAGATGAACAACCCGCCGATTCCCAACCAAACGAAGACGGGCACGAGGCTGCGGCCGTTAAGCATGAGCCCAGTACCGAGGAGCGTCACCGTCCCGATAATCACGCCCAAGGTGATTAGCGTCGACTGCTGGGGGCGGATCACCAGGCGCTGACTGCCGTCCGCCGGGAGCTGATCGAGGTTTGCCGCCATTGCTGGCAAAACGCCGCCGCGGCCGGGCTACGTGCGGGCTTTACTTGCCTCGCTTGTTTCGTCACGCGGTCGTGTCGAGCACGCGGTAGACCCAGGCCGTTACAGATTTGTTGAAATACAGAATTGCGGAAATTCGGAATTCTTGGTAAGGTGGCGTCGTGAACAAGCGGTTCAGGACTGTCGATGAGAGGGGCAATGTCACCCTGCCCGCTGATATTCGGCGCCGATACGGGCTTGACAAGCCCGGCGTGCAGATCGAGGTCGTTGCGCGTGAAGGAATCATTGAATTGCGCCCCTATGTGGCGGTGCCGGCCGACCAGGCTTGGTATTGGAACCGGAGTTGGCAGAAGGGCGAACTGGCCGTTGACGAGCATATCGCGGCGGGCCGCGTCAAGGTCGTCGAGAACGTTGACGACTTCCTCGCTTCCATGGACAAGGTCAGAAAGAAGAAGCGCACCGCTTAGTTGAGGTTTGGCTGGACGCCGCAGTTCGAGGCAGATTTAGCCCGGCTATCCGACGCCGAGTACAAGCTATTGAGAAAGGTTGCTAAAGAAGACTTCTCACCGGCTTGCGACCGTCAACTAACCCACCGAGGCGAGGCCTGGCGCAAGAAACTGAGGGTTAAGGCAATGAAGAACACGGATGGCGTATGGGAAATGACCTGGTCATTTTCCGGTCCGGACGGACGAGCTACGTTCGAATGGGTGAGTGTCGAGGGCGAAATCCAAATCCGCTGGCGGCGGATAGGTGGCCACGAGATCTTCAAGAAGCCTTGACGGCATCGCAGCACGTCGGTCGCTCCTCCATGGCCCTCGGCGCTTTCCTCTCCTAATCGTCAGGCCGGGGCTGGCTCATTGACACAATCCCCATCGTGTGCTATGAACAACGCGATTCGGTAAGCGCTTACCGGTAAGCGCTTACTTGTAAGCGCTTACCAACGCAATCTGGGGAGAGGGCGGCATGGCAGGGGCGAGGCGCGCCAAGGCGATCCCGACGATCTACGACGTCGCCAGCCGGGCTGGCGTGTCAATCGCCTCGGTATCTCGCGTCCTCAACGGCCAGGGCAGTCCCCGGGCCGAAACCCGCAAGCGGGTGCTCCGCGCCGTTCGAGCGCTGAGCTTCGTACCCGACGGCGCGGCCCGAGCGCTGTCCAACAACCTCAAAGAGGTCGTGGGCGTTGTTTTCCGGCGCGGGGGCGAGGTGGCCTTCCCGGACGAGGAGGAGAGCCTCCTGTTCATGGACGTCATCAATCGCGGGATCGAAGTAGCGGCCCAACGCCGGGGCTTCGACGTGCTGATGAGTTCTGTCGGGGTCCTCGACGAGAACGTCCCGGCTCGGCTGGCCGCGATCGCCGGCAAGGCGGACGGGCTCATCCTGCACGACCAGATGCTCTCTGCGGTCGAAATGGCCCGACTAGCCGACATGGTCCCGATCGTGACCCTGGCCGGCAGCCCTACCCCGGCAACCACCAACGTCCGGTGCGACAACGGATCCGGCATGCGCGCACTGATCCACCACCTGGTGGTCGAACACGGCTACCGCACCCTCGCTTACCTATCCGGGGGGGTCGACAGCCCCGACAATCTCGCTCGCGCTCGGGTGTTCAAGACGGAGGCCATCGCCGCCGGCGCCGAGATCCAGGTCGGACCTTCCTGGCAAGGTGACTACAGCGCCGTCGGAGGGGCCAACGTGATCGCTTCCTTGCTTGACCGTGGCCGGGTCCTACCGCGGGCGATCGTCTGCGCCAACGACCAAGCAGCCCTGGGCGCGATGCATGCCCTGGCCCGGCGAGGGATCAAGGTGCCGTCCGACGTGGCAGTCACCGGCTTCGATGACGTTCCGGTGGCACGCCACCTGCACCCGCCCCTGACCACGGTCCGCCAGCCGATCAAGGAGCTGGGCGCCATCGCGTTCGACGTCCTTTACTCTCGGATCAGCGCTGCCGGCGGCGAGCGTGAAGTCGTGCTCCCTGTGCAGCTCGTCATTCGCGAGAGCTGCGGATGCGCCCACAGTCCGGGTTTCCCCCAGGGCCGTGCGTCGGTCGCTGGCGGCGAGACCTAGCGATGCGGGCCCTCCTTCGTCGGTTGGGCGTCTACATCCTCGCCGCATGGGTCGCGCTTACCGTCAGCTTTCTCCTCCCTCGGGTCGTGCCCGGAAACCCGGTCGCGGGCGCGGTCGCCAGGGCCTCGCAGTCCGGGAACTGCAATTCGGCGTGCGTTGTGGCCGTTGAGGAGCAACTCGGCTTCAACGTGCATACGAGCCTCTGGGACCAGTACCTCCAATACTGGGGGAACCTGCGTCGCGGCAACCTCGGACAGTCGTGGTCCGAAAACGCGCCGGTCAGCAGCCTCATAGTCTCCTACCTTCCGTGGACGCTCGGACTCCTCGTCGTGGCCACCGTCGTGAGTTTCGTTGGCGGCACCGCCATCGGTGTGCTGATTGCCTGGCGGCGGGGCTCCTGGGTCGACTGGGTATTGCCGGCCGCCACGTTCTTCGCGGCGATCCCATATTTCTTCCTTGCCCTGGTGCTCGTCCTGATCTTCGGGCAGACCGGGACCATGCTCAAGTGGTTCCCGAGCCTCTTCGGCTACGACATTTACGGCGTCACCCCTGGGTTGAACGGGCCCTACGTCGCGAGCATCCTCGGGCACGCGATCTTGCCCGCCGCAACCGTCGTCCTGGCCTCCACGGCCGGCTTCATCCTGGCCATGCGTAACCAAATGATCACCACCATGGACGAGGACTTCGTCCTGATGGCCGAGGCCAAGGGGCTGCCGGCGCGAAGGGTCATCTGGTACGCGGCGCGCAACGCGTTGCTCCCGGTCGTTGCCAACTTCACCGTCGCGATCAGCCTCGTCGTCGCCGGCCAGATCCTGGTCGAGATCGTCTTCAACTATCCGGGGATCGGCTTCCACCTGTACGACGCCCTCAGCAAACTCGACTACTCATTGGTGCAGGGGATTTTCGTAGTCATCACCCTGGTGGTGCTGGTCGCCAACCTCCTGGCGGATGCGGTCTACGTGCTGATCGATCCTCGCGCACGGCAGATGGCGTGAGACGATGACGATCAACAGCACGTCCCTGACCGGTATTCCACCCGTCGCGGGGCCGACCGCCGATCTTCTCTTCCACCGAACGCAGATCCTGCGCCTGCCGCGCTCCCCCAAGGTGATCGCCGGGCTCGTCATGCTGGCGTTCTTCGGGGTCCTCGCCATCGTCGGTCGATGGATCGCACCCTACTCTCCAAACGCGACCGACCAACAGAACTGGGTGCGGCACGTCCTGGTCCCCGGCACCGGTGCGGGAACCGGCTTCCCGGCCACCTATTACCCGCTCCCGCTCCCGCCGTCCACCGCGCACTGGCTGGGTACCACCGTCTTCGCGCAGGACGTGTTGTCCCAGCTCCTCGCCGCCACGCAGGCCACGCTGTTCGTAGGCCTGCTCGCGGCCGCGATCGCGACCGTTCTTTCGGTGCTGTTCGGCGTGACCGCCGGCTACCTGGGAGGAGGCACCGACGAGGGCCTGTCGCTGGTCGCCAACGTCTTCCTCGCCATCCCGGGGCTCCCGCTCCTCATCGTGCTGGCCGACTACGTGCCGTCGGCGGGCTCGAGTGTTCTGTTGGTCGCGGCCATCATCGCCGTTACGACCTGGGCGTATTCCTCGAGGACCCTGAGAGCGCAAACCCTGTCGCTGCGAAACCGCGACTTCGTCGAGGCGGCAAGGGTATCGGGGGAGGGGCCCCTCCGGATCATCCTCGTCGAAGTCCTTCCCAACCTGATTCCGATCGTCGCCGCCTCCTTCCTTTTCACGGCGCTCTCGGCGATCGGCGCCTACGTGGCCATCGCGTTTCTGGGGCTCGCCGGCTCGCCCACCTCGTCGCCGCCAGGGCTGTGGAACTGGGGCGAGATGTTGCGCGAGGGGTTCGCCAACAATGCGGTGCGCGGCGGTTGGTGGTGGTGGTGGGCGCCTCCGGGTATCTGTATTGCGCTGCTCGGGACTGGCCTGGCGTTGCTCAACTTCGGCATCGACGAGTTCATCAACCCCAGACTCCGCGCGGCGGGCCTCTCGCGCCGGACCGCGAAGAAAGCCGGCATCGGTGTCCGTCCCAAGCTCGGCGTGACCCCGGTCGTGCGGCACCAGCCCGTGGCTGTCCTTCCGAATCGCAGCACGATGGCATCCACGGCTTCGCGCGTGCGCGACGGGGCAGAACCGGCGCTCGAAATTCGTGGACTCAGCGTTGACTACGGATATGGCGATGAGGCGGTCCATGCGGTTGTCGACTGCGACCTGGTGCTTCGTCGCGGCCAGGTGCTTGGCCTCGCGGGAGAGAGTGGCAGCGGCAAGACGACATTGGCCCTCGCGGCCATCCGCCTGCTTCGCGCACCGGCTCTGATCACCGCCGGTGAGGTGCTGTTTTACTCAAAGCCGATTAGCGGAGACGGGCCGGTTGGGACCGTTGACATGCTGTCAGCGACCGACGAACAGCTGCGCGCCGTCCGTTGGTCCGAGATCGCGGTTGTCCTGCAGAGCTCGCTGAACGCGCTGAACCCCGTCATCACCATCGGCGCCCAGTTCGACGACCTGCTCCGGGTGCACCGCCCGAACCTTTCAGCGTCGGCGCGCTGGGCGAGGGCCGGCGAGTTGCTCGATATGGTCGGGATGAACACCGACCGGCTCCGCAGCTACGGGCACGAGCTGTCCGGCGGCATGCGCCAGCGAGCCATGATCGCGATGGCCATCGCGCTCGAGCCTCAGGTCATGATCCTGGACGAGCCGACGACCGCTCTCGACGTTGTTACCCAGCGGGAGATCCTCGAGGAGCTCATCGGACTGCGTGATCGAATCGGCTTCGCGACGCTTTTCATCACGCACGACCTGTCCTTGCTGGTGGAGCTGGCCGACGAGATCGCCGTGATGTACGCGGGTCGGTTGATGGAGCGCGCGCCGGCCGCCTCGCTGTTTCACGCCCCCCGTTTGCCCTACACGTACGGCCTGCTCCATTGCTTCCCTCCGATGCATGGGGCGCGCCTTCCAATGGAGGGGCTTAAGGGGTCACCGCCCGACATGCGGGACCTCCCGGATGGATGCGCGTTCCATCCGCGCTGTCCGTGGGCCATCCCCCGTTGCAACCAGGAGATCCCAAGGCTGGCGCCTCTTGATGGGTCGGCTCGAGAGGTCGCCTGCTGGCTGCACCGCGGAGAGGCGAACGTTCCCGCGGAGCTGGCGCGACCCGATCCGTTGTCGGTGAGGTCTGGGCGGCCCGGAAGGATCGCACGGGTAGGCGAAAAGTGAACCGGGCGGTCGCCGAAACGCCGACCGCGTCAACCCCGGTGCGTCCGGTGCTGGAGGGGCGCGAGCTCACCAAGTCCTTCTGGGTGAAGCTGGGCCGCGGGTTGCTTGGCCGGCGGGCCCGAGTGCACGCGGTCGAGGGCGTCACGGTGCGCCTCGACCCCGGGAGGGTCACGGCGCTGGTTGGTGAAAGTGGGGCTGGGAAGACGACCGTCGGTCGTTTGCTGGCCAGAATCATCGCGCCCGACAGCGGAGACGTGCTGCTCGACGGTCGGCCTGCGCCCCCAGGGCGGCCGCGCTCGTACGCGGCCCAGGTCCAGATGGTCTTCCAGGATCCGTTTGCATCGCTGAACCCCGTGCACCGCGTCCGTCACCATTTGGTGCGGCCCCTCCAGGTCCACCACATGGCCCCAAACAGCGAGTTGGATGCGGCGGTGGCGGACCTGCTTCGCCGGGTGGCGCTCAAGCCCCCCGACCACTTCACCGGCAAGTTCCCCCACGAGCTCTCCGGCGGGCAGCGACAGCGGGTGGCCATCGCGCGGGCGCTGGCGGTGCGCCCCCGGGTGTTGATCGCCGACGAACCGGTATCCATGCTGGATGTCTCCATCCGCCTGGGCGTGCTCAACCTGCTCGCCGACCTGCGCGACCGCGAGAAACTGGCGATCCTCTACGTCACCCACGACATCGCCTCGGCTCGCTACCTGGCCGACACGATCATGGTTATGTACGCGGGTCAGCTCGTCGAGACAGCCCCCAGCGTCGATCTCAGCGACCGTCCAGCGCACCCATACACGCAGCTGCTGCTCGCCGCTGCTCCCGACCCGGATCGTCTGCAGCCGCCGGCTCTCGCCGGGCGCGGCGCGCCCCCCAGCTTGCTCGCGCCGCCCAGCGGCTGCCGCTTCCACCCGCGCTGCCCCTACGTCATGGAGATTTGCAAACGCCGGGTGCCGCCGAGCGTCGCCGTCTCCAGTGATCATTCCGCGGCGTGCTGGCTTCATGTCAACCCGAGCGAACGAGGCGTAAACGACAAGGGCCTTCCGGTGACGACGACCGCGAACGACTCACTCGACCAGCGGAATTGAGAGAGGTGATAAGGGATGGGAGAAGGGCGATGCGCAGTGGGGTCCCGGCGACCGATTATCCATCAGCAATCCACGGTATTCACGGGCCGTGCGTAAGGAGGAAGGGGTGAGAAATCGAATGAATCGACGAGCTTTGACAGGGCTGGTCGGAGCTGCTCTGGTGTTGGCCGCATGCGGCACCTCGACACCTTCGGCGACGGGGGGCAAGCCTCTCATCGCGGAGCCGACCACGGGGGTTACCTTCTCGGAAGACTTCAACCCCTACGACAGCAACTCGGTCGCGGCCGCCATGGGCACCCGCAGCATGGTCAACGAGCCGCTGATCGAGTTCGATCAGCTCGACGCGACCCCCGCCGGCACCCACCCATGGCTGGCGACCGCGTACACGTTCCAGAACGGCGGCAAGGACCTGCAGGTGACGATCCGCGACAGCGTGAAGTTCAGTGACGGCTCGGCCTTCGGGCCGGCTGACGTGGCCGCCACCTTCAAGATGATGATGAAGAATCCGAAGGCGAACATTCGCGGCGTACCGCCCCAGTCGGCGGATCCGACGGTCAGCGGCAACAACGTGACGCTACACTTCGCATCACCGCAGTACACCGGGCTGTTCAACATCCTCTGCAACACCTTCATGCTCAAGGCGTCGATGGCGGACCAGATCGCCCAGAACGAGAAGATCGCGATCAAGGTGCCATTGGGCACAGGGCCCTTCATGCTCGACAAGTACTCGAGCTCGGTGATCAAGTGGAAGCCGAACCCGAACTACTGGGGCGGAACTCCACCGGAATCGGCGATCTGGACACCTTCCATCGCCACCAACGCCGGGGCGAGCGACGCGCTCGTGAGCGGTCAGTTGGACTGGGCCGGAAACGACATCCCGAACGTCTACGCGAACTATGTCAACCAAAATCCTTTGTCCAACCACGCCTGGTTTGCCGCGGGCAGCACCGTCACGCTCTGGTTCAACCTGAACCCCGGTAACGGCGGTGCCACGGGAATCGATGAAGTGGCGGTCCGCAAGGCGGTCAGCTACGGCGTCGACCGCAACGCGCTGGCGCTCCTGGGCGAATCCGGCTACGAGCAACCGGCGAGCTCGTCGAGCGGGCTCATCCTGCCCAACCAGAAGGCCTTCCTCGACAACAGCCTGGCCAACGACTTGTCGATCAGCGGCAGCGTGCCCGATGCGGCGACGGCCAAGACCCAGAAGCTTCCGGACGGCGCGGACGTTTACGACGTCCTCAAGAATGGTGGCTGGACTCCCCCCGCTACATCCCACTACGACAGCGGCACCGGAACCTACAAGTCGGGCGGGAACTGCGACGGCAGCAACAAAGCCAACTGCTGGACAAAGGGCGGGAAGATCATCGCGTTCTCTGTCTACGATCCCGTTCCTTTCTCCGACTACTGGGAAAACGCCGCGCTCATGTCACAGGAGCTACAGGCTCTGGGCATGGACGTGACCACGAAGCCCGGGCAGGGCTACTCCGACTGGAACACCAACATCACGTCGGTTCCCTCCGCCTGGCAGACGGCGATCCACTGGGGCAATGGTGGCGACATTCCCTACATCCAGTACCAGAACTGGTTCGACAGTACGGACTCGAACTCGGTCGCGCACTACATCGGCTGGTCGAACGCCGCCGCCGACGCCGCGCTGAGGAAGTACGAGAGTACCGATCCGAAGGACACGGCCGCTCTCTATCCCGTGGTGCAGCAGCTCGAGAAGATCATGTCGACCGAGGTCCCGGAGGCTCCGCTGCTGTACGGCGCGGACTGGAACGTCTACAGCAGCGCCAAGTACACCGGATGGCCCAACCAATCGCACCCCTATATGAATCCGTCGCCAAGCGACCCACAGATGCCCTACATCCTGATGCAGCTCAAGTCGGTGTCCTGACCGTTGGAAGAAATCGCCAGTACGATCCGCAGCGGTGAGTCGGGCCTCGTGGCCCGGCTCACCCTCGAGCAGAAGGTCCGCCTGCTGACGGGTGCGGACGCATGGGCGCTGCACGGCGAGAGCGCCGTGGGACTGCGGCCGATCATCGTTTCCGACGGCCCAGCCGGGGTCCGAGGGACACGCTTCGACCCAGCGAATCCGTCGACGTCGTTACCGTGTCCCGTCGCCCTGGCAGCCACGTGGGACGAAGATCTCGTCGAAGAGGTGGCGACAGCGCTGGGGCGGGAAGTCCGCAGCAAGGGCATCGACGTTCTCCTCGCTCCGACCGTCAACATCATCCGCACGCCGCTGAGCGGTCGCGGTTTCGAGTGCTTCTCCGAAGACCCGCTGCTCACGTCGCGGATCGCGGTGGCCTACGTGCGCGGTGTCCAGCGGGCCGGCGTCGGCGCCACGGCAAAGCACTACGTGGCCAATGACTCGGAGACCGAGCGGCGGTCCTACATCGCCCGGATTTCTGAGGGCGTGCTCAGGGAGTTGTATCTACCGCCGTTCGAGGCATGCGTCGGGGAGGCGGATGTGCTCCTGGTAATGGCCGCCTACAACGGCGTCAACGGCGCGACCATGACGGCGAACGCCGTCCTGCTGCACGACGTGCTGAAGTCGGACTGGGGGTTCACCGGGGTGGTGGTCTCCGACTGGTCCGCCACGACGACGACCGTTCCGAGTGCGCTGGCCGGGCTCGACCTCGTGATGCCTGGTCCCGATGGGCCCTGGGGAGACAAGCTGCTGGCCGCGGTTCGGAATGGCAGCGTGCCCGAGGCCGCGATCGACGACAAGGTCTCACGTATCCTCGCCCTCGCCCGGCGGCTGGGCGGCTTCAACGGAAGCAAGCCGGCAGTAGCGCCTGAACTCATCGATCCCGCCTTGCTCCGAAAGGCCACGTCGTCATCGTTTGTGCTGCTGAGCAACCAGCGCGGCCTGCTACCGCTGAACAAGGCCAGGCTGAGGAGCGTGGCTCTGATCGGGCCCAATGTGCTCGAGCCGCAGACGCAGGGGGGCGGCAGTATCCGCGTCCTATCGGCGGTGCGCGTCCAGCTCGCCGAATCCCTGCGGCACGCCCTCGGCAGTGCGACCACCGTCAGCGTCCATCAAGGCTGTCTCACCAATGAGACGGTGCTCACCCCAGCGGACGGAATGCTGCGCGACCCGGTTACCGGAAAGGCGGGAGTGCGCCTCCAGATTCGAAACCCAGACGGCGAGGTTTCCTATGACGCTCCCCTGCCGAGCAGCGTCATCACATGGTGGGATGGCCTTCTGCAGGCGGTCGATGCGCCCGGCTCAGAGGTCGTGATACGAGCCGTGTTTCGCCCCGAGGCCGACGCGGTCCATGTTCTCGGCGCGGCCGGCGCGGGGCACATGCGCATGACCGTCAACGGGTCTCTGCTTGCCGAGGCGACAAGCCTCTTTCCCGGCGAAGTCATGGAGATGTTTTCGCGTCCTCCGGAACTGCGCGTGCCGATCCGGCTCGAAGCGGGACGCGAGATTGACGTGCGCGTCGAATTCCGGCCCGAGAAGCGATTCGTGACCCTGCGACTCGGCATCGCGCCGCAGCTGGACGACGAGCAGTTGATCGAAGATGCGGCACGAGCCGCGAGTGCTTCGGACATCGCCGTGGTCGTGATCGGCTCGGCGGAGGGGACCGAGAGCGAGGGTTCCGACAAGCCATCGATGGGGCTTTCCGGCCGGCAAGACGACCTGGTGAGACGAGTCGCCGCGGCTAACCCGAACACGGTCGTCGTCGTCAACGCTGGCATGCCGGTCCTGATGCCCTGGGCGGAGCAGGTCGCGGCGATCATGCAGGTGTGGTTTCCAGGGCAAGCGTTCGGTGAGGCGCTGGCGGACACGCTGCTGGGTCTCGCTGAGCCGAGCGGCCGGCTCCCGATTACGGTGCCCCGCCACGAGGCCGATTCGCCGGTCCTGCACGCTCATCCGGACGCGGGCGAGCTCATTTACCGGGAGGGCCTGCTCGTCGGCTATCGGGGCTACGACAGGAGTGGGACGGAGCCGCATTTCGCATTCGGCCACGGCCTCGGTTACACCGAGTGGACCTACGAAGCGATCGTCCCCGATGCCGAGTCGATCACCGCGACCGAGCACTTCACGTGCGTGGTGACGGTCCGCAACGCAAGCCAGCGCCCGGGCCGCGAGGTCGTGCAACTCTATCTCGAAGGCCCCGATCACGATCCAACGCGGCCGGCCAAGGTGCTCGCGGCATTTGCCTCGGTCAGCGCCGAGGCCGGCGCGCGAACGACAGCGCGGCTGACCGTGCCCTCGCGCCTGTTCGAGCGCTTCGATGAGTCGACCGGCGCCTGGGTACCGGAACCGGGCAGGTACACGCTGCATGCGGGGCGCTCGTCTCGAGACTTCAGGCTGAAGGCAAACGTGGTTCTGCGATGAGGAGGTAAAAGCGATGAGATTGCGCACTGTTCGTTCGTTGGCTGTCGCCGGCGCGCTGGCACTTGCGTGTTCCACGAGCACGGTCGCGTTCGCGGATGATCCGGAGCCAAGCGCACCGAACTTTGGATCGAGCGTCTACATCTTCGATCCGAGCATCCCGCAGAGCCAGATCCAGGCGACGGTTAATGCGATCGCCAACCAGCAGGTCAACAACGAATTGGGCCCCCAGCGCTATGCGCTGCTGTTCAAGCCCGGAACCTATGGATCCAAGGCAAATCCGCTCAACTTTCAAGTCGGCTATTACACCAGCGTGGCAGGGCTTGGCCTCTCGCCGAGTGATGTCGTGATCAATGGCTCGATCTACGTCCGCAATCGGTGCTTGGGCGCTGGCAATTGCGTCGCGCTCGATAACTTTTGGCGGTCGTTGTCGAACCTGACCATCAACGTGACCACCCCGAACTTCGGCTGCTACAGCGGCGAGTTCTGGGCGGTCTCTCAGGCGGCACCCATGCGTCGCGTACACGTCAACGGCTTCGCCACGCTGATGGACTATTGCACCGGCCCGTCATTCGCCAGCGGCGGGTTCATCGCCGATTCGGCGTTCGACGGGAGCACAGTGGTCAACGGCTCACAGCAGCAGTGGCTGGTCAGAAACAGCAGGCTCGATGGCTGGACCAACGGCGTCTGGAACCAGGTTTTCTCGGGCGTGGTCGGGGCACCCGCCCAGTGCTTCCCCAGTCAGAAGTCATGCGGCGGCCCCTACACCACGGTGGCGACCAGCCCGGTGACCCGCGAGGCGCCATATCTCTACGTTGACGCGGCCGGCCACTACAACGTGTTCGTGCCGTCGGTGCAGCACAACACCTCCGGGACCACATGGGCGTCGGGCCAGACGCCGGGCGCCTCCATCCCGATCGATCGGTTCTTCATTGCTCGTCCGACCGATTCCGTGGAGAGGATCAACCGGCAGCTGGCCGAGGGCAAGAACCTCGTCCTTACCCCTGGCATCTATCACCTGGACGCGCCCATTCGAGTGAAGCACGATGACACCGTGGTGCTCGGTCTCGGGTTCCCAACCCTGGTGCCCGAGGAGGGCAACGCCGCAATGAAGGTCTCCAACGCAAACGGCGTTGACCTTTCCGCCATGATTTTCGATGCGGGCCCGGAGAATTCTCCGGTCCTGTTGCAGGTTGGCAGCGGCCGGAGCGAAGGCGACGACAGCGATGGCGAGGGGAGCGAACGCAGTGCCGCGAACCCGCCGGCGCTCCAGGATGTGTTCATCCGGATCGGCGGAGCAACCCCAGGCAAAGCCACAACCGCCCTGGTCGTCAACAGCGACAACGTGATCCTCGACGACATCTGGTCCTGGCGGGCCGATCACGGCAATGGAGTCGGCTGGACCCGCAACACCGCCGATACTGGTCTCGTCGTGAATGGTGACAACGTGACGGCTTACGGCCTGTTCGTCGAGCACTACCAGAAGTACAACGTGATCTGGAACGGGAATCGCGGTACGGACATCTTCTTCCAGAACGAGATGCCCTACGATGTGCCGAGCCAGGCTGCCTGGATGGAAGCGCCCGGTGTCGACGGATGGGCGGCCTTCAAGGTCGCCTCCGGCGTGACCAGCTTCAGCGGATACGGCATGGGGAGCTACAGCTTCTTCAACCAGGGGGTCAACATCTATGCAGAGCGAGCATTCGAGGTCCCCGCAACGATTGCGTCGTCCAGCCTCCACGATTTGCTCACCATCTTCCTCGATCCCACCCACGGTTCCGGCGGCATCCGGCACGTCGTGAACGACGTTGGTGGGTCGTCGACGAAGGCCAACCCGGACACCCCGGTCACCGTGGTGAGCTACCCGTGACCGTCTGACGCGTCGTCCGACCCGTTCGCTCAGGCCATCATGCCCCGTCTCGGAGTGAGGCGGGGCTTGATGAGCCAATCCCGGCAGTACCGGCACTTCCGCCTGGAGACACCAGCGGGGTACACTCAGGGTGCCCCTTACAGGTTGATATTGCACGTACGGTGCTGGGGAGGCGTTTCAAATGAGGCGGTGGCTTGCTTCGCTGGCGGTGGCGGCGGCGATGGTGGCGTTCCCGATCGCGGCAGGGGCCGACAGCGGGTCTGGAGGGTCGACCTATCTCGGACCGTTCCCGACAGTGGCCGATCCAGATGGGGGAACCTGCAGCCCGTGGGCGCTCGACAACTTCGATCGGTTCCTGACCGTCCATGACAACGGCGACGG
>WNFA01001166.1_pt1 | contig 21368 bp, 17 predicted proteins | sample 5400481 | NCBI WGS metagenome assembly WNFA01 (sample SAMN13153340, study PRJNA577476) | soil metagenome | isolation source: 120 cm saprolite under Douglas fir tree site 2 hole 1 replicate 2 | place: USA:California | collected 2015-04-18
CCCATGCGCGTTTTTCCGCGGGAGGCTAAGGGCCGCGAACTGGACGCCCACACGCGGGATGTCAGTTATCGCGGCCTATACTTTCTCGCTGCGGCGGATTTCAAAGTCGGCAGCGAGATTGATTTCGTAATCACGCTTCCCCAGCAAGTCACGCAGTCGGGCGATGTAAATATTCGCTGCGTTGGAGAAATCGTGCGCATCGAACCCAGCGAGAACGGCAACAAGGGAATTGCCGCGAGAATTTCGCGCTATGAATTCATGCCCGCCGCGGCGAATGCCGCGTAGGATTTCTTCCTCCATTTTTCGCCTGACTCCCTTCGCGCGGCAACAACTGCGTACAATAGGAGTGGAAAGGTTCCGCTGGGGGAATCCATGTATCACTACGACGCCAAGATTGCGCTCGAGGAATTGCAGGAAGACGCGCTGCTCCCGCATCCGGTAAAATTGCGTGACATGATTCTGCGAACGAAGCTCGGCCCGCAGGACGCGCAGCTCCTGAACCACGATTTTCAGGACTATCTCACCCGATTCGGGGAACTTCAAAAAATCGGACGTGGGATTCTGGAAAAAATCGCCGCGGGCCAGCGCAAAACATCGTGATGCTTCTTGCATGCGCAGGATTTCCGGGCAAATGAAAACGAAGCCGCGGGTATTGTTGCTGTCCGCAACGTCCGGCGCGGGACACGTGCGCGCCGCCCAAGCCCTTGAAAAGGCTTTCCTGGCGCGAGGCGATTGCGCCGTGGAGCACATCGACGCCTTGCAGCACGTCAGCAAGCTTTTCCAGCGCATTTACGACCAGGCTTATCTCTCGATGGTGCGGCGCGCGCCGGAACTGATGGGCGTGCTCTACGAACGCACCGACCAGCCGTGGCTGCATCCGCGGCGGCGCCTGGCGCTGGACCGGCTGAACACCGCTCCGATGATCCGTTTGTTGAAACGTATCCAGCCGGACCTGTGCGTGGCGACGCATTTCCTGCCGGCGGAGATCATCGCGTGGCTGATCGCCAAGCGGAAGTTGCGCGCACACAATGCCATCGTCGTCACCGATTACGACGTGCACGCGATGTGGCTTTGCCGCACGGTGGACCGCTACTACTTGGCCATCGATGAAGCCGCGGAGTATCTGGCGCGCATCGGGGTGCCACGAGAGAAACTGCGCGTTACCGGTATTCCGATTGATCCTCTCTTTGCGACGCCCATGAATCGATCCGCTGCGCGGAAACAATTGGGGCTCGACGCAGATGCGACGGTGATTCTCATCTCAGCAGGCGGTTACGGCATTGGTCCCGTCGAACAACTGGTGAAAGACTTGCTGGCGCTGCAACGGCCGTGGCAAATCGCCGCGATTGCCGGAAAATCAGAGAAGACCCGGGAGCGCTTGGAGGAATTGGCGAAGCAGGCCGGCAAACTGTCTTCAGGATCGCCAAGACTGTGCCCTGTGGGCTTCACGACCGAGATGGACAAGTACATGGCGGCGGCAGACTTGATGGTGGGCAAGGCCGGCGGGCTAACGACGTCGGAAGCGCTGGCGCGGGCGCTGCCCATGGCACTCATCGAACCGATCCCTGGCCAGGAAGACCGAAACGCCGATCATTTGCTGGAAGCAGGAGCAGCGATTCGCTGCAACAACTTGCCTGCGGCGGCGTGGAAAATTGCGGCGCTGCTGAATGATTCTGCAAGATTGACGAGAATGCGGGAGGCAGCCAGGAGCTTTGGCCAGCCAAGGGCCGCCGCGTCCATCGCCGAAGATGCGTTTACGCTGCTAGACTGATGGAGCCCGCGGAGGGATTGGGGCAAACAAATCTCCATGCGACGCCATACACTGCTGATTGACGCGGACGACACGCTCTGGGAAAACAACGTATTTTTCGAAAAGCTGATCGAGGATTTCATCAGCATCGTCGAGCCCTACGGCTATGCCCGCGCTTACATTCGCCACATCCTCAATGAAACGGAACGCAAGAATATACGGCAGTATGGCTATGGGGTGCGCAGCTTCGGGCGCTCGCTCGAAGAAACGTATATAAAGCTCGCGGACCAGATGGCGAAACGCGAAACGCTGGCGCTGATTCATGGCCGCGTCATCGACCTGGAGCAAACGCCGCCGAAAATTCTGGACGGAGTGCCGGAAACGCTGGCGTATCTCACCGAGCGGCACCGGCTAATTTTATTTACCAAAGGCGAGCCCGCGGAACAGGCCGCCAAGGTGGAGCGATCCGGACTGCAGGGATTTTTTGAATTCATCGAGATCGTGGCCGAAAAAGACCCCGAGACCTACGGCGCACTGGTTCACAAACACAAAATCGTGAAGACCCACGGGTGGATGATCGGCAACAGCCCGCGCAGCGACATCAATCCGGCGATGAAGATCGGCCTCAACGCCGTCTACATCCCACACCAGCATACCTGGACTCTGGAACACGAACCGGTGGTGGCGGGTTCCGGAAAACTGGTGATCCTGCCTGCCTTCCGCGAGCTTCGCGGTCATTTCTAGACTGGGTCTAGCCCGGACCGACTGCCCAAATTGGACGTTGTACCCGACGCGGTATGCTCGAATCTAATCCCTTGTGACTCCCGCAAAGGAGTGGCCCATGGCTACGACGACAATTTCCCTGCAAACCGACTGGCGGCAGGAATGGTTTGAGATTGAGGACGCGACATATTTGAATTTGGCGGGGCAATCACCGATGCCGAAAATTTCCATTCGCGCCGTACAAGCCGCGCTCGAAGCAAAAAAATATCCGCACCACAAGCCGGACTCGACGTTCTTCGAAGTGCCCAGCCGCATCCGCGCATCCATCGCCAAGCTGATCGGCGGGAAACCCGAAGAGGTTGCGCTGACCAGCGGAGCGAGCGCCGGTGTGGCAGCGGTTGCGTATGGCCTGACGTGGAAGCAGGGCGACGAGGTCATCACCGCAAAAGGTGAGTTCCCCCTGCAATATACCGCGTGGAAACCGATGGAAGAACGCGAGGGACTGAAGCTGAAAATTGTTTCTCCCCGCGAGCGGTTCATCACGGCGGATGATCTGATCGCCGCGATCACTCCGCGAACACGGATTGTGTCCGTTAGCCTGGTGAGGTACGACGACGGCTCTTTGCTGGACGCCGCGCGGGTTGCTGATGCGTGTCACAAACAGGGGGCGCTGCTCTTGCTGGACGCCAGCCAGTGCTGCGGCGCGATACCCATGGACGTCAATCAACTGGGGGCCGACTTTATTGTGTCCGCCGGGTACAAGTGGCTTCTCAGCCCCTTTGGCACGGGATTCTTTTGGGTAAAGAGCGAGCATCTTGGTATCGTGCGGCCTGGACCGTTCTATTGGATGGCCGTGGCGGGCTCGGATAATTTCGCAGCGTTGAACTTCGAAGACCCGAAGCCCGCCGCAAGCGCGAAGCGGTGGGATTCGCCGGAGTGGGCCAGCTATTTCAATTTCAATCTCGCGGCAATGGACGCCTCCATTGATTTTGTAGTGCGAATGGGACCAGAGTTGGTCGCAGCGCACAACCGGAAATTGATCGAACTGATGTTCGACCGGCTCCCGAAGGACCGCTTTGTACCAGCGAGTCCTCTGGACCCCGCGCGGCGCGGCCCGTACGGCTGTTTTGCGGCACGAAGCCCGGAGAAAACGGCGGAACATTACCAGCATCTGCGGAAGGAAAATGTTGTCGTAAGTCTGCGCGAAGGCAACATTCGCGTCTCCCCGCACTTGTATAACACCGAGCGCGACATCGACCGGCTCATCAGCGTGGTTACTCCGTGATCCGGCGGGTGACCTGGCCAAAGATTGCCGTCGTTGGCGCGGGCGCCGTGGGCGGATACTTCGGCGGACTGCTGGCGCGCGCGGGTGCGCCGGTGGTGATGATCGGGCGCCCGGCCTTCGTCGAAAACGTAAAGAAGAACGGACTTTTCCTGGACACATTGCAGTTTCAAGAGAGTGTGCGAGTCGAGGCATCCACAGAACTAAGCGCGGTTCGCGGCGCGGAAATTGTCCTCTTTTGCGTGAAGACGACGGATAACGCGACGACGGCGCGCGCGCTGGCTCCCCTGCTCGCTCCCGGCGCTCTCGTGCTCAGCCTGCAAAACGGCGTGGACAACGTGGAACAGATTCGCGCTGCGGGAGCGATTGAAGCGCTCCCGGCCGTCGTCTACGTCGCGGCTTCCGCACCCGAACCCGGGCGCGTGAAACATGTCGGCCGAGGTGACTTGGTCGTTGGGCCGGAAGACGAGAAGACGAAGCGAATCGCGGCACTTTTTTCGCGCGCCCAAGTGCCATGCCGAATTTCGGAAAATATTGAGGGCGAGCTCTGGACCAAGCTGGTGTGGAATTGCGCGCTGAACGCCGTCTCCGCGCTGGGCCGCGCGAAGTATGGCCAAATCACCTCCAGCGCCGATGCCTGGAAAGTTGTCGAGACGGTGGTCTATGAGGTTCTGGCCGTTGCGCGGGCCGCCGGAATTCATCCGCCCGGCTTGGAAGATCCTAAGGCGGCGCTGGCGGGCGCCCTTAAAATTGCCACGCAGATGGCCGAGGCACTTTCCTCCACCGGACAAGACATGAATCGCGGCAAACGCACGGAAATCGATTCCCTGAATGGCTATGTTTCCCGCCGTGGTGCGGCACTCGGCGTTCCTACGCCCGTAAATCACACGCTGTACGCCTTGGTCAAGCTGGCAGAGGGCCGTTCGTAGTTACCACGACTCCAAATCAATCCAGAGCGCCGGGGCGGTACCCGTAAGGGAAGAAGGCGGAACGGATACCACCCCATCAATTCTTGCCTTTCGCCTTTCGCCCGATGATCTTTACTTTCAGAAGCGGCGTAACTTTATTCGGCCTGATGAATCAAACCGAGGAACCGCCGTGCTTCATCGAGAGTCTTGACTTACCTGAATCCGATTGGGGGAGAGCAATGAAATTCGCAGCAGCAATCTTGTTGTTATTCAGCTTCGTTGCTTTCCCGAATGCGCAAGAGAACTCACCGACCAAGCGTGTTTCAGCGGGTATCGGACTGCCGGTGGGGCAGAAAGCGCCCGCGTTTGCTGCCCACGACCAGTTTGGCCGCGAGCAATCCAACGAGACGCTAAAAGGCTCAAAAGGGACAGTTCTCCTCTTCTTCCGTTCCGCGGATTGGTGACCCTTCTGCAAAGCGCAGCTCGTGCAGCTGCAAAATGCCAAGCAAAGATTTGAAGCTCAGGGAATCAAACTTGCGGCGGTCAGTTACGACAGTCCGGCGATCCTGAAGGACTTTGCTGACCGGCATAAAATCGAGTTTCCGCTGCTCGCAGATCCGGATTCCATCATGCTTCGCAGCTTCAACGTCCTCAATGCGGAAGCGGAAGGTAGGAACAAGGGGATGGCGCACCCCGGATTCTTCTACATCGACTCGAAAGGCGCTATTCGCGACACGTATTTCGAAGCCAGGGACACGGACCGCTTCACGCCGAACAATGTCATTGGCAAGCTCTTCCCCGAGCTTAACGAGGAAGTGCGCCAGAATGTCGAGGCACCTCATCTTCGACTCACCCTGGCACAATCCGATCGCACCGTGTCCTCCGGCAGCCGGGTCACCCTGACTGCTGAAATCGAGCTTCCGCCGGGTGTGCACGTCTATTCTCCAGGAGTGACGGGGTACAAGCCGATTCAGCTAGTCTTGCATCCGTCCGGGGGAATCGAACCAGCACCCGTGAATTACCCAAGCTCCAAGATCCTTTACTTGGAAGCGATCAAGGAGCAAGTCCCGGTGTTCGAAGGCAAGTTCCGGATCACGCAGGATGTCACGATACCTTTCTCGAAAGCGGGAGATGGCATCCGAGCGGTTTTCTCGGCGGAGAAGACGGTTTCGATCGCCGGGGATTTGCAGTATCAGGCTTGCGATACGACGATCTGCTATCCGCCAACGTCGGTGCCGGTAAAATGGGAGCTAAAGGTTCAGCCCCTCGACCTCCACCGATCTCCGGAAAACATTCGGCACAAGTAGCTACCGGAACGATGAGTTGGAATCATTTAGAGGCCTGAATTGTGATTGTTTCGCAAGCGCAAACCAGAGGCCAGCGCATGGGGTTGGGCAGGCGTGGCGAGGTGAAGTAGTGATGGCGCGCATTACTCCGGTGCGGCGTGACGGCAGTAAGGCTCTGGAAACGGTCTTCCAGATCACGGAGGCGGTGATGGGCTTCGTGCCAAACAGCATGCTGATCATGGCGCGCGATCCCGAGCTCCTCGCCGCCTTTGCCGAGCTTTCTGCAGTCATTGTTGCTCGGCCGGGCCGGATCGATCCGGGCCTAAAGGCGCTGATTATGTACGTGGTAAGCCGGTCGGCTGGCTGCCAGTATTGCGTTGCGCATTCGGCGAACCTCGCCGCTTCGCGCGCTATTCCGGTGCGCAAAATCGAAGACGTCTGGAAATACGAGAGGAGCCCGGAATTTAACAACGCCGAACGCGCTGCCCTGCGGTTCGCCCAAGCCGCTGGTCAGGTGCCAAACGCCGTCACGGATGCCGATTTCGCCGAATTGCGCCGGCACTTCGACGAGGATGAGATAGTGGAAATAGTAGCCGCCATTGCGTTCCTCGGGTTTCTCAACCGGTGGAATGATACGCTGGCGACTCCCCTCGATGCGGCGCCGAGGGATTTCGCCGAGCGGCACCTGGCCGACGCGGGCTGGACTCTTGGAAAACATGCGGGCGCGACTGTCTCCGATCCGCTACCCCGGCGCGCCGTCTCACTCAAAACCCGCCTCTTCCTTTGGCTCGTCAAGCGATGGGGTCCGAAGCCGCGGCAAAGGTAGCCCAAGGTCAGCGATTGGCTTCCCGTGTTGTGCGAGCCCGGGTTTGAAGCTCGACCTGATGCGGCGCGCTTGGAGAAAATCTTTTTGGAGCACGCGGTTGATTCATGGCGAACAGCGCCTGCTCTAGAGGGCACAGAAATCTTAAGCCTTGTTGAGGCCATGATGCGCTATAACGACAAGGAAAAAATCAGAAAGCACTACGATCTGGTCAGCCCCTACTATCAGATGCTATGGGGCAAGCACATTCATCATGGCTATTGGATTCGTGGAGATGAAAGCAAAGAAAAAGCGCAGATTCAGCTGATCGAGCATCTAGCGCAGGCCGCCGGGATCCGGCCCGGCTGCAGGATTCTCGACGTGGGATGCGGGCTGGGCGGCAGCACCATTCATCTGGCCAAAAATTACAAAGCGGAGGTGACCGGCATTACGATCTCCCCGGTGCAAGTTGACATGGCAAGAAAAGCGGCCGCCAGCGAGGGCGCAAACGCAACATTCCTTCTCATGAACGCCGAGACCATGAGATTCGCTGAATTGTTCGATGTGATCTGGTCAGTGGAATCGGTTTCGCATTATCAAAAGATAAGCCAATTTTTTTCCTCTGCCGTGAGATCTTTAAAGCCGGATGGAATCATTGCCATGACGGATTGGTTCAAAAAAGAAGACCTCGAGCAACGCGTGCACAAAGAATTCATCCATCCCATAGAGAAAAGCATGCTCGTTGAATTACGCACCATGAAAGATTACGAGGGATGGATGAGCGAAAATGGGCTGCAAATTATCAAAAGCGAGATCCTCAATAAGAATTGTGCCAAGACCTGGGACATTTGTCTGGACATCATCAAGGACAAAACGTTCTGGAAACTTGCTGCTCAGAATGGCGCGGAGTTCGTCAATTTTCTCAGAGGCTTCCGGGCCATGCGGGCAGGTTTCGGTTCGGGAAATTTCACGTACGGACTGCTGGTCGCAAAGGCCGCATTTCCCGGCAAACGGGAGTCCTCACTTCCTGCCAACAATTAATTCAATGTCCGGTTCCCTTGTGCCCAAGGATATAAGGATAGACCAGGTTATTTCTGCAACCGCCGGTCGAATTTTGCGCACGTTCGGAGGTGCGCCAAATCGACACGGGTGATGGAAAGTCGCCCCCCGGCGTCAGTGGAGAAGTGACGGCGATAACCGCTAGACGTGTGGGAGAACCGGGACCTGAGATGGTTTGGGAACAGAGCGGAATTAAATTTATAATTAAGTATACGACTGAATATAAGTAAATCTTCGCACCCGGTTAGGCTAGCGGTTCGGGGGATGGAAAGGGATGTGCACGATAGCCTCGAGGTCAACCGGCGTTCCTTGTTTTGTCGCAGGCCGGAACTTCCACTGGCTCAGCGCTACCATGGCGTTGGCATCGAGCTGCTCGTCGATGCCATGCACCAATTGAATGCTGTCGATTGAGCCGTCGCAACGAATCACGGCGTAGAGCACGACTTCTCCCTCCACATGCTCATTCATCAATGTGGGTGGATACTTCGGATCGATCTTCCTTAAAGGCCCGGGAGCGGAAACGTCCGAGGAAGCCACACGAGGGCCTTCGGAATTCACGAGCAGCTCAGAAAAATTCAGAATCCAGCTTCCCGTCGCGCTGTTCAGGTTAGGCATGTTGACGAGCATCTTGTAAATTTTTTTCGAGGCGAAGATCTGCTCGGGCAGCGCGCCGGCCGGGAGCGCCGCGAAATTCGGCGGCCCGGTTCTCTCGGGTGCATCATCGAGTTTTGTATGCGGACCGGGCCTGGTGATCAGAGCGTGCGGAACGGGTCCGCTGATATTCGGGGATCCCCCGAGACCGGAGATTCCATTGTTTGCCGGCGAGTGTCCTCCACTGATGCTCATGTCCATACCATTCTTTCCGCCGCCGCCGCCGCCCGTCGCGGTTCCCCCGCTGCTCGCTGGGTCGTCGTCGTCGCCGGCGCCGCCGTTTGTGCCGGGCATTCCGTTCCGCGAACCTCCGGGTACGCCTGGTTGCTTGCCTTCGGGTGAAATGGAGACGCGCGCGGCCAGATTCCCTTGCGGCGGCGGCACTACAGGTGCAGGCGGACCGGGTGTTGCCGAGAGGGCGATGAACATTGCGGGATTTCCATTCGCAACACCGGACTGGGCAGAGCCAACTTCCGGCGCAGGTTCTACTTCACCAGTTTGCGCACGTGGCGCGGCGCGCGGAGCGGCGCCGGCGTTCAATTCCAACTTTGGCCGCGCGGGAGCTTTTGGCAACATGGACGGGGCGATATCCGCGAGTCTTTGGTCCAGCGTTGGAAGGTCGGGAGCGGGCGCGGAGGTCAACTTAATCTTGCGAAGCTCACGCGGGCGCAGCTTGGAGAGTGTTTCCTGACTGATTTGCAGGCGGGGACGCGCCGGGCCGGGCATCTGCTGGAATTGCACGATATTGGGAAGGTTTGGAAGAATCTTCGGTGGCTTGAGGGAAGCGGCGGAATTGATCAACGTCTGGCGTGGATGCGTTGGGTGAACCGGATCCGTGAAGATGCGCTGGCGCGGATGGAATGCGTCGGCCCCTTTCCGAGGGAGCGGCTTCGCGGACTCACCGCGAGGGCTCGGCTTGGCTTTCGGACTCTTCCTCTCCACCAAAGGGAAATCAGTGATGGGGCCGGACCAAGTGAGTTCGGTGTTCTCGAACACGGAATAGTGACGTGCTGAGGCGGGCAGCTGCGGGAACGGCATGACGATAAAAACGAAGTGCCACAAGGCGGCCGCTACCAGGGCTCGGCGGGGAATCCGCCGTTCGACCCAGCAGTCCTTGAAGAAATCGCCAATCGCGGAATTCTTTGGCAGGGTTGTTCGACTAAAAAGAGCCACGATACTGCTTCCCATCCCTTGATGAAAGCTTCCCCATCCGATTGCCAGCTTGGGTCCTTGTCCTAGCTGGAGAACCACGGGGGAGGCGGGTCCTCCCGCCTGCCCCAAAAGATCGAACGCCTTGCTGGCCCGGTTCAGAGACATGTTCCTCTCGATTATACCTTGCCGCGCGCGGCCCTCAGCTTGGGAACAATGCAGGCGGCGAGCACCTCAGAATAGATGAAGCTCTGCCTGCGGGGGTTTACTCGGCAGAACTGCTTTCGCCGCCTCGGCGGTAAAAACTCAGGGCTGCATCGCCCTGTCTGAGAGCGCGGAAGCACAGTAGCGCGCCGACTTCTTCGCGCAAATCGAAGTTACGGCGATGCTCGGCGACCACGATCGCGCCGGGCGCGAGAAGATCCACGGAACCAAGAAATTCTAGCACGCGGGAGTACTCTTCAGCAGAGGCGTAGGGCGGATCGAGGAAAATGCAATCGAATCCAGGTTCAGCCACTTTCTTTCGGGAAGCTAACATTGCTAGTCCGCGAAGAGTATCTACGGCAAGCACAGTTGCCCCAGATTTGACTCCCAGCGATTCGAGATTGCGGCGAATCAACGTAGCGGCTGGCGGATGATTCTCGATGAACACGACTTCGGCGGCGCCGCGGCTCAGGGCCTCGATGCCGATGGCACCAGTTCCCGCGAACAGATCGACGAATCGTGCCCCGGCTATATCGGGGGCCAGCACGTTGAAGAGCGTTTCGCGCAGGCGGTCGCTGGTGGGCCGGAGTGCGAGGCCCTTGAGGCTCTTCAGGATGCGGCTTCGGTAGATTCCGGCGATGACTCGCATAGATTTCTTGCCCGGTCCTCAGCCGATGCGCGCCAGATGATAGCGGCGCTGCCATTCGGCGGGGAGCAAGCGCAGGACGTGCTGCATGGTGTCCTGCTGGGCGGAGTCGGCGGCTAGGGCGAAGGCTTCGCGGCGGGCCAGTTCGAGGAGTTCGCGGTCGCGCAAGGGATTGGCGATGTGAAAGCCGAGGTCGCCGGACTGGCGGGTGCCGAAAAATTCGCCCGGGCCACGGAGGAGCAGATCGGTTTCGGCGATTTCGAAGCCATTGGAAGTGCGGACCATCGTCTCGAGGCGAGCGCGGGCGACGTCGTCTTTTGCGGCCGCTGAGCGGCCGACGGTCATGCGGGCGGGGGCGACGAGGATGCAATGGGATTTTTGCGCGCCGCGGCCAATGCGGCCGCGAAGCTGGTGGAGCTGCGAGAGTCCGAAGCGTTCTGCGTGCTCGATGACCATCACGGTGGCGTTCGGGACGTCGACGCCGACTTCCACGACCGTTGTCGCCACGAGGATCTGCGCTTCATTCTTGCGAAAGCGCTGCATGACTTCTTCTTTTTCCTCGCTGGAGAGGCGGCCGTGCAAGAGGCCGAGCTTGAGCTTGGGAAAAACTTCGCGCGACAGGCGCTCGTATTCTTCCATGGCGGCTTTCAGCTCGAGCTTCGATTCTTCAATGACCGGATAAACGACGTAGCCCTGGTGTCCGGCTGCGACCTCGCGGCGCAGAAACTCCCAAACGCCGGGGAGATGCGGCTCGGAGGTCATGCGCGTGGCGATGGGCGTGCGGCCCGGCGGCAGCTCATCGAGAACGGAAACGTCGAGGTCGCCGTAGAGAGTAAGCGACAGCGTGCGCGGGATGGGCGTCGCCGTCAGCACGAGAACATGCGGGGCGTGGCCATGGGCCGCGGCTTTGTCCATCAGCCGCTTGCGCTGTAGGACGCCGAACCGATGCTGCTCATCAATGGCGACGAAGCCGAGGCGAGCGAACTCGACGTTTTCTTCGATCAGCGCATGCGTGCCGATAACGAATTGCGCTTCGCCAGAGCGAATGCGATCGAGGGCTGCGGTTTTCTCCGAAGCTTTCAGGCCACTGATCAGCAGCTCCACGCGATAGCCTGCTTTGGCGAGGATGCGCCGCGCGGAAAGAAAATGTTGCACGGCGAGAATTTCCGTGGGAGCCATCAGCGCCGCTTGCGTACTGTTTTCGATGGCGATCACCGCCGCTTGCAGCGCGACGATGGTTTTGCCGCTGCCGACGTCGCCTTGAAGGAGACGATTCATCGGGGCGGGTTTTTCCAAATCCGCGGCGATCTCGGCGAGAACGCGCTTCTGCGCCATCGTGGGCTTGAAGGGGAGGATGCGCTTGAGCGCTTCGCGGACGGCGTCTTCGCGCAAGCGGAAAGCGATGGCGTTTTCCTTGCGGGTGGCCTGGCGGTCCAAGGCGAGGCTGAGCTGATAGAGAAAAAATTCTTCGAAGATGAGCCGCTGCTGCGCGGGAGAACGAAACGTGTTCAGAGCTTCGAGGGATTCGCCGGGTTCCGGGAAGTGCGTGTGAATCAGAGCTTCACCGCGCGCGGGATAGAAGAGCCGCGCTCGCAATCCCTCCGGCAAGACATCCGGCATTCTCTGATCGATGAGCTGCACGGCGGCGTACATCGCGCGGCGAATCTGCCGGGAGCCAAAGGTGCCGATGGCCTCGTAGATCGGCACGATTCTGCCGACTTCGGTGGAATCCATCTCCTCGCTGCTCAGCGTTTCGATCTGCGGATTGATCATCTCCAGCCGCGCGGGGCGCAGCTTGTCGACCTCCGCCTTGCCGTGAAGAATGAGCAGTTGCCCGGGCTTCAAACGCCCTTCGAGATAGCCGCCGTGAAAAAACTTGCACGGCAGCGAACCGCCCGCTTCGTCCTGCACGAGCAGGTGATAGATGGCGTCGCGGCCACGCATACTGCGCACGGCCTGGCCGCTCATCACGCGCGCGCGAATGGTATACGTGCCGTTCGGCTGAATGTCTTTCACTTTGGAAAAATGGATGCGATCTTCATAGCGAAATGGGAGGTACCCCAGGAGATCCTCGAGCGTGTAAATGCCGCGCTGCGCGAGCTGTTCGGCGCGCTGCGGGCCCACGCCTTTGATCATGCGTACTTCGGTGCTGAGGTTCATCGCCATTGTCATCATCTTTATATCATCCCCGCTGCGAACATATGGCAGCGGCGAAACTTGCGTCCCTGCCATCCGTATCGATAGAGTGAGGACTCCGTGTCCCAAACGGGGAGGTTCATGTGACGGGAGACCGTCTGACAGCTTCCGACAAGCGCGCGCTGCTCCTCTGGGTGGTGGCGGGAATTCTCGGGGCGGTATTCGCCTACAAGTATTTTTTCCGCGCTTTCCCCGAAGCGTCCGTCAATTTTCAGGTCTCTCGCGAAGAAGCGCTGGCACGCGCGCAGAAATTCGTCGTCGGCCTTGGTGAGAACGTCAGCGGCTACCAATCTACAATTGTTTTCGATGTCGACGACAATGCCAAGGTCTACCTCGAGCGCCAGCTCGGTTTGCAGCAAGCGAACAAGCTCATGTCCTCCGAGCTGAATATCTGGTTCTGGGACGTGCGTTTCTTCAAGCCGCAACAGGAAGAGGAATTCCGCGTTCGCGTAAGTCCCGCGGGACAGATCGTCGGCTACGATCACAAAATCGAGGAATCGCGCGCCGGAGCCTCGCTCGACCGCGCCATCGCCCAATCCGCCGCGCAAAACTATCTCAGCGCGAAACTCGGACTCGATCTGAGCGGCTGGGACCTTCTCCCGGAAGAGGCCAATTCGAACAAGCGGCCGAACCGTCTGGATTGGGCTTTTACATGGGAAAAGCACGGGTTCCGCGCGAAAGACGCCCCCTACCGTCTGCAAGTAACCTTGCAAGGCGACAAGGTCGGCGGCAGCGAGGAGTTCCTGCACGTACCCGAAGCATGGCAGCGCAGCTACCAGCAACTTCGTTCTTCGAATGTTTTTTACAACCAGGTCGCCATCATCCCGTACATTCTGTTGCTCGGCAGCGCGCTCTGGATGGGCATCACGCTCACAAAGCACGGACAAACAAGCTGGGGCGGGGCCATCAAATTGGGCGTAATCGTTGCGGCACTCTTTTTCCTGATGGAACTGAATCAGTGGCAATTCGCGCGGGCAGGTTACGACACGCACGATTCCTATAGCAGCTTCGTCTTGCTCCGTCTGGGAATAGCTCTAGCCTCCGCGTTGGGGACGGCGCTGATGGTGACGCTAGTGCTCCCTGGCGGGGAGCCGCTCTACCGCGCCTATCAGCCGGATCGCATGCAGCTTTCGAAGGCCTTCACGCTGCGCGGGCTTCGTTCGAAAGAATTCTTCTCCTCGGCTGTTGTGGGACTGGCGTTGGCAGCGGCTCACATCGGCTTCATCGTCGCCTTCTACATGGTGGGCAGCCGTTTTGGCGTTTGGGCGCCGCAGGATCTGAACTACTCCGATGCGGTCAACACTTCCTTTCCCTGGATCGCGGGCGTGGCTATCGGGCTCATGGCCTCCACCAGCGAGGAATTTCTGTTTCGCCTTTTTGCCATACCATTCGTCGAGCGCGTTACCAAGTCCCGGGTCCTTGCCGTCATCTTGCCGGCGTTTTCCTGGAGTTTTCTTCACAGCGCGTATCCGCAGGAACCTGGCTACATTCGCGGGATTGAGGTCGGCATCATCGGCATCGTCGCCGGCATTGTGATGTTGCGCTGGGGCATCCTCGCAACGCTCATTTGGCATTACACCGTTGATGCGTCGCTGGTCGGGTTGCTGCTCATCCGTTCGAACAGTCTTTATTTCAAGATATCCGGCGTGGTGGTGGGCGCGGCCGCACTTGCGCCCTTGGCCTTCTCCTGCATTTTCTATTTGACTCGCGGCAGGTTCGAGAGTGGCGATGACCTTCTCAATCGGGCGGAGAGCGCGCCGGAAATCGATCTCCGGAGCGAACCCGCAGCCGCAACTTCTGAACTCAGATCAAGAGGTTACGACGCCCTTTCTCCCGGCATGATCGCTTTCCTCGCCGTGTGCTTGCTTGCCGGAGGCGTGCTGGCGTGGCGACTGAAGCCGCAGGCCATCGGCGAATACCTGAAACTCTCCGTCAATGCGCGCACGGCCCGCGCACACGCGGACCAGATCATGCGCCAGCGCAGCATTGATCCGAGTTCGTATTACCACGCCACCGTTTTCGTCGATATCGCCGATCCGGTTGTGAATGAATATCTGCGACAGCAAATCGGGATTGCGGGAATCAACGCCTTCTACTCCGAGCGCGTTCCAGCCGCGCTCTGGCGCGTGCGCTACTTCCGCGACAGTCAGCCGGAAGAGTTCGCCGTCATCCTACGGCCCGACGGGTCGCTGCACTCGGTGCGGCATACGCTTGCGGAAGAAACACCTGGCGCGTCGCTCACAAAAGAAGAAGCTGTTGCGCGGGCGGAGAATTTCCTACGCGATGAGAAGAAACTCGATGTTAAGGATTGGACATTGGTCGAATCCACTTCGGATAAACGGCCGCATCGCATTGATCACACACTGACCTGGGAGCAGAATCGTTCGATTCCCGCACCAAGTGTTTTCCTGGGCGTGTACGACCCTAACAGCGCGCACACCCGGATCGAAATGCAAGTATTGGGGAACGAGGTCACAAACTATCGGACTTTCATTAAGATTCCCGACGACTGGCGCCGCAAGCAAGAAGAACTCTCGCTCTTTCGAACCGTCTTCCGTTACGCGATTCCCATCTTATTTTTCGCGGGTCTCGGCCTCACCGCGCTCATTCTTTTTCTGAAGAGCCAGAAATCAGAAGCCGCGCGCTCGATTCCCTGGAGGCGCATCGCGTTCTGGTCGGTGTGGGGGCTCTGCGGTTATCTGGTGGTCTTCCTGCTCGGCAACCGCGTCCCCAGCTTCTTGAATGCCTACAATACCGCCATTCCGCTCAAGATGATGTTTGGCGGGATTGCCATCGGCGCACTGCTGGGAGCTCCTCTCTATTTCGGCGGAATCGCGCTGCTGTTTGGCATGGCGTGGTATTACGCCAGCCGGGCGTTCGGGGAAGATCGTTTGCCTAGCTGGGCTGGGATGCCCGGCGGTTACTACCGTGACGCTCTTTGGATCGGTTTAGGCGGAACAGCAGGTCTGCTTGGACTCGAGCGTCTCCTCGCAGTTGCGTCAACTCATTGGCCGACAGTACATCGCTCGCTCGAGGCTTCGTTCGGCCTGGACTTTGACGCCCTGCTCCCCGCCGCATCGATTCTCGGAGGAACAGTGCTCCGCGGACTCCTTCTTACTGGTCTCGTCACGGCGATTGCCACATTCTTTGCAGCGCAGGTGCGTCAACCCGCGCTGCGCCTGCTGCTTCTGCTCGTCGGTGCGCTCGCTCTAACCGGTGGGAGTTGGGGCAGCCCCGCCGACCTCGCAAAACAATTCCTGGCCCGGCTAATCTTGCTCAGCGTCCTCGTTTTCGGTGTGCGACAGGTGATGCGCTTCAACATTCTCGGCTGCTTCCTCATAGTGGCCGGCACTTCCTTGTTCGGTGGCGCCGCCGAGCTGCTCTCTCAGCCGGATTCGTTCTACCGCGCGAATGGCTATGCCGTTCTGCTGGCGCTGGTTCTGCTCTTCGTCTGGCCCTTCGTGGCGTGGCGCATGGGCGATTCAGGGAGGGCCGCTGGAACTGCCAGTTCAAGCCTCTAGGCAATCAACCGAGGACTAGGGCTTGACTTGGCGAGCCTCGTTTGACGAATTTTCGTGAAATAAAATCCACAACTTCGCCGTTGTTATAGTGGGAAGTGGTGCTCACCCAAGGGCGTAGCAGTGCGTCCAAATTGGGTGGTCGCGTGGTGCGCAGCGTTCAGCCGAGTGCTAGAAATTGAGCTAAGATGTTGTTTTAGAAGCGGCAACACTGGTCCACGCGAAAAGAAAGCGAATTATGCCGCTCCCCAGATTGGCTCTGGCTTTGGCCGATGACAACGGTCGCTCGGGTAGCACAGACGCCGCACTGGCCTCGGTGATCTCTTTGTCCCACCTCGACGAGCGGGCCCTGGTTGCGGAAGCGCAGGCGGGCAGCCGTGCGGCTTTCGAAGAACTGGTGCGCCGCTTCGACCGGGATGTCCTGCGTCTGGCGCTGAATCTCATGAAACGCCCCGAGGACGCCCGGGACGTCTACCAGGAAGCCTTCCTCAAGGTCTACCGCAATCTCCATCGTTTCCGCTTCGAATGCAGTTTCTACACCTGGCTCTACCGCATCGTCACCAACGTTTGCCTGGACCACCTGCGCCGCCGCCAGGCGCGACCCGAAGACCAGGCTCCCGAGCTGAATTCCGGCCTCCATGAGGAGGACATCACCGATTTCTTCGAGCGCCAGCGTGAGCAACGCCCCACGCTGGACCCCGAGCGCACCTTGATCGGCAAGGAAATCAGGGCGCGCATCGCTACGGCAATGGAGCGCCTCTCGCCACGCGAGCGCATTGTTTTTGAAATGAAGCACTATCAGGGCCTGAAGCTCCGAGCGATTGGTGATGCCCTCGGCACCACCGAAGAAACGGTGAAGAATTCACTTTTCCGCGCCACGCGCAAACTCCGGCACGAATTGGGAGGCTTGCGATGAGCGCTTTTGAAGAGAAACTGAGCTGCAAAGATGTGGCACCCCTGCTGGTTTTCTACGCCTGCGACGAACTCAGCGACCGGGAACGCAAACAGATTGAGGCACACGTCGCGAATTGCGCAGCGTGCGCCGCCCAGCTTGCCGGGGAGAGCCATCTCCAGGAAGCCATGATCGCCGCTCTGCAACCCGCCGATGAACTCGATGCTTCCGGTATCCTCCTCTCGCAGTGCCGTAGCGAGCTTGCCGAAGCCCTCGATGATCTTTCCGCGCCTCCGATCCAGGAACACTGGCGTCCCTTCGGCTGGCTGCGCCGCTGGATGGCGCTGCGCCCCGCCTGGAGCGGCGCCCTCCTGGTCCTCTTCGGGATCGTAGTGGGAACTCAAGTTCTTCAGTGGCTGCAAAATGGCAGTAACGGCGGCGCGAACGGCCAGGCGGTGAACGTTTTGGCCAAGCCGCCTCTTACGGATGACCAGCTTTCGAAGATGGTTGTCGGTGGCATTAACTTTTCGCCTTCCGCAGGCTCAGGCGCTCCCGACGTGCAATTGCAGCTTAGCGCCGAGCAGCCGCTGATTCTCTCCGGCAACGTTCAGGACAGCGATATGCGCCGTGTACTCACCTACGTGGTTGAAAATGGGGAGCGCTTCGACTCCGGGATCCGCCTCGATTGCCTCGAAGCGCTGAAGGCGGCGGCGCGGGATCAGCAAGTACGCAAGGCTCTGATCGTCGCGGCCCGCAAGGATCAGAATGCCGCGGTGCGCATGAAAGCCCTGGAGTCGCTTCGTGATGCGGCTTCGGATGATGACGTCCGGCAGGCTCTGCTTGATGCGCTGGAGTATGATGCCAATCCGGGCGTGCGCGTTGAAGCGGTCAATGTGCTTGTTGGATCTTTGCAGCACGGCGATACGGAAGGGATGGCGCCCGAGGTGGGCAACGCCACGCAATCGGTGAAACCCGGCAGTCCGGAAGAAGACCAGTCCGTGGAACGCGTGGTTCGCGTGCTCGAACAGTTGCAACATCAGGATCCCAGCCGCTATGTTCGGTTGCGCAGCGCCGCCGCTTTGCGGCAGATTGGCCCGCGCGAAGTACAGTAGCCGATCAGACGGCAAGGAATTTCGTTTGACGATGAACGTAAGTTTCCATCCCAAGCTATTTTCCATCGCGCGCTGTGTGGCGCTGTTCCACGTTTTGGCACTCGTTTTTTCTGCTGCACGGATCGCACCGCCGGTTTTTGCGGCCGAAGCTAAGGAACCAGCGGCTATTGAACACACCCAACCCGCTGACCCGGGTTCGCAGCACGCCTCCGTTGTTCGCACCGGCGTGTTGAGCACCAGGGATGGTTTGACGCTCCGGCTGACCACGGATCTCGGATCCGTAAACATCAGCCAACTCGAGGCCGGCGCCGCGCCCGTCGTGCGCTACACCGTGCGTATCGAAACCGACGTCCGCGGCTCCGCCGCTCAGCAACTCCTTGATACTTATTCTCTCAAGGCAAAGTCGATCCCCTCGGGGGTGGAAATCACCGGCATGCTTCCGCCGCAAGCGGCGCGCGCCGCGGATGCCCAGTTCTGGGTGCAGTTTGAGGTCGCCGTGCCGCGCGGCTACAGCGTCGAAGCGGACACCGAGGCTGGCGACATCACGACTGGAGACATCGGTGGCACCACCGCCCTCCACACCCAAGGCGGAAATATTAGGACGGGACGCATCGGTACTTCGGGACTCCGTGACACGTCGAGGGGGCGCTCCGCCGCCAAAGTGGAGACGGAAGGCGGGCACATCCAGGTTCTCGATGTCGCGGGTGACCTCATGGCCTTCACCGGAGGCGGACACATCAACGTGGGCAACATTGCGGGAGACGCTTCGCTGCGCACCGGGGGCGGCCATATCCGCGCCGGCCAAATCGTAGGGCGCGCCGAACTGGAAACTGTTGGCGGCAACATCACCGTCGCCCATGCTGGGAATTTCGTCAGCGTACGCACCGGTGGCGGACAAATCGATTTCGGAGAAGTGCGCGGCTCGGTGCATGCCCAGACCGGCGGGGGCGGGATTCGTGTCATGTACGTTTCCGGGCCGATGGAACTGGAATCGAGCAGCGGCAGCATCTGCCTGACTCGAGTTGCCGGCGCTCTGCAGGCGGCCACCTCCGGCGGAACGATTAGGGCCTGGATTAATCCAGATTCTCCTGTGGGAGGCGGAAACGTGCGGCTCGCGGGCGCATCACAGCTTGCTTCCGGCAATGGCGATATCATCGTGTTTCTCCCGCGGAATCTCGCAGCGAACATCGACGCTACCGTGGCCAACGGGGGCGAACGCCGCATCGAAGCGGATCCTGCGCTGCACTTGACGATGCAGTCGTCCACCAGTGGCTCCGGTCCCGTACATGCCATGGCTGTTTTGAATGGGGGCGGCGCGCCGCTCAAATTGAAAACTACGGCCGGAAAAATTCGTCTGCAGTTCCTGGATTCTGAGATTGCTCTTCACGAATCGCTCATCCGCGAGCAGGTGGACCGCCTCAACAAGAGACTGACAGAAAATGGGTTCCCTTCGGAATCGTTTTCCCTCGGAGCAGTGCCATCAACCCCGGCCTTACCCGAAGCGTCGACTCCACCAGAAGCCAAGACCGACCGGCTCGAAAGCTGGCTCGACTGGCTTGAACGCAGTTTCCGTGGCGGAATCAGCGAAGATCCTGACGAATTCCAGAAGCGGCTCGTCAATTCTCCGAAGCCTTCGTATCCGGCGCTCGCACAGCGTGCTGGCTTGCAAGGCTTTGTGAAGCTCCAGGTGCGGGTAAAGAAAGACGGCAGCATCGAAGTGCAGAAACTTATTGAAGGCGAACCAGCGCTCGCCGATGCCGCCATCGCCGCCGTGAAACAGTGGCGGGCAAAACCGGCTTCCATGAACGGCAAGCAGGTCGAAGTGATTTCGACCGTGACGTTTAATTTTCAGTTGCACTGAGCGGCAGCCGCCTCGGCGCAAGCGAATTTCTAGTCCTCGGTTCTCGTTGGTAGCACGTACTCGAAGGGGGTAGAACGTTATGCTTCGTCCAGCTCTCCGCGCGACTGCTCTATTTGTATTGCTTCTGGCCGTTATCTGGGCCATTCCCAGCTTCGCCATCAGCAAGGAGTTCAATCAAACGTATCCTCTGCAAGCTGGGGGTGCCCTGGAATTGCAGAACGTCAACGGAACCGTGGACGTGCAGGGCTGGGACCGCAACGAGATTGAAATCCACGCGGTAAAGACCGCGAAACACAAGGAGTCGGATCTTGAGCGCGTTTCCATCGAGGTTGACGCCAAGCCGGAGGTCATCACCATCGTCACTCGCTATCCGCAAAACGAGGGCGTGGAAGTAGCCGTGGATTACAACATTCACGTTCCGCACGGCGCCCGCGTCGAGCATATCGGCACGGTGAACGGCACGCTGCGCATTGCCGGAGTCGAAACCGTGGAAGACCTGCACACCGTGAATGGCAACATCGAAGTCTTTGAGGCCGGCGGGAGCGTTCATGCGCACACCACCAACGGCAATGTGCACCTGGAGTTGGCGCATCTTCCTGACAAGACGGGCGTGACAGCGGAAACCACAAACGGTTCCCTCGTCCTCGCCGTGCCACCCGACATGCAGGCGGATGTCGAAGCTCGCTGCCTGAATGGAAACTTCTCTTCCGAACTCCCCATGACGATGGAGAGTAACCAGCGTCCGCGGGAAATGCATGGCAAATTGGGCCGCGGGGGCGCGCCGATTCATTTGCGCACCGTGAATGGCGGGATTCGGGTGGTCATTCTGCGGTCAACCGTCTGACGCTTTTCCTTCTGGTGCGTCTAACCGCTGAGGAGGATGGGACGACAATGAACAAACGAAATTTGTTTACCATTGGTGGTGTTGTGGCCCTTGGGCTGGCGCTGATTGCTCTGCCCGCCAGTTCCGCAAGACCGCAAAAGCCCGATGATTCTACGATCGCACGCTTGCAGCAAAGGATCGATGAGCTGCAGGCAAAATTACAGGCGCAGCTCGAGAGCTGGCAAGATCAAGAGGCAGAACTCGCTGACACAGAAGTTCTCGCGGAGTCCGCGCGGGCTCTCGCTCCGGAAGATCAGGACTCCAAGCAGATCGAAGTCCTGCCGAGCATCGAAACGGATGATCTGAATATCGTCATCGGCGACGACGGTTCGAGTTGGCTCGGCGTCGAAACCCATGAAGTGACGGCCGACAAAACCAAGGAACTGAAGCTCTCCGCCGAGCGCGGCGTGGTCCTGGGAAAGATCGTTCCGGAAAGCCCGGCGGCC
>WNFA01002407.1_pt1 | contig 21364 bp, 23 predicted proteins | sample 5400481 | NCBI WGS metagenome assembly WNFA01 (sample SAMN13153340, study PRJNA577476) | soil metagenome | isolation source: 120 cm saprolite under Douglas fir tree site 2 hole 1 replicate 2 | place: USA:California | collected 2015-04-18
CAGAGACGGCAGTCGCTACCGCCTCCTTCACTCCTCTCCGCACTCGCCCGGCCAGCAGTGATTCCCTGAACACCCCCCAGGCTCCCGCCAGGATCTCCGGAGCGGGCGAGTGCATGGCGAAAGGCTCTGGCACAATGGGGACCAGGCCCATGTCTTCCTTTGCCTGTGTATAGACGTGCGCGACCAGGCCGCTGGCCTTCGCGCTTTCGACCGGCTCGATGTAGCGAAAAACGCTGTTCGACACGTGTTTTCTCCTCACGTCAACCGGAAAGTCCTCGGTTTGGGCGCCATTCCCACCGCAACGGGCGCTTATCTCGCGCGCCACGCTCCATAGCTTTGAAGTCCCGCGAAGGCGGAGACGACGAAAGCGGCCAGGGCAACGCTCCACTTTCCCGCGGCGGTGAATGGAACCCAGCTGGTGAGCAGGAGGGCTACGCTGCCGAGGACCCAGGCACCGTCGATGGTGGCATACAGGAAACCGGTTTGCCGATCAATTGCCCGGCGGGCGGCAGCCACGAAGAGCGAGGCCGCATAGAGCAGGAGGAGCGCGCCGATGACCAGCAGGATGAGTGGTGAGCTCAGACCTAAGAAGGAGGTGATCGGCACGGCTCCCGCGATGAGGGCGATCCCGCTGACGCTCGAGAAGATGCCGTTCGCTTGTAAGGTACGGCGGAGCAAACGCGTGGTGGATGTTGGCGATGGAGATGTCGTCTGTGTTGCCATGGGTGAGAACCTTTCTTGTTGTTGTTTTGCTGTTCTCACCATAAGGCTAAAATACCTGCCAGTTCCAGTCAAACCGCTGCCAAACGCTGCCAGTTTTCCCCTCACCGGCCCACGGGAGCTCGAAATTCCTCTTCCTCGCCTCACGACGCCTGGTCTGGCCAGACCCTTATTCACCGCGACTCTACGCGCCTCGAGCCCGAATGTCCTGGGCCACGAGCTTTGTCGCTGCCATCTGCCAGTTGTGCAGGGTGCGCTCAGGGATGGTGGTACGAAACCACTCGAGCGCTTTTTGAGCGACGGGGTCCGAGCCGCCATGCTGTGCGCGGCGGCTGTACGGCTTGATCCCTGCCACGTAGGGGAAATAGAGCGCGTTATAATGCCGCCATTCGTCAGAGGTGCCGAAATCTCCTTTCTGCCGGGGTTTCAGGCGGGCGATGCTCTCGCTGAGCAGGGCTTTGAGTTCGATGGCCCGTTCGATGACGTCATCCTTTGCGTGGCGCTCGGCCAGGCGGGTCTCCACGAGCGGTAGGTTGGTGAGCGGGCTGGTCGCCAGGCGGGAGAGGTCGCCGAAGTGACTGAGGGCGCGCCGGGTGAGGCGGGTGAACTCGCGGTCGTCGAGCGCTTGCAGATCGAGAGCATGGTTCACGCGTGGCACAACGCTCGCAGCGGTGCGCAGTTCGGTCCTGGCTTTCCGCAGCTGCGGGACGTTGAAAAATGCCAGCGCGTCCAGGAGCGCCGCCAGTTGATTCGAGAACATCTGCGCGGCGATGGAGGTCGCGAGGACGGTGAACAGGAGTGCAAGGAGGGGAAAGGTGAGGCCCGTTCCCAGGAGGATCACCAGCACGACCTGTCCGGCGAACAGCAAGGCCGCGCCGAAGGAGAAGTCGAACGAGCGGAACACGTCGGGCAGGAGTGACTCGCCCTGCTCATGAGCATCCACCACGGCAAGAGCAGTGCCAGCAACGAGGAGGTCAAAACCAAAAAGGACGAGAAGCCAGGTGTGTGGCAGCCAGGCTTGCAGGAGAAAGAAGAGCCCGGTGCTCAGGATGAAAAGGAGCAAGGTGATGAGAAAAACGACGCGAGCAGGTGTGGGTCGAAGCGAACGCAGGCCCGACCAGGCCAGGCACACGACTGCGACGAAAGGGAGGAAGACGAGCGCGTAAAAGACGAAAGTGGCGAATCCGGGGTGAGGTGCGCCGGTTGTTCCATCAAAGACGAGTGGAGTGCCAATGCTCAATAGGATACAGAGTGCGGTAACGGGTAAGATAGTGTAGAGCCAGATACTGGTAAGACGAGCACGAAACGGAACGTCTTCGGGTAAGAGGGCGATGAGGACGCCCGTCCAGAAGCAGACCGGAAGGGCGAAGAGCGACCAGCCTACACGTGCCAGCGCGACTGCGAGGGCGGATGTCGGAGTGTAGGGGCTCAAGATGGTGCATGCCCAGCCGAGGGCTGAGGAGACCAGGCCAAGGCCAGCGAAACGCAGTCGTGGGCTGGTTAGATCACGACTGATGAGGTACAGCCCGAACCAGAAGAGGATGGCAAAGAGGAGAATGGCAACGACCATACGTTTCCCTTTCGTGTAGCGGTGTCACGGGGATCCTCGCATTTTTCGATAGCTCATCACGAGTAGAGCATGGGTACTCGCAACCAGTCAGGGTGTTACTCGTCGTCCTTCGAAAGAACAGGGTCGCGGAGCAGGTACTGCGTGCCCCACTCGGCCATCTGCGCAATGATGGGCAGTAGACTCTCGCCTACAGCAGTCAGGGTGTACTCTACCTTTGGCGGAACGACCTGGTATTCGGTCCGCTCGATGAGACCCAGCGCGGCCAGAGCCTTCAGTTCGCGACTGAGCACGCGCGGCGCGATCTCCGGACTGCCGCTGATGTCGCGTAAGAGTCCTTTCTTGATCTCCCCGTAGCGACGGGCTCCATCCTGAAGATCCCATAAGATGCGGAGCTTATACTTCCCATTCATAATCTGCTGAAACCCGTCAACGGGACAATCAAATCGCTTTCGCGCTAGTGTATCCTGACGTTCCGCGCTCATCTCGTTCCTCCCTCAGACGACCCGGCCATAGCGGGCGACGCACTGTTCTACGTCTTTCCCGTTCCCATAGTATCATTTTTGTCCCTACTTGCCAAGTGATACGTAGGCGCGTATCATACAGCGCGCGACACGAGAAATACGTCGCCAGGCGTAACTGGTGACGATCACGTTAAGCAGATGACAGGAAAGGTGAGATATGGAGACACAACTGTATCACGACCGGTTTGGCGTCATTTCCTACGACGATGCCCGGAAAATTCTCGAACTGCGCTGGTTCGCGGCGACCGCGTCCATGACCGACGATGACTACATGCGGTGGCTGGAGCGCTATGCAGCCGCCGCGGAGCAGTACCACGCCCCGTTTACACTGATCGATACACGGGAGTTCAAGCACCATCCTGGCGCGCACACGGGGCCATGGCGAGAGGAACACATTATTCCGCAATACAACCTGGCCGGCGTGAAGAAATTCGCGTTTCTGCTGCCTGCGGGAACGTCGCCGAAGACCGAGCCGATGCCAGAGGGAGCGGCCCAGTTCCCGACTGGATACTTCGACACGCGCGAGCAGATTGACCGCTGGTTTACCTCGTAGTCCCATATGATACAGGAGTGTTACCGGTGCATGGCGAGGTCACAATCCCTGATTGTGGTTGAGAGAGGCAATCGCCAGGTAAGTGTCCAGTTTACAAACGTTCTTAAAGGATTTGAGCAACATCGCACTGACGCAAGCGAGTACAAGCATTGAAAGGAAGAGAAAAGCTCGATGTACATCCTCTTCATCAATCCCACGAAGTCACCGCAGGCTCTCACGCCCGTGTTTCCTGCCCATAGCGAGTTTTTGGAGAGACACTGTAGGGCAGGCAAATTCATCCTGACGGGCGGGCTGACTGCCAGACCGGCTGGGATGGTGCTGGCAAATGTCAACAGTAGGGATGAGTTGAAAGCAATACTGGCGGAAGATCCGTTTGTCCGTGAGCAGCTAGCGGAATATGAGGTGATCGAGTTCAAGCCCTCGAGGTATCACGAGAGCCTGGCTTCGTTGATTGCCCTTTCTCCCGAGAATAGTTGAGTTGCATGCGGAACCGGGAGACAGAGGACGATCGTCCTCTGTCTCCCGGTTGTTCTCATGGAATCAGGTAATCTCATTTGCTGCACAGGGAGCAATCCATTCACAGTGCTGGTGCGCCAGCGATGGCTCCGGTCGATCCCTCCACGGGTCTCTCTTTCTGGCCTAGTGGCCTTCCACCAAAAAGAGCCGGGTGTTGGCCGTCTTGAGACGGCTATCTTTGAGCAACAGGTAATATGCTCAGCGCTCGTGTCAAGGGCCTGAGTTAGCTCATTTGCTGAATATTGCGAGCACTCTGGCCTGCTTTGCCCTCGACTAGCTCAAACCGCACCGCAACGCCGGATCTGATGGTGCGATAACCTTGCCCGGGAAGAGCAGTAAAATGAAAGAACACATCGTCATCCGATCCCTCTTGTGCGATCATGCCCACCCCTGCCTTGAGGTCAAACCAGTGCACAACCCCTTGCGCGACTTTCAGGCCGTTGGCTCCCAGCGGCGGTGCGCCATGCGCCCACTCCTGCTGGGGTATGCGAATCTGCCGCACTGCTGGCGTATCGTACGTCTCGTAGCGGTAATCGGAGCGGCTTTCCATGATGGCGCGCAGGTCGTGCCGCAGTTCCTCGTTGGTGGGCCGACCGACAAAGTACCATCCGTTATAGATAGCGTGGATGCGCAAGTCTGGTCGCAGCACAAACGTGTACGGCTGAGCGCGATAGGCGTACTCGCCCTCCGTCTCGTCAAGCATGCCGAGTTGCTTGATGACGACGCGCTCTTCGTCAGACAAGAAGGTCCACTGCGCCCCCAGCCCGGCGCGAAAGGCGGCCTGCACGAGTGGCGGGTCAGCGCTCACCGCTGCCAGCTTGCCGTAATTGACAGCCAGTTCGTGCTGGAACTCTACCAACTGCCGCATCTGCTGCTGATCACGTGGGCAGAAGAACCCGCGATAAAAGACGAGGATCAGTGGATAGCCATCCAAGAAACCCAGATGTCTGTCGAGGAGGCCGGGCTTCGTGAAGTGTGCGAGCCGTGTCAACTCGTTCTGATGATTCGGCAGTTCAATATCGGGAAACTGGTCATTCACCTGAAGATTGGTGGTCATAAGCATCCTCGCCTTTCGTGAAAGTAGAGATGCCATGCTTGCTCGTCTCGTCGAAGCGCTCAATGGTACGGCGTTGGTGCGCTGATGAGGATTTCTCGGTTCTGACATCTTATTCGAGGGAAGCATCGCTACTCAAGCGGATCACCTCTTCACCGCTATGGAGCGTCGCATCCCACGTGATCCTGATGGCTGCCTTCACGCTCTGGTGAGCTGGACACCCTTCGGGGTGGACGTGCAGTGCGCGTTCAGCCGCAGCGCGAGATTCGGGCGGAACGGTCAGGTCGTAGTGGACAGCAATCGACTCGATGCGGATCGTCTGGCCAACCCCCACAATCCGCCCATCGACGGTTGCTGTGTACAGTTGACGATCAAAAGGAATCTTGCGCCCTGACAGGGCACCGGCAAGTGTGCCGTACATTCAGCCAGCGACGGCGGCAACGATGTGATCTAACGTCGATGCGATTGGAGGGCCCTCTTTGGCCCCATAATACTCGCGCAGTTTCCCCTGCACGCCATACACGACGGGCGTGGCTACTTCACCGAGATACGCATTGCGGTAGCTGTCTTTATACAGGAGCCGGGCATGTGAGAGGTACTCAAATGCTTCTGACATTGTTTGCGTTCCTCCTTTGAGCAATCAAGAACAATGATCTAAGACAAGGTGTTGTTGCGTGGAAGTGAACACCTCTCAAGTTGGTTACTACGCTTTCTGCAGGTACTTGAGAAAATTGATGGCATCGGCTGCAACGAGGCGGCCAATTGCGCCGCTCGAGTAGACGGCTACAACTGTCCCATCAGGCCGAAGCACAAATCCGGTTGCCTGCAGGTAGAGTGGATCTTCGTTGATGGAGGCTCCAATCATCTTTGCCACTTCACGAGTGTCAAGTCCGTATAGCACCGGGAAAGTGAGTCTGTGCCGTTCGACGGTCTGCTGCGCCTGCTCAAGGGAATCGACAGAGAGCGCGACGACCTCGGCTCCCAGCTCGTTCAATTGCGCTCTCGCTCGTTGAAAGTCCAGTAACTGCTGGCGGCAATACGGGCACCAATGGCCTCTATAGAACAGCAGCACAGCCCACCGACCTGCCAGATCCTGGGGAACGGACATTTCGCCACCTCCTACGCGGGAAGCGGTGATCGTTGGAAAATGTTCACCATTGCTTAAACGCATATCTGATCCTTCTTTTTCGCTCTGCTCTACCTCACTCCAGCACGAATCGGTGATGGTTGCTCGGCAAGTTCACTCTGGAAGCATGTAGCCAGCCGGTAGTGTATGAGCGAAAGCTATGGACCCCAGGTGAAGATTAGGTCACCTTGCGGGTCGGGCAGCACATCCTGCACATTCCATCCAAGCAAGCCCTGAAGCTGTGCTCGCAGCCAGCGCTCCAATGGACGCTCTGCGGTCGCCAGTTGCTGCAGCGTCTGTTGCAGCTCCTGCGTGTGTAGGGTTATGAGCATCAGGTCACCATGGAGCAGTTGCACCAGCCTGACCTGCACCTGGGCGATCCCCATATGTCGACAGGACGCTTCGAACTCCTCTTTGCGTGATTCCACTATCTCCTGGTACAGGCGTCGCCACTGCTCCTGGGTTCCCGGTCGCAGTAAGTAGACGATCTGTAGCTGCGCCATAAAGCAACGCTCCTTTATTTGCTCGTCTTTGTCCATCCTGCCTGGTTCGACGCGTTCCACGAGACCCTATGCATATGTTGGGCACTCCGTCTGGGGGACAGGTAACCTCATCACTCCTTCCACAACCGGCTGCCCTGGTCCTCTCTGGTGCTAGTATGACCAGGAAGCGTCAAGAAAACGTGAAGAGCAGCGTCAAGAACGGGAAGTCCCTCCCCAGTAGGCCATGGTGTGGCCACAGCAAGAGATTTCGTGAAGCAGTGGTTGTGTTTGACCTGGAACAATCTCACATGGTACAATAGCTCTACAGTGGTCAGGACACAGGGAACAACGGATTTTCCTCTTGCTCATCAGAACGCTCGATCGCCTGGCAGCACGACCGCAACTTCTGCATGTAAGGAGGCGAGGCTGAGCTTGTGAGGAACTGTTCGCTGCATCCATTATCCTTTTATATGAAGAGAACATGCCATGGGTCTGTTACGTCTGGCTGTGCTCGGTGCACCCGAAGTGTTTCATGACGGCAACCGCCTCACCTTTTCCTTGCGCAAGGCGCAGGCCTTGCTGCTCTACCTGGCGGTCGAAGGCGGCATGCATCCCCGCAGCAAGCTGGCTGCCTTCCTGTGGCCCGATAGTGAGCCCCACGCTGCTCGTACGGGTTTGCGCACCACCCTTACGCTGCTGCGGGGCCTGTTCGCTGACTCCGACGCTTCGCCTTCCCAGCACAGCCATCTGCTCATTGAGCATGAGATGCTTGGCCTGAACCCGCATGCCCCGTTGGAGTTGGACCTGGACGTGGTGCAGCAGGCCTACCAGGCCCTGCGGCTCTCCGCAGCCCATACTGAGCAGCAGCGCGCCACCCTGGTCGCTCTATTCCAGCACGCCCTCGCCCAGGTGCGCGGCCCCTTCCTCGATGGCTTCTGGCTGCGCGAGGAGACTGGCTTTGACGCGTGGGTCCAGCAACAGCAGCACCAGTGGCAGGTGCGCCTGCTCCAGCTCTTCGATCGGCTCTCCGCCTTTCAGGAGGAAGCCTTTGAGTTGGAGCAGGCCCGAGCCACCCTCACCCGCTGGCTGGCGCTCGATCCGCTCTCGGAAGAGGCCTCTCGGCGCTTGATGCGGGTCCACCTGGCGCGGGGCGATGCGGTCGCCGCCTTGCGGGTCTATGCCACCCTCCGGGCGCGCCTGGCCGAGGAGTTGCAGGCCGAACCCTCGGCGGACACCGTGGCCCTGGCTGAGCACGTTCGCGCTACCTCGGCGGCCAGCCGCGGGAGTCACCCAGCCCATTCCTCCCCCGCCACGGTGGAGAGCCGACCGCCAAGCGAGCTGGTGGCCCCGCTGGTCGGACGGGCCGCGGCGTTCACGCAGTTGGTCGGGAGCTTTCAGCAGGCGCGGCAGGGGCGGCCGCAGGCTGTACTGCTGGAGGGCGAGGCTGGCATTGGCAAAACGCGGCTGGCTCGCGACTTTGCAGCCTGGGCCGACGCTCAAGGTGCTGATGTACTGAACGGGCAAGCCTTCGAGATGGGAGGACGACTGCCCTATCAGCCGCTGGTCGAGGCCGTGCGCCAGCGGTTGGAGGAGGAAAACGCACCGGAAGACTTGTTGGACGACCTGTGGCTGGCCGAACTGTCGCGTCTGCTGCCCGAGCTGCGGGTGCGCTACCCTGATCTGCCTGCTCCCACCGAGGATGAGCTGACCGCCAAGCTGCGGCTGTTTGAAGCGATGGCGCGGTTGGTGGACGCCTTGAGCAAGCGTACGACACTGGTGCTCCTGCTGGATGACCTGCACTGGATCGATGGCGCCTCCCTTGACCTGGTGCGCTACCTGGGACGGCGCTGGAGCAGGCATGGCAGCCGGGTACTGTTGCTGGGCACGATACGTAGTGAAGCGAGAGAACTCAACTCGCAGCTCTCCACAGATCTCTCCAACCTGGGCCGCGACCTACCACTCACCCGGATCGCGTTGCAGGCGCTGAGCCAAGCCGAGACGATGCAGCTCCTTCAGGCCATCGCAGGAGAGGCGGAACCTGGAACCAGCACTGGAGGTGAGCAGCGTGAGCACAGCGCAGTTATGCCAGTCACGCCAGGGGCCGAGCCTTCGTCCGCATCGCAGACGAAGCTTTCCACGCTGGGCGACTTCCTGTTTGCGCACACGGGCGGGCAGCCGTTGTACCTGCTGGAAACGCTCAAGCTGTTCCGCGACCGGCAATGGTTGGTACCGCGGTTGAGTGCGAATGGTACCTGGGGGCTGGAGCCGACCGTGGAGATGGCCGCGGCTCTCGCGCAGAAGCAGTCCCGGCGCGAGCTGTTACCGCCCTCGGTGCGAGCGATGATCCTGGCACGGCTGGCACAGCTAAAGCCTCCCGCGCGCCAACTGGTGAGGGCCGGTGCCGTGCTGGGGAACCAGGCGACAGCTTCGCTCCTGTGGCAACTGGCCGAGATGGGCACTCTACCCGGGGGGCAGGTATCGCAGGCAGGCGTCGAAGGCCTGGAGGAGGCCGTCGGCAGTGGGCTCCTGCGTGAGGAGGAAGCAGGTCCGGGCCGTCCGGGCAGCTATCGCTTCGCGCATGACCTGATCCGGGATGTGGTCTATACTGAGCTAGGCGCGGCGCGGCGGCACGTCTTGCACCAGCGCGTCTTGGCGCTGTTGCAGACAGAAGGAGCCACCGCCGCCGAGCTGGCGTATCACGCGAGGGCCTCGGCCTCTCCCGAGGCCGCCTCTCGCTACAGCATACAGGCAGGTGATGAGGCACTGGCCGTCTTCGCCGTCGAAGACGCCATCGGGCACTACGAAGAGGCGCACACCTTGCTCCAGGAGCAGCGACTGCGGAACGTGCTAGAAGTTTCGGAGGTGGAACACCTCTACGTCTACCTGGGGCGGGCCTATGCCTTCCAGAACGCCTGGCAGCAGGCTCAACAGGCCTATGAAGAGCTCCTCGCCTATGCGCAACACCAGCGGCTGCCCAGGCTGGTCAGCATAACCCTCAACCGCCTGGCGATTCTGGCGGTCCAACAGTCGCACGACAAGCCACAGGTGCGAGCGCTCCTGGAGGAAGCCTGGCGCATGGCAGAGACCAGTCACGATCAGCGGGCGCTGGTGGAAACGGAGTGGAACCTGGCCCAGATCACGTCCCTCGTGTGGGTGGACACAAAGCAGGCTTTGTCGCATGGACAGCATGCGCTGGAACTGGCACGAGCGAGTAACAACCAGGAACTGGAAGCCAGAAGTCTCTCCTTGCTTGGATGGATCCATATTCGTATAGGAGACTTTCAGGAGGCTCTGCACGCTCTGGAAGGGTCTCTGACGCTATACGCGCTCTTTGGTACCGAGCAGGCCGCTTCGCAGGAGCTTTCACTTCCCTCCTTTGCCATTGGCGCTCCGCCCACCCAACTCTTGACGAATCGCGCGTCAGAAGCCTTGAGCTGGGCGAACCTGGCTTTCGCACAAGTGCATGCTGGGCAGGTACACGACAGCATACACAGTGGCCGCAGGGCACTCACGCTCTCCCAAGAGAGCAAGAACGGTTGGGCATACATCTACAGCACGCTCTGCCTCGCGCATGGATTGCTGGACGCGGGAGCCTATGAAGAGGCACTCGTGCTCATGCATAACGCCGTCGCGCAGGCACGGACCTTTCCTCCAACGATAATTTTCCAGCGCTTTCTCATTGCCCTGGGGAAGACGTATCACGCCTTGCAGCAGTGGGAAGAGGCGCACCGAACGCTCGCAGAGGCAGAAGCCGTTGCAGAGACGTTAGACCTCGGACCACTGCGCGTATCCGCCCTGTCGCAACTGTGCATGCACTATGCCGAAGCCGGGGAGTGGGAAGCAGCCTACCGCTATGCCTTGAAGGCCATCACCGTACGCAAGAGCTCTGATGTGGCATTGCTCGTGCTGGATTTCTATCGTCAATATGAAACGGAAGCCTTACTGCGTGGGGGGGATGAGCGCCAGGCGAGAGCAGCAGTGCAACGACTCGGGGAACGTCTGGGGAACTATCGGCGCTTCCACATTTCCTACCTGCGGTCGTTGGCAGTCCTGGCTGCCTGGGATGGGCATAGCGAGCAAGCCATCGGCCACCTGGGCGAAGCCGCCCAGGTGGCTGTTGACATCGGGTTGCCGGGAGAACAGTGGCAGATCCAGGCGATGTTGGGAAGGGTGTATGAGGCAGAGGGCCTGCCTACGCAAGCACAAACAGCCTTTGGTGAGGCAGCGACGATCATCCGGGGGCTGGCCGCGGGCATCGGGGATGAGGCGAGGCGTTCGATCTTTTTGGCTGGGCCGCAGATTCAGCCGGTGTTGCAGCAAGCCCAACGCGAGGCCTCTCAGGTCCCGAAAGACTACGGATAGGCGAGTTTGCAGCGCGTCTGAGCGCACGAAACTGCATCACTCTGACGTTAGTCTCCGTCACGCCCATGCTGACAGCGGTCTGCCGTACTGAAAGATTGAGCAGAAACCGGCAGGTCAGGACCTCCCGATCGCGCTCGGGCAGGCTTTGGAGGATGTCCTCTACACGGCCTGCCACGCTGCTCTGAGGAGGGTCTGCATCACTCGGGCCCTCCCAACCTGCTTCTACCAACGCTTCCAGTGAATGTGTTGCTGCTCGACGATAGTGGGCACGCCAGTAGTCTGCAATGGTCGTCCGGGCAACCAGAAACAACCATGCAGAGCTACTGTATGCGTTGCGCTCAAGATCCAGACTGCACATGGCTTTGAGAAAGATCTGCGACGTCAGGTCCTCAGCCACTTCCCGGTTCCTCACATGACTATACACGAAGCGATAGATGCCGTCGAGATTCTCTTGATAAAAGAGCTCAAACTTCTGTACCTCTGCTCTCATTGTCATTCGCACTGTGGACTTCCTCATATCATACCCCCCGTGTAATCGTATCTCTATATACGTCCAGTGAAGAGTTGCGGGATAGGTATTACCTTGAGTTGCGGCCCCCCGCGCTTGCGAGGGGCCGCAACTCCTGGATCGATCAGTGTTTGCGTTCACCACTTCCATCGAAAGACGGCCCTTAGGAACACAAACACTGAAGCCACTACCTGGGTGGGAACTGCGAGTTCGGGACGGGAGTGGCGAGGTTAGCGGTTGGAGCCATGGCTGTGAACCCGATGACCGCACAGTTGATGTCGACTCCTTGGGCACCATAGGGGGCGGGCTGGCCAGTGGCAGGATCGATGCCCGTCAGCAGGTCGGGACGGGTGGCCGCCAGGTTGAAGACGACGACCTCGTCGATCTGCCGCGTGTTGAGTCCGGCTTTCACTGCCTTATCGGTCCACAGACCGAGCTGCGCGTCCCACAACGGGCTGTAGGCTTGGGCATGCCGGGGGTCGGACAGGGTGGGGAAATCCCCGAACACGTTGAGCAGGTCGCCCCCATTGCGCAGGGCGTTGATCAGGGCCGTGTTATCGGCTGAGGCGTCCTCGCTGGCGTGACCATCGCGGACCAGGTGCACAAATCCCTGGGCCTGCGGGTTGTTGGCGCCCGTCTGCCCGTTGATGAAGCCGAAGAGCCGCTCGCGGGCGGACCCCAGAAAGTCGTCGCCGCCGTTGTACGCTGCTTTGTCCAGCGCAGGCACGTAGGTCGAACGCTCCAGCACCGCGGTCAGGGGCTGACCGGCGTCTGTGCTGAGGTACACAATCGGCTGACCGGCGTCGAAGCCTTTGACAAACAACATGTCGACCCACGACTCCAGGAACTGTCCGGGAGGCGACGTCGGGGGGGCGATGTGGATGCCGAGCACCCGGTCACCCGTGTTGGTGTGGTGCACGACGTCGAACGGACCGTCGCCGGTGGCCACGATGGGAGCGTTGTAGACGACCGGCGAGCCGGCAATCTGAATAAACGGGCTGTATCCCGGGCCGGCCACGGCACCGGGCTGGAACTGGGCGAGCGGGAAGCCGTTGGGTCCGGGCACCGCGATCCGGGTGGGACTGAAATCCGGTGCGCCCTGGAAGTGGACCAGCGCTGGCCCGAACGGATTCTGCGCGGGTGTGGGGTTGTCGATGGTCACCGTCTGCACGCAAGCGGGGCAGCCGATGCCGATATTGGCGAGCTTGGGCGCAAAGTTCACGCCCAGGTCATGCGCCAGCCCGGCGTCGGAGGCATCCAGGAGGACGAACCAGGCGGTCTTGCCATAGGCCTCCCCTTTGTATAGCGGGAGGCGCACCGTCTCGTTGCTGAGATTGACCTGGATGGCGCTCTCTTCGGTCAGGTGGTCCCTGGGCAGCAGACCACTGAGCTGTCCCAGTCCTCCCGGCTGGTCCTTGGTGACGGCCGATGCCGACCTCACTCCATGCCCGATAATTCCGGGTACGAGGGCAACAAGCGTTGCCACGAGTATTACAGCGATCAGTGCGATCATTACACGCTTGTTGGCGCGTGCCGATCTGAAGGGTCGATGTTCCATCTTGATTGTAAGCCTCCATGTTCTAGTGATATTGTGGTACCAAAACAAAAGATGTAGCTTTCTGGCTCTCCGCGAGCGCCAAACAGCACAATGTCCAAAGATGCACTACGTTTTCTGTCCTTTGAGGGAACGCTTGAGGTCTCCTTTGCTAGTATGACCAGGAAGCGTCAAGAAAACGTGAAGAGCAGCGTCAAGAACGGAAAGTCCCTCCCCATCAGACCACAGCGCTGCCACGGAAAGCTGATGAAGTGAGAAGGCTTGACCGGGATTTCGTCTCGTATGTGCATACAAGAGTGGAGTGCAAAACCGCGATGAGGTCCTGGCGTTTGCTCCGAAGAGGTGAAACCTCTCTCGCAATAAAAAAACCTGTTGCCATGATGACAACAGGTCTGTCGCGTTGCGTTACTCGTTGTTTTCCTGAACCATCAATGGAGCAGGGCTTTGGCTAAGATCCGCCACGCTTGGATCGGGGAAGCCCCCGGCTCGCTCCCGAGCACCTGGATGCAGACATGGTCGGCACCAGCCTCAAAATGCGTCTGGAGCTTTGCAAGCACGTCGTCCATGTGACCCCACGCTACAAGTGCGTCCACAAGACGATTGCTTCCCCCAGCAGCAAATTCATCGTCGGTGAAGCCGAGCCGCCGGAATTTCGCCAGATGAGCAGGCAACCGAAGATAGGTCTCAAGATGAGCGCGAGCGATTCGTCTCGCCTGGTGTGAGTCAGTTTCAAGCACGACAGCGTGTTCGACAGCAAGGAACGCCTTGGGGCCAAGCAGTTGACGTGCGTCGGCCGTGTGTTGTGCGGTCACTTTGTAGGTATGTGCTCCTGCACTGCGCTCCGCAGCGAGCTGCAACATCGCCGGACCATATGCAGCAAGCACCCGCACTGGCTGGAACGCTGGTTTGGGAGTCACCAGTGCAATCCCATCCATCTCATCAAGATAGGTTCGCATGGCCTCAAGCTGGCTGACACCTCCGAGTCCAAGACCCAAGAGATGCCGACCCGGATACGCCTCTGCTAAGGTCTGCTGTGCAGCAACCATCGCTCGCGGCGTGCGCTCTGCAATGCGAGCAACACCGTTAGCAACCACCATGCGGTTGGTGGCTGCCAACAACACTGCTGCGTGAGTCAAGGCTTCTCGACCAGCGACTTCGGGAATCCAGATGGCTCCGTATCCAAGCGCTTCCAGCTCTGCAACCTCCTCGCGCACCTGTGCCATCGGTTGCCGGTCGAAGTCGAAGGTCCAAATTCCGACTTTTCCAAGTATGATGTCCATCTTCAGCTCCTTACACCTGCGCATTGATCGCCTGACCGTGCTTGAGGCATCAACAGGTAGTCAGCCGTTATGTGAGGCTGCCCAGAAGTGGATGCTCGATCTTGCATGAGTCACCACCTCCGTTGCCCTGGTAAATCTGATCCGCATTCACCTCAGATGTCTGCTCTTCCCCTGTGATGCTCGAGAGCACAAGGAAACCGTTTTTGGCAAACACCTCCGCCACTAGCACTTTGTTCCCCAGTACGAAGCCCTGGTCGCTTCCGTCCGTATGCACTTTGGTCATATGTCTTCCTTCATGGAACTATTCCGATCTCCTGGGGCGAATCCACGTTGCCAGACGTTGCAGCTCGCGCTCCGATGGCTCAGATGGGAACCCCAGTATTGTTTTACGCTAATAGATTCGGCGGAGGTTACATCGTATCCTTTGCTTCTCCCTCTCTCAACAGGGGTTCAGATCACTTGTGAGATTGCTGCTCTAGAGGGAAGAAATCTTGGCTTTTTTCTCAGGTTTCAACCAATTTTCCCCCGAAGGATGGAGTGCCATGCCGCCACGTGCGAGTACCAGGATTTGTTGACTATCCTCTGAGTCAGTGTGCTGGGCATGCCAGCGCCCGATCTGCTCCGCAAACTCCTGGCCAGGGTGCCGCTCGGCTTTGCTCCACAAATGCTTTCCTCTCCAGAGTTTGTAGTCGTTACTCCAGGAGAGGTCGACGAAATGATGGTCACTGATGTACCACAGTTCGGGAAAGAGGGCGATATCCACTCCCAGCGCTGCTGCCTGGCGGCAGTATGCTTCTCCTTTGGCCTGGAGGTCTTCTTTCCAGGGACCACCGTCGGCCATCTGTAATAAGTGCATTGCCTCACCAAAAATCTTCCTCGGCGGTTTATTCAAGTGGCGGGGGTGATGGTCCACGGATCACTTCAGTTTGCCATTGCTCCTCGCGCGTTTCCAAGAGGTGGGCTCTATTTTCCGCATGCCTCGGCTCACGCGTGCGGATTTGTAATGGTTGATACCGTCCGGGGGAGCGGCGCTGCAGCTCCCGGAAGATGTCGTCCCTGCTCCGTTCGAGATTGGCAATCAACCAGGAGGTGATCTGCTCCCACTCCCCTTCAAAGGGGTCTTTGTGGGTGCGCCGCCAGCCCAGGACGCGTTTTCTCCGCTCCTGCTCTCTGGCTCCGATGCAATCGGTGAGCGTCAGCGTGTAGACATAGCCTCCCTCAATGTCGGTGCCACAATGAGCCACGAGATCCGCTTCCAGAAAGCCGGGTTGGGTCTCCTTCCACTCCTGGAACGTGCGAATCGGGATCTGTTGCTTCAGCAGCGTTCCCGCTCGCGTGGTGGAGAGGCCGCGCTGACCCACCCTTCGCTGGGAACGCAGGAGGCGATCAGCTGTCGCTGCGCTCATGGAAAGGAGTTGGCTTCGACAGTCCTCTGTGAGGTGAAGATGCTCATGCCGTTCCAGTGCTTCTAGCAAGGGAGGGAGAAAGGGAATGAGCCGTTTGGCGCAGATGCGGTTGGCGGCATTCCAGACCAAGAAGAGCGCATGTTGAATGTCTGGTCCTGAGCTTCGCAGATGGGAGCGCCCATGCGTCTGCTGCACTTGCTCGGCATGGTTGAGGAGCCACCTGGCGTATTTGCGCACATAGCCGGTGGTTGCGATAAAGGCCTCAAGCAGCGTCCTTTTCTGTGATGGAGATGCCTGGCGGTACTGTGGTGCCATCTAGTGGAGCACTTCCCGCTTGGCTTGAAAACTCAACGACCGTTCCACTCTTCCCTCCTCTGGAAACGTGCAGCGTGCGAGCTGTGTGCGGAAGCGACAACTAGAGGCAGGCTTGCCTCACGAGAAATCTTCCTCTTGCTGGTTACTCTACCCCATGTGCTTCTTCTGCTCCAGAGCGGACGAGCCAAGACAAGGTCTGGGAGAAAAGACAAGAGCAACGTCGTAGGAACATACCTGCTCGAAGCAGAGAAAGGAAGATTTTCGTGAGGCAATGCGTGGGAGCATCCTGGGGAGGCACCCTGGTGGCGACGTATATGGCCACCTACCCCCAACATGTAGCCAAAGCGATCTTCACGTCACCCGCCCCCATCAATGAAGCCGAGTGGTCTGATGAAGGCCTGATCACCTCGCGGCTTTCGGCAGCAGCATAGCAGCAGTATCACAACACCTTCTATACGCCTCGTTTCATCACCTGGTATCTGCTCGGACTGATCAATCCGCGAGCCGCGCATACCCTGGTGTCTGATCGGGAAGCGGATGCGTTCTTTAATACGTTCGTCCAGGGCATCTCCCAGGGAAACGTCTGTGACCCTGCTCACTTGCCCAAAGGGCAGGTGCAAGGCTATGGCTTCTACGACAACATCTTTACCACCACCGATGCCCAGCACAGGCATGGGAACGTCAATCCACGCACGCTGCTCGCCTCGAATCACACGCCGACGCTGATTCTGACCGGAGCCTGTAACTATATCAAATGGGCGGTCACCTGGCAATACAAGACGACCTTGCCCAACTCGACCTTGCTGTATTTTCCGCATGCGGGTCATGAGATCTATCTGGACCAACCTGACCTCTACCTGGCATCCATCCGCGCCTTTCTGCTTGGGACACCCTTGCCGCTCCCCCCCTGGACCACTGCTCAACCTCCAAACACCCTGGAAGGCCCCGCGAGGCCATGAAACACTTCTCGATGACCTGCACAGCAATGGAAGTGAGCCTTTTACAGAAAATCAGCCAGAAAGCCCCGTCTCTTTAGAGCGGGGATGAATGGCTTTCCCGCTTGCGTTTTCTGTTGATGTATGTTATCATACAGACATGGACTATCAACACGAACAACATACCGTACACCTGATTGTGTATCATATCATCTGGTGTCCCAAGCGGAGACGCAAGGTGCTTCAAGGTGCTATTGCCAAACGGTTGGAGCAACTTATCCATGAGGTGTGTATTGAACACGAATGGAAGATCATACACCTGGCTATCCAGCCCGATCATGTCCACCTCTTCATTCGGGCCAATCCCTATACGCTGCCTACGGATATTGCTCATGCCATCAAAGGACGTTCTTCTCACGTCTTGAGAGAAGAGTTTCCTCCCTTAAAGAAGTTGCCAAGTCTGTGGACACGTTCCACCTTCTATAGCACAGCAGGCAATGTAAGCGCAGACATCATTCAGAACTATATTGAAAGGCAGAGTAGGACATGAGCAAAACAACGGTACAGGTTCGCTTGCACCCTACGCCTGAACAGGGACACTTGCTCATGGCCCATTGCCAGGAATATATCAGTACAGTCAATGTCCTTGTTGCCGCCTATGATGCTGATATGCTTCCTGGGAAAGTGAGCACAAAAGATTTTCAATCCGCTCTTCCCAGCGCCGTCAAAAATCAAGCGTTGCGTGATGCGCAATCCGTCTTCAGGCGTTCTCTTGAGCTTGGGTGTTTGCCTGTGCTCAAGAAGCCCATCTGCCAGTGGAATAATCAAAATTGGCAGATGACCGATTGCTTGCTCACGCTCCCCATGTACGTAGACGGCAAGGTACAACAGGTCTTTCTCCAATGCGATGGAGTGGTCTACACCGGCAAACCTGGCATACTGCGCATCAAGAAGAAACGGGGCAAGTGGATTGCTGATCTCACGCTCACCCAGGATGAGGTACTTCCGACTGATGGACAGGCCACGATGGGGATTGATCTTGGGATCAAAGTCCCTGCTGTGGCCTATGTCGGAAGCAAAGGCACGCGCTTCTTTGGCAATGGCCGCTATCAACGCTACATGCGCCGGCGTTTCTACGCCCATAGGAAGAAACTGCAAAAGGCAAAGAAAACACGCGCGGTGAAGAAGAGCAAGGGCAAAGAAGCCAGGTGGATGAAGAATACCAACCATCAGCTTTCCAGGCAGATTGTCAACCACGCGCGTGAACAAGGGGTAGGAACCATCAAGATTGAAACCTTGCAAGGGATACGCAAGGGCACGACATGCACAAGTCGTGGAGCGAAAGCTCGCAAAAACAACCGCATGAAGAATAGTTGGAGCTTTTATCAACTCTCTCAGTTCATCGCCTACAAAGCAGAGCGTTTGGGCATCAAGGTAGAGCAGGTAGACCCTGCCTATACCTCACAAGAATGCCCTGCCTGTAGCGCACGCAATAAGGCGCAAGACAGAACCTATGTCTGTGCTGACTGTGGCTGGATGGGGCATCGGGACGCGGTAGGAGCTATCAATATCAGCCGTAGGGCTGGCCTATCTGATAAGCGGATAGGTGCCGTTGGAGCATGAGGCTCGGCCAACGGATGGGCGTCCTGAGAACGCCCTAAACTGTGAGGCGATGATCTCAAAGGCGAAAGCAACTGCGAGGGAGCTGAGCAGAACCCCCGTCCATTTATGGCGGGGAGTCTCAGGTGGACACTAAGCCGTATGGAGGGTGGACTAAGATCCTAGCAATTTTGTGCAGTAGAGCACGGACGTTTAAAAATGTGAGCTTGATGATCTTCTTCAGTTCACAGTTTGAGCGTAGCGCGGGCTTCCTGCACATTTTCGCAAGGATCTTAGTCCACCCACCTGGTGGATCAACAATGGAATGGTCGAGGGTCATGTGACGAAGCTGAAATTGATCAAAAGACAGGGGTATGGGAGGGCCGGTTTTCCGCTCCTGCGTAAGAGGGTGCTTCATGCTTTCTGATGGGGAACAGGAAGTGAGGGTGTTGGGCTCACTCCTAATTATCCCCTCAGAGATCATTTTGCTGGTGCAGAGCACAGATGTGGTTGATCTCGCCCGCGTGGTAGAGGTCATGCTGGATGATCATGGTGATGATCCGTTCCCTGGAACGCCTCATCCAAGAGATATACGAGTTGAGAGACGGCTGATGCTGTCATGCTCTGCATTCTACTACAGGACCCACTTCTACTTCACCAAAAAAGACAATATCACCCGCGCCATTTTCGCTTTGGCTCTCGCTTTGAAAGCAAAAATGGAAGATTGTACATGCGGAAGGAAGAAGTGGTTCGAATCCCCGCGGGAATGGGTTTGAGATGAGAGTTTGAGGAGGCGCTCCGCGTTCCCATGCGCAAACTTTTCTTTGTCCTCTTGTGAGAGTTGGGCCGTCTTCAGAAAATCCATCGCTTCGAAATTGTCACCAAACGGATCGTCAACCGAAAACAAGATGTTGTCGATCCCTACCTCCGCGAGCGCACAATTCAAAGCGGCATGATCGAAAACACCGCTCGTGGTGATGAACACGTTTTCACGCATATAATAGAAAACGCTCTTTTGCATCTCTTTCCGCCGCGGGGATTCAGTCGCCTTCGACTGGCTGGCAAGAAGCCACTCGCCCATGGTCAGAGCCACATTGATACGCTTGAGGTTAAATGGAATCAATTCACCCATGTGTCCAACGATGACTTTCAGACGTGGGTATCGGTCGAAAACGCCGCTGCTCATCAACCTCAGCAGATGCGTTCCTGTCTCGACCTGCCACCCCCAACTCTGCACGAGAGTCGGGTAGCCCGGATAATACATGTCGGTGATCGCCTTTGGTGGATCGGTTGGATGAATATAGATAGGCACATCTAACGCTTGTGCCCGCTCGAGAAGCACTGAGAACGAGTCGTCGTCCAGGTAACGCTCTTGCGTGTGACCATTGATGAGCGCTCCTTTGAATCCAAGCTGCGTCACGGTCCGTTCTAACTCATCAGCAGCATCCTTGGGTGATTGAGTCGGCAGCATCGCAAAACCAGCAAAACGGGTAGGATATTCTCTGATGATCCCGCCCAGCCAGTCATTCACCTCTTTGGACAAGCGCATGGCTGTCTCACGTTCGAGCGTCTGAACACCAGGCGCAACGTGTGAGAGCACTTGCAAATCGATCCCAGCTGCGTCCATGCGACGAATTCTCTCAGGGCCAACGTCAGTGAGATGACCTTTGATCAGGTCGAGCAGCTTGACGTATGACTGCGGATACAACTCTCGGAGTTTCGGGTGCAGGAAAGCTTCCTCGAGAGCGATGACACGTGTGACTGATCTTTCCTCTTTGTTGTTCAGCGTATTCATATTACCTTTTACCTTTGTTCTCCACGGTTCTCGTTACCGGCATTGCTCATGATCCCAGAGACGAGAAAGTCAATAATCTGTTCGCGTATATGTGTGAGTGCGGTAGCAGAAGAGAAGTTCCTCCCTGCTAAGAACAACTGATATAAAGGGAGAGCGGCGGCAGAGGACCAGCAGATCTGCTGGACCAGCACCACCATGACAACGACATCGAGATCGGGACGCAGCAGGCCAGCTCTGCGTGCGCTTTCGAAGAGTGCCTCAAGCCGCGCAAGATCAGTTGGCTCAAAGTGTGAGGCAATCTGCGCAAAGGTCTGCCAACCCTCGGCCTGTTCCCAGTTGAGCATCCGCATGACATGAGGATGGTCGACCATATAATCAAACAAAGCACCAAAAGTGGTTCTGAGGAAGCGCCTCCAGTGGTTCGCGTCGGAGGTGATGGTTTCATCCGCGAGCAAAGGGGCGAACACGCGTGCCAGGAGTTCGCCCATGTCCCTGTCAGCACGCTTAAGGACCTCGGCATAGAGACCGAGCTTATTGCCGAAGTACTGAAAGAGCAGACTTTTGTTGTAGCCTGCTTGCGCTGCGACGGCATCCACTGATGTCCCATCAAACCCGTGCTCAGCGAACACAGCTTCTGCCGCGTTCAGAATGGCCTCGCGTGTTCTCTGGGCATCATAGACGCGTTCCCGTCCTCGTTTCCTTCCCGGTTCTGACATGCGTTGCTCTCCCTTCTGATTTAAAATCTAACCAGTTAGATTTTAAATCAGAAGGCTGAAGATGTCAAGAGGAAAGATCGTGGTCTTCCGTATAGAGCCGTTTATTTCCCAAATTTACACGGATAAACGACCACGTAGCCTCCGATCTGCGAGGAGAAGGTTTTTTTCCAGAGCGTTTTGCCGTTCGCCTGGTTTACCATTTCCAGTTGTCGGCCGGGATACTGGGGTTCGGTAGAGGTGGCGATGTAGATGTGGCCGTTGGTGACCACGGGCATGTAACTAGAGTCTTGCGAGCCAGCGGTAATGGTCCAGAGCATTTTACCGTGAGTAGCGGTGAACGCGATCAATTTG
>WNFA01001168.1_pt1 | contig 21355 bp, 20 predicted proteins | sample 5400481 | NCBI WGS metagenome assembly WNFA01 (sample SAMN13153340, study PRJNA577476) | soil metagenome | isolation source: 120 cm saprolite under Douglas fir tree site 2 hole 1 replicate 2 | place: USA:California | collected 2015-04-18
GTCGCTATCAGAATGCGTGGTGACGGGATCGATGTTTGGCGGCGCGTTCATATCTTGCTCCTGAGCAGTGACCTGGATCGACGGTAGAGGATATGTCGTGTCCCCGCTCGATGGCGTCAACGGAGTCCGCCGCAATCTGCTTGCGCGCATCGGGCTTTCGGCCGGCCGCCACATGTCCGGCGCGAGAGGACGCAGCGGTAGCGCCGCGCTCTCCCTTTCAACCCATAACTCGCCTTTGGCAATTCGAAGGGCTTTCGGTTAAACATGGGCCGTTATTCGAGCCGTGCCCTCCGAAGGCAAAGGTCACACGTTCGAATCGTGTCGGGTGCGCCATTTCGGTACAGAACTGGGCACGCCAAGACCCGCCGTTTTTGCGCTTGAAGCGGCGACGAGCGTGCGCAGCAGTTCGTTTTTCGACCCCATGATGCGAAGTTCTTCCGCGTCGACTTCGACGCGCTGGGCGAGCGCGCGAAGGTAATCGCGGCGATAGCCGCCGCTCTCGGTCCGCATCCGCTTGCGGGCCGTCCTGGCAAACGACTTGATCGATTGGGTGGTGATGGTTGGCGCCTGTCGATTGATCGCGCCCGGCGCGGGCCTGGTCCCGGATGGCCTTCAGCTCAGTGATACGGTCCTTCAGCATCAGGTCAGAGAGATCGGTGACACCATTCTCGATGGCGTCGTAGAGCCGCCTGAGTTTGGCGTCGGCCTCGGCCGCCCGCTTGCGCAATTCGGCGATATGCACAGTTTGGCGCTCCGCGCGCTCCTCGCGGCGGTCGAGAACCGAGGACAGTATTTTTCTCGAGACGGCTCGGCTGCAACAGGCGGTGTTCGATGTGATCGGCAACGAGCTTGTCGAGCTTTTCCATGGGGACAGTACGGCCCCTGCAGCCGGTCTCGCCCTGGCGCGCCTTGGTCGAGCAGGTGTAATACCTATACCGGCCGCTCTTGCCGGTGCGCAGGGTCATCGCCATGCCGCAGGCCGCGCAGAAGCAAATGCCGGTAAGGAGAGTTGGGCCGCTGACGATGCGCGGCGCTGTCAACGCCGGGCTGCGGGATTTCAGCAACGCCTGCACGGCCTCGAACTCGGCGACCTCGATGATCGGAGGCACCGCCATTTCGATGATTTCGGCTTCCGGCTTGCGCTCGCGGGTCTTCCAGAATTTGGTGTTGAAGCGGTGACGGCCGATATAGGTCGTCCGGGTCAGCACCTTGTGGACGGCATCGATGCCCCAGCGTCCGCCGTCGCGGGTCCGGATGCCGGCGGCGTTGAGATGCTTGGTAATGGACTTGACGCCCATCGCTCCCGAGGTGCCGTCGCCCTCCCATGCCAGCCGGAAGATCAACCTTACGGTCTCGGCCTGGAAGGGATCGATCTCCAGGGTCTTCTTGATGCGGTGGCCGCGCTGCTCGCCGGCCACGATGCGCTAGCCGATCGGCGGCAGGGCGCCATTCCAAAAACCCTGCCGGGCGTTCTCCTTCATGGCCCGCAAGGTGTGCTTGGCGTTCTCCTTGGACTGGTATTCGTCAAACAGCGCCATGATCTGGCGGATCATGTTGCTCATGGGATCGTCGCCGAGTTCCTCGGTGATCGAGATCAGTCGGACGCCGTTCTTGGCGAGCCGGCGGACGTAGAACTCAAGCTGGAACTGGTCACGGAAGAAGCGGCTGAAGCTGTGGACCACGATCACGTCGAACATCGGCGGCTTGGTCGTGGCGGCGTCGATCATGCGCTGGAATTCTGGCCGCCGGTCGTCAGTGGCCGACGCGCCGGGCTCGACATAGTCGGCAACGATCTCCCAGCCATGTGCCTTGCAGTAGCCCTTCCCCTGGCGGCGCTGATCCGGGATCGAGAGGTCGTTGTCTGCCTGCCGATTGGTGGAGACCCGCAAATAGAGGGCGGCACGAATGGGCACGGTCATGACGGTTCCTTCCAAGTCAGTGGCGGGTCGAAAACAACTCGTCGAACAGGTCCCCGAACCAAGCTTCGAACACCTCGATCTCGGCCTCGGTCACCGGCACGTCCTCGGGCCAATCGTCCGTGACGGTCCAGGTCGTCTTGTCCTCCGGTGCCGGCCGGCCAACGCGGCGAGCCGGTGGGCGCGCATAGTCGTAGAGATCGCCGGGCAGTCCATCCGCAGCGACGGTATTCTGAGTTCGGGATTTGCGAGCGCGAGCCATGACCGCAGTGTCGCACCACCCCTGCGCCAAAAGAATGGCCGAAGCGCAAGCGACGCTACGCCGCGGCCTCCATCGTTGTGGCGACGGGAGCGACCTCGCTCCCAACTTGCCTTACCTGCTTGACCAGCCCACGCGGCAGCCGGTCAAGGCCGCCAGCCTGCGGAGCCGGTCGCGCGGAGCGCGAGCCTTGACGGGGTGTCGCTGGTCCGGCTCACTTGTCATCAGCAGGTCATCAGCAGGCTAATAAATTCTTAGGCCAATGGGAGCCGCGTGCACAGTCACGATTCGACGCGTCGCGCTCAAGCAAAAGCGTCGTCAAGAGCAGTTAGCGGATCGCTTCACACTGAGCCGTAAGCGCGCATAAAAATGCCTGCCGTCGCTCGGAAGATTGATGTCGTTGGCGTTTCGCAAAAAGCGATGGCAGGTCGATCCTTGCGACGTCTACCTAACTTCAACTCCCACAACCACAATCAGCGCGACCGGAGGCGTCGCTTTTATCTCGCCGTCCTCATCGAGCGCCTAACGTCTACTCCACGCTACGATATTTCCCTCCTCTGAAATTGCGCATCAAGCGCCAGCGGGCCTGCAGATTCCTCTGCACGCCGATTGCTCGGCGCTGCGTCGGTCAACGGCCTTTGAGCCGTCGTGCGCCCGTTGAAAACAGTGCACTCGGCCACCGACGCGGATGACAATTGGACGGCATTGTAAGCGCCGCCGGCCGCATGATTTACCGAGTTCGGGATGCCGGTTTCACGTCCAATCTTCATTCAATAACGGACTCACGTCGGACATCACTACATGTCGGTTTTGTGCACAGCATGCGACATACCCCCTCTTCCTAGGGCCTGCTCGCCTAGGATCCTGCGTCCGCGGGCTACAAGGCTTCAGCCACAAGGGCGCCCGGCCGGGCCCTCGCCTGCAGGCGGGACACCGCCTCGGCCAGCGGAACGTCGGCCTGTGAGCCGTCGCGTTCGCGCAGGCTCACCCGGCCGTCCCTCATCTCGCGCCCGCCGACGATAGCCATCACCGGCACCGCCATTTCATGCGCCGCCACGATGCGCCGCGAAAGGGTATCGGCGCCGTCATAGGCAACGGCCCGGATCCCGGCATCCTCGAACGCCGCCAGAACGTCCGCGCCGTATCCGGCCTGGTCTTTCGAGATCGGCGCGACCGCGACCTGGTCCGGTGACAGCCAGAACGGAAGCACGCCGCCATGGTGCTCGAGCAGGATCGCGATCATGCGGCCGAGCGATCCGAAGATGGCGTGGTGGATCATCAGGGGCCTCGCGCGGCTGCCGTCGGGGGCGACGTAGGACGCCTCGAGCCGCTGCGGCAGCACGCCGTCGAGCTGCACGGTGCCGCACTGCCAGGATCGTCCCAGCCGGTCGCGCAGCGCGAATTCCAGCTTCGGTCCGTAGAACGCACCTTCGCCGGGGTTGATTTGAGGCGCGAGGCCGCAGCGCCGCGCGGCATCGCCGAGCTTCGCCTCCGACCAATCCCAGGTCGCGTCGTCGCCGGCGCGCGCCGCCGGCCGCGTCGCCAGCGTCACCTCGTAGTCGGGAAAACCGAGGTCGCGGTAGGCCTCGCCCAGCAGGGCGATGAAGCACGCGACTTCGCCCTCCACGTCCTGCTCGCGGCAGAACACATGCGCGTCGTCTTGCTCGAAGGCGCGCGTCCGCATGATGCCGTGGAGCGAACCGGAAGGCTCATTGCGGTGGCAAGCGCCAAACTCGGCATAGCGGATCGGAAGCTCCCGCCACGAGCGCAGCCCCTTGTTGAAGATCTGCACGTGGCACGGGCACGACATCGGTTTCAGCGCCATCGCCAGCTCGCCGTCGTCGACCCGGAACATGTGCTCGCCGAACTTGTCCCAGTGGCCGCTGCGGCCCCAGAGCTCCTTTGGCAGCAGCTGTGGCGTCCGGACCTCGGCATAGCCGGCTCGGCGCATCTTGCGCCGGACATAGTCCTCCAGCACCCGGTAGACCGCGTAGCCGCGCGGATGCCAGAACACCATGCCCGGCGCATCTTCCTGAAGGTGCCAGAGTTTGAGCTTCACGCCGAGATTTCTGTGGTCGAGATCGTCCATGGCTGTGTTCCTTGCGATGGGAAAAAGCGCGGACGGGGACCATCAAAAACCAGAAAAGGCCCCGTCCGTCGCCGGCGGGGCCTTTTCTGGGTGAAGTACGCTTGTCTCTAGCGCGCGCAACCAGCAGGCGATCCGCCGTAAGCGGTCGCCGTGGTGGTCAATGCGGCTGATAGAAGCTTATTCATGCTCTGTATATGGCGGTAAAACGCTCAGGCGTCAACGCCAGCCGCTTGGCGTCGCGGAATATGGATGATGCGCGGGGACATCAACACTCCTGTGGCGGATGATCCGGCTCCTTGTCAGAATGCCGGTCTGCTCAGCAACGCGCTTGAAGTCGGCAAACGTCTTTTCGTTGATGATCGATGGCCAGCGGCTCCTTGCCTCCATCCCGATGTCTCTTCAGGGTCATTCGCGTCGGTTTGGCGTCCTGCCTTCGATTTCCAGTTCGTCCCCGGGAACGGACATGGCACCGGTACCCAGGATGGTTCGGTGCCCTGTCCATGGACGCACACCGAGACGCCCGCGACATCGGAAAGCGCCCCCTTTGAGCGCAGTACCAAATCGCAGGCGGTCGCATATTCTCGGGTTACGGCATGTGATAGGTTACGACTTCATAGCGCCACGGCGAAACAATATTGCCCATCTTCGTCGGCCGGGGCGCGCCATCTACGCCAGAGCACGCTAATGGCGCGCGGGAACAACCGCTTCTACGCTGCCACGGCGCAATGCCACCACGAGCAAGCCGCCTCCGTCAATCAAGTGGCAGGCCGTGCTTCTTGAGAAACGATAGCTTGTCCCAGTAACCGAGCTGGAAGACGATGCGATCGCCCTTCACTGTGAAAAAACCGCAGCCTCTGAGCCCCAACGTGTCTATCCATTCAAGGATAGCTGCGTCGCCCGCGTCATGAATGACCTCAGGAATGCAGGTCATGTCCGCTGCCGCGAAGTCGCGCCGGAATATCTCGCGGATGGCGGCCTTGCCCGCAATCGGCTCTTGAACGACCTGATGGTTTACGGCGTCCTCGTGGTATAGTTCGGCCAGCCTATCAGCGTCACCGGAGTTAAACCGGCGCACCCATTCTTCTACGACTTGGCGCGGCGTCATCGGCTAAGGCCTCGTTTCGTAGTCGTGTGTCGACTTAGGCTGGATCAGGTCTCAGCGGTTGCCACAGAGATCCTCGAAAACCGCCACGACCCCATAGGGCTCATGCCGTGGCCCCTGAACGAACCGCACGCCGGCGGCGGTCATGCGCGCATGATCGCGGTCGAAATTATCCGTTTCCAGGAACAAGAAAACCCGCCCTCCGGTCTGGTCACCGATGCGCGCCGCTTGGGCCGGACCATCCGCCCGCGCCAATAGCAGGCCGGAGCCGACGCGGCCCGGCGGGCGCACGACGACCCAGCGCTTGCCGCCGCCGAGCGGCGTGTCTTCGCAGAGCTCGAAATTCAGAGCGCGGGTGAAGAAGGTGATCGCTTCGTCGTAGTCCGCGACCACGAGACTAACGAGGGAAAGATGCTGATTCATCGCCCAACCAAGCGGATTGCGACAAGCTGGCCGTCAAGAACGGTAAGATAACATTACATCGCCTTAGTGGTTGCAACGCCTAAACCGAGATGGTGACAAACCCGCGTCGGTATTCGCGAGGCGCAACCCCACCACAAAAGTCCGAGTTGGTGGAGCGGTTCCGCGGGTGAAGCGTGCGTCCATTCCTGGCGCATCTCGTCGCCTTGGGATGGATCGGTACGGTGGTTATCGAAGGGGAAGCGGACGGTCTTGCGATATCGCGAGACGCCGTGAGGTCGCGCGAAATCGAAGGCTGTCGCAGAATGACCGATTGGTTCGCGCGGCAGGTTGCGGCATCATAGCGCCACGGCCGAGCAGTAGTGCCCATCTTCATCGACCGTGGTGCGCCAGTTTGGTACACGCTATCGCCGCCAAAACCCGTCGTTTTCGCGCTTGACCCGACGCCAATGCCTAGAAAAGGAGACAGCGACAGCATGATCGCGCATAGAGCTTCAACGGCTGGATAGGTCGGAGCGACACGACTTGGACAGCATGCTTTGCGGCGCTCATAGCTCGTACCCGCGGTCCGCCCAGTAGAGCCAATCACCGACGGCCTCCTGGGTCTCTTGATCTTTCGACAATGGTCGCAGTTGCGCCAAAGGGACGGCAATTCGTTCGCCGGCCCGCCGAACCCAGACAAACATTTCGCTCTCGCACTCCTCTTCCGGTGCCATGCCGAGGACTTCCACTTCGTCTTTGACCTTGAGAACGGAGATAGGCCGCACGAACCTACAGCGCGCCTTGAATGGAGCCATCATCTTGCCATCGAGGTAATAATACCAACCCATCGCACGTTCGCCGGAACCGTAAGCATCGACGACGGCCTCCATTGCGATTCGTTGCTCACGTATTTCGTCTTTCGCGCGTGCCATGGTCCCACTGTCCAGGCTAGACCGGGACATGCATCCTTGCAGAGCCGCGTTCCGGCGCTTCGCTCTGGTCCTTCAACGGTGCTGGTGTCAATGCGTCCCTGACCTTGCGCGACGCCTCGTCGGGGCTGCTGCCTGTGATGTCCACGGACACATGCGCTCTGCGGAAGGAGCGACTGAAGTAGGCGATGTCTCGTTTTATTTCCCGGACGTAGAGGCCTTTCTCACGATCCGTCAAATTCTTTTGCACCGCGCGGGAGTCGATGTCATAAAACGTGATCCTGTTTAAAATATTCTCCGGCGTATCTCGAAGCACGACAATGATCGCGTCCCGCGTGTCGTTGATGACCTTCCAGTAGCCACCCAGTAGCCCACTCGGCGGCAACGCAATGACACAATTGTAACTCTCGTCCCGAGAGAGAACGTGCTTCAAGACTTGAGACGCCGCGATGCGGAAATCGTGCGACGTCAGGTGACGGTTTCGAAGACGCTCGATCGATGTTCCGAAGAAACGCTCGGTTTCAACATCCAAATCGAAAAACCGACATTCAAGGAGCCGAGCCAGTTGTGCGCCAATAGTGGTCTTGCCGACACAACTGACACCAGCGAGGAGTATGCGCATGTTGCAACCTTCGATGAGGACTGTGCCAGTCTTGGCCGAGCTTGCGATTCTAGGTGATTCGCGCCCTCCACTGTGGGCTTTCCACAGGGTGAGGACCAAGACGGAAAGGCTCTCGGCTTGATCGACCGTTGAGCATCAACTCGCCTGCGTGTGACCAAACGAGCGAGGGCCTGACAGTGGTCGTGGCGTCGTGCCTCCGAAAAGGCGCGAGCAAGCGAGGATACCTTCGCGCGCGATGGTGTGGCTCGTCATAGCGCTATGGCGAGGCAATAGTGCCCATCTTCATCGGCCGTGGGGCGCCAGTTTTTTTCTTATTTTACAGCGCGATATGCGCTCCCGGACTGAAACTCCAACTCTGCCTCGTTCGAGTGAGTAAGCAAAATTCGAAGAAAAATCGTCACCGAATGCAGATAGCTCGGCTGCAGACCACGTCGGTTGGAAGCTCGCCCGTCTGAGAACAGCTATCGTTTCCATTAGCGGTCGGATTGGCGCTCGCAGGCCGCCGCTCACGCCAGTCCGAGTTGGAACACGGCGACACAACCAGATTCGCATGTTCTTGAGTTCTAACGCGCGTGTTTTTGATCTTAACGTGATCTTTGGCTGTCGTTCGATACCCGCTCTCCGCCAGATCGGTACGTCGCTGCGAGCGGGGCGATCGTTTCCCGTCAAAGAATCTCGAGACGACAAAAGGGGGGACGGCCGGCCCCGGGGGGAAGACCGGCCGTCGTTGCGTACCCAGGCGCAGCGGTACTGGCCGTCTCTCGCGAATTTTTGAACCACGAAGCACTGTGGCCGTGGCACGCGACCGGAGATTTCAAGGTCCCGACTGCCTACTCCCGAAAACAAGCGCGGACCTATCTATGGCCAATGGCCACAGCGGCTGTGCACCTGATATTTCAGCTGGGCGCCGTCTTGCGCCCAAATGACGACGGTGCACCGTGCGGCCCCTTTGAGCGGCGGATTCTGGCAGTAGCGCTCGCCCGTCGGAGCTGGTTGGGGTTGCGGAGACGGGGCGAACGCGGGTCGTTTGATCATCGTCGCGGTTTTTGAACCGCCAGCTCTCATTTCCGGTTTCGATGATATCGAAGTGATGGGTCAGGCGGTCGAGCAACGCGGTCGTCATCTTGGCGCGAGTGTGTGGACCACGTCATTGTCCTGGGCGAGACGCATTTGCGCCAGGTTCTGAAATCCTACGCCGTCCTCGCCGCCACTGGCTACAACTTCCGTCGCCTCATCCGATGGCTCAGACTTTTATGGCGCCAAATCCTGGCGGCACTCTTCCCAGAGCTTTTGATCAATCTGACCTAAGACAAGGCTTCTTCAACGACGACTTATTCACACGCGATCCTCGGCGGCCTTCATCACCACTACGTTCGAGTCTAGGTTTTCGGTACACACAGGCATCGTGAAGTCTCTCAACGTTTCGTGACATGCCAGCGGCGACACATTTGCGCACGAACGCCGCAGCCCGCGCAAGAGGCTGAAAGTTGCCCCTTGCGAGAGCTTGCCGGACCGACGGCTAGTTGCCGCCCGTATAGGTGATCGTCCAGATCACGCCGGACTTCGCCACAGTGTAGAAAGGCGTCGGCATCTGGAAGTTGGTATAGACCTCGCCGTAATCCACCACATACATCGTCTTGCCGTCGTTGCTGAAGACCACCCTGTTCGGGCGCTCCAGCCCACCGCGGTTCTCAGGCTTCTGATAGGCGTTCGGCCCGGGATCGATGTTCTGCGCAAATTTCGACCATTTGACACCCGTCGGCTCGAGAAACTCTATCCGCAACACCAATGGCCAGGTCGGGATCAGGCTCTCCGGGCCGGTGTCCAGGATCCCGTACACCGCCCCGAACAGATTGTTGTTGGCGCCGAAGCTCGACGCGCTCCACGCAATCCCATCGATCGGGTTGTTGGTATCCCATTCCAGCACCGGGTTGATGTAGCCGTTGGGATTCGGATTGGCGACGATCAGCGGCACTCCGCGGTAGCCGTCGATGTGGTGCTGGAAGTGGTAGGGACCGGGGGCTTTGAGGAACGGCTTGTCCCCGATGTAGAGCTGCGGGTAAGGGCGGTCGACCGGGTTGCCGAGATAGGGAACCAGCGCGAAGCGCTTGTTGGAGACGAAGCTCATCCCCTCCTTGTCGGGGAACCCGCCGTCCTGACCCTTTTCGGTCACGATCCAGAGTTTCTCTGCGCCATTGGCGATGCGGCGATGGCCGACATCGTTGGCGCCGTTGTCGGAGACCGCGAGCGCGTTCTCCCACTTGGTTCCTTTTGGCCCGAAGGCGACGCCGGACTGGTTCCGGAAGCCCATGGCGTAAACTTCCATCTTCTCGTGCGGATAGATGCCGTCGGCACCCTTGTCGCCGACCTTCACCCGCATGACGGAGCCGCCGCAGGGCACCTGCGCCTTGACGATCTGGCCGGGCTTGGCGGGGACGCCTACCGGCATGAGCGCACCGGTCATCCGGCCGTCCGACGAGCGGACGTTGAGGCCGGTGTGAACGATGTCGCGGCAGACCGGATCATGCGGGGTCGTCCCGAGGCCATCCTTGTGCTTGACCCAGAATGGATCATTCGGGATGTCGGTCCAGCCGTGATTGTCGGGATCGGCAAAGCCGCTGTTGCTCGGAAAGCCGAGCGCGAAATACAGATAGCCGTCCTTGCAGGTAATGCCGCCATTGCGGTGGTCGCCGACCGGCAGATCCTTGATGATGAGCTTGAGTTCGCCGCCGACGCCTTTCATCTCCCAGATCTTCTCGCCGTATTCCGGGATGTACATCGTGTCGTTCTCGGCGCAGTAGCCGATCTCGTTCATGACTGTCTTGAAGATGTCGCGACCGACTTCTTTGATCAGGTTTCCGCTCTTATCGAAAATCTTGACGTGCGGCGGATCGAGCGTGTCGAGCGTGTTGAATGTCTGGCCGGAAATGGCGACCCACAGATTGTCGTCCTTGTCGACGGCAGCAGAGGACGGCGTGTCGAGCCCCGCCTTGAATACCCCCACCTTGTAACCTGGGGGCACCACTACCTTGTCGGGATTGGGTGTGACGGGCGTGCGCTTCGCCCAATCGCCCGCCTGGGAGCTACCCGGTTTGGCTTCCATATCGGCCATTGCTCGGACGGCGGGCAGAACCGCGGCAAATGCAGCCAACATCGTCCACGTCAGCATCCTCATGCGTTCCTCCTTGCGTTCGGTTTTTTTTGCGTTCGGTTTGGTTCCCCGTGGCTTTTATTGGAGTGTTTGACTCACTCGATGACAAAAGTTCGAATGAATGCGACGACGTCAGCGATGTCCTGTTGCGTCAGCGTCGTCTTCCAGGACGGCATGTATGCGCTCTTGCCGGCGGCGAGGCCTCCTTCGGTGATCACGTCGGCCAAATATTCGTCGGGCAGTGTCTCGATGTAGCCTCTGCGGGCAAGCGGCCCGACATGCGGCATGAAGCCCTTGCCGCCACCCCTGCCGTCCGGGCCGTGACAGCCCTGGCAATATCGCAAGAAGATCGCTTCGCCGTGCCGCGCATCCCCGGCCGCAATCGCCGCAGTTAGCATGATCGGCGACAGCGACGAGGCAACAACTGCCAAGCAGCAAAACAGCGCCGCCCGCGCACCATTCCTCCCCATTTGCAGGTGCTCGTTTTGTTTGTCCTGACGCTCGTTCCTGCTGCCGCTGCGGTCCACGACTATCAGTGCCCGAAACGACGTCAGGCCGTCCTTGCATCCTTATCTTATTACTTTAGTCTAACCTTGAATCCGCCTGCAAGCCAGTAAATTCTCCGATCCCTACGGCTAGCAGGCTGCTGAAGAAGTCTCTAGACCATGATCCGATTAGATTGAATCGGATCATGATCTCATCTCTTTGTTTGAGCATGATCTTTTCGGAAAACCGGTTTCCACTTTTCCGGATCATGCTCTAGCGGGGCGGAGTTGAACATGAGGCAGCGTGCCCCCGCTCGAAACCATTGCGCCGGCCATCACATGCAGTGTCCAGTTTCATGACGGGGCTGTCGCTCCGCGATCACGGAATAGTCGCTAACGGTTCGCCTCGCCGAAAATGCCGGCTGGGACCGCCCGTTGCTTGATCTTGAGCTGCAATATCTTACTGAACTCGACATCGATTTCGACGTTACGGTCACCGGCTTTGAATTGCCTGAAATCGATCTGCTTATCGGCGAGCTATTAAACGCCGACGAAAATGATCCGGCAGACGCCATTGTTGCGGCCGTGAGCATGCGGGCACTGCGATCCGAAAACCGATTATGTGAAGACGGCATCGAGCAACAGTGATTTGACGTCGGTAGCAGCCAAACTCCTGCCCTCGAGCAAAACAGTGCGGTCAGAGATGACAAGCGGCCCGTCGCAGGAGTCGTCGGTGATGCGGCCGTGTGACCCCTTGACCAGCGTGGCATCTAGCGGAATGACGTCCATCAAGGCGCGGAAGCCCAATTTGCGCAATGCAAGGCGTTTTCCGATCGCGAGCTTCGGCGATGATATGTTCGGATCAAGAAATAGCTCCACCGGATCATAGCCGGGCTTGCGGTGGATCTCGACGGTGCGGGCAAAATCCGGCGCGCGGCGATCGTCGTTCCAATAATAATAGGTGAACCAGGAACGCGCATCCGCCAACGCCACCAGTTCGCCCGAGCGCGGATGATCGAGATCGAGGCTATGCTTGTCAGTGGCATCATAAACGCGTTCAATTCCGGGCAGATCTTCTAGCACTTCTCGCACTTTCGGCAGCGAGCGTGGGTCGGACACATAGACATGCGCAATCTGATGGTCCGCGACGGCAAACGCTTTCGAAGCCATGGGGTCGAGTAATTCGGCGCCGTCTTCCTCCCGCACTGCGATAAATCCGGCGTCACGCAGCGCGCGGTTAATGTGGATCGGACGGTCTACTTTGGTGATGCCGTATTCGGACAGGATCACGACGGAACGCCCGCTGGCACGCGCCGCATCGGCAAGGTCGCCAGCCACGGTGTCGATTTCGGCGAGAGATTTTTTGACCGCGGGACTGGTTTCATCGGGCCCGAAACGCTGCAAGTCGTAGTCCAGATGCGGCAGGTAGGCCAAGGTCAGCGTCGGATTGTTCTCGGCCATCACTAGCTTGGTCGCGTCAGCGATCCAGCGGGTCGATGCGATCGTCGTCGCCGGCCCCCAGAATTGAAACAGCGGAAACGGCCCGAGCCGTTCGGTCAGACGATTACGCAGGCTGTCCGGCACGGTGTAACAATCCGGCAGCTTCCGCCCGTCCGCCTTGTAGATCGGTCGCGGCGTTGCGCCAAAATCATGGCTGGATGCCATGTTGTACCACCAGAACATGTTGGCGCAGGTGAACGCCGGGTCGCGCCGCTTTGCGGCCTCCCATACCTTTTCGCCTTCGACCAGGCGGTTGGATTGCCGCCACAGCATCACTTCCATCAGGTCGCGGAACAGCCAGCCATTGGCGACGATGCCGTGCTCGCGCGGCGTCAACCCGGTCATGAAACTGGCCTGAACGCTGCACGTCACGGCGGGCGTCACGGTTTGGAGCGGCGCCATGGCGCCTTCGCGGGCGAGTGCAGAAAGCCGCGGCGTCAGAGCCCCCAGATGGCGCGGCGTGAGCCCGACCACGATCATCGCCAGAACCGATTTCAAATCATCTCTCCCCGGGGGTAATTCGCATTTTCTTGGTCTTTGGCCGTCGTTCAGAACGGGCAATGTCATCCTTGCAGGTTTTTTCGGCCGCGCAAACCGGCTTGCCAAGTCCATCCGTGAAGTGGCACCTTGTTGATTGAAAAAACAAACCCGCGATCACTGGCGGCGCTACCGAACCCGCCAGTGCCTAAAAAAGCGAGTGGCGACACCCGTTCCTGGACAAGACGAGGTGTCGTATCAGGGAGAGTGCCATGCTCGACACACCGTCGAACACGATCAGCGACGTTCGCGTGCAAACATTCAACATTGCTTACGAATATCCCGTGGTGTTCACGCGCGACGCCTTTAGTTCCGGCAATCGCAGCCTGATCGACGTTCTGGCGCGCCGGGAAAGCGGCAAGGTTCACCGCTGTGGCATTTTTGTCGATGAGGGCGTGTTGTCCGCGATACCGGATCTTACGGATCGAATTGCAGATTATGCCTCGTTCCATGCCAAGCATCTCAAGATCATCGGCGAACCCGTCGCTGTGCCCGGCGGTGAGCGCTGCAAGAACGATCCCAATACCGTTCCGCGGCTGCTGGCGAAATTCTCCGAACTGGCAATCGATCGGCATTCCTTTGTGATCGCGATCGGCGGCGGCGCGGTGCTGGACGCAGTCGGCTATGCGGCAGCGATCTTTCACCGTGGCGTTCGCCATATCCGTTTTCCCACCACCGTGCTGGCGCAGGATGACAGCGGCGTCGGCGTCAAGAATGCAGTCAACGCGCTGGGCTCGAAAAATCTGGTGGGCACTTTCGCGCCGCCCTGGGCCATCATCAACGACAGCGCCTTTATCGATCGTCTGCCGTTGCGCGAAAAACGCGCCGGGATGGCCGAGGCCGTCAAGGTGGCGCTGATCCGCGACGGCAATTTCTTTCGCTGGATCGAAAGCAATACGGTGGCGCTGGCGCAATTTTCGCCGCCCCATCTCGATCGCCTGATCAAGGATTGCGCGGAATTGCATATGCGCCAGATAAGGCTCGGTGGCGATCCGTTCGAAGCGGGGTCAGCGCGGCCGCTGGATTTTGGACACTGGTCCGCCCACAAGCTCGAACATCTCACGCGCAACGAAGTCAGCCATGGCGAGGCGGTCGCGATCGGCATCGCGCTCGATACCCGGTATTCGGTCATGACGGGATTGCTGGCGGAGGGCGAAGACCGGCGCGTACTTGGCGTTCTCGAACGGCTGGGCTTCACGCTGTGGCATGGTGCGTTGCGACAGCAAAACGCCAAGGGGAAACCCGCTTTGCTGCAGGGGCTGGCGGATTTCCAGGAGCATCTCGGCGGCGAATTGACCGTCACGCTTCTTGCGGACATCGGCCATGGCATAGAAGTGCACGAGATGAATGCAGAGATGGTCGGCCGCAGTATCGATTGGCTTCAGCAACAGGCGCAGGCCCGATGAAACTTGACCAACTCGCAGGTAATGTGAACCTGACCTATTGCACAAATATCCATGCCGGCGAGAGCTGGCCCGACATCCGTGCCAGCCTCGATGCACATGTCCCTGCGATCAAAGCCGCGGTGGCGCCGGATCGCCCGCTTGGCATCGGCCTGCGCCTGTCCGGCGAAGCGGCCGCGGTTGCGCGGCAGCCGGAGCAACTGGCAGCGTTTCGCGAGCAGCTTGCAACGCTCGGCGGCTACGTCTTCACCATCAACGCCTTTCCGTTCGGCCCCTTCCACGGCGTCCGCGTCAAGGAGCATGTTTATCTGCCGGATTGGCGCAGCGCCGAGCGCGTCGCCTTCACCGCCGACAGCGCCGCCGTCCTTGCCGCGGTGCTGCCGGATGGCGTCGACGGCAGCATCTCCACTGTGCCGGGCGCATTCAAGGCCAATGGGCGCGCAGATGGCGCCGTCGCCGCGATCGCCGCCAACATGATGAAGGCGGTCGCCGATCTCGTTCTGACCGAGCGGCGGACCGGCAAGCGCATCGCCCTCGCGCTGGAACCCGAACCGTGCTGTTTCCTCGAGACCACGGATGAAAGCCTCGCGTTCTTCCAGGAGGTGCTACTGCAGCCCGAAGCGCTCGACCTGCTCGCAGCCGGCATTGGCGAGAATCGCGGCGGCGCCGAAGCCATGCTGCGCCGTCATCTCGGCATCTGCTACGATATCTGCCACGGGTCGGTCGAATATGAAGATCCTGTCGCAGCACTCGACCGCCTGCTGGCCGCCGGCATCTCGGTGCCCAAGATCCAGCTCTCCGCGGCGATGCGCGTTCCCGCGATGACCGATAACCTGATCGGCGCGGTGATGCGCTATGACGACGGCGTTTATTTGCACCAAACCATCGTGCGAGGGCCTTCGGGGCTGACGCGGTATGTCGATCTGCCGGATGCCGTCGCTGCATTCAAAGAGGGCCGGGCCAACGGCGAATGGCGAATTCATTGCCATGTGCCACTGTTCCTATCCGACCTTGGCGAGATCGGATCGACCCGTGCCGACCTCGTGTCGACGCTGGCGGCGTTTCGACGGAAAACACGCTCGTCGCATCTGGAAGTCGAGACCTATACCTGGGACGTGCTGCCGGAGAATCTACGAACCGGCTCCAAGGCAGCCGATATCGCGCGCGAGATTTCATTCTGCATGCAGGAACTCGTCGGATGAGCATGACGGCCACCGCAATGCCCGGTTTGTCGACGCTGCTGCGTCTCGGCCGGATTTCAAACGTGCCAACGGTCTGGACCAACGTTCTGGCCGGCGCCGTCATCGCCGGCGGCGCGCAGTCCCCGAACGAAGTCGCGCTGATCGTTCTCGCGATGACCGCCTTCTACGTCGGGGGCATGTATCTCAATGACTACTTCGACCGCGCCATCGATGCGCGCGACCGCCCCGGCCGTCCGATCGATGCCGGCGAAATTCGCGCCGGCTCGGTGTTGTCGATCGGTTTTGGCCTGCTGGCGCTCGGCGTCGCGCTGATGATGTCGTTTGGTCCCCGTGCGATCCTGTGCGGCCTGCTGCTGGCCGGCGTGATCGTGCTCTACGATGTCTGGCACAAGGGAAATGTGCTGAGCCCGGTCGTGATGGGATTGTGCCGAGCGCTGGTCTATATCGGAACCGGCGTTGCGGCGACCGGCGGCGTCTCGAATGCAACCATCATCGGCGCGGTTGCGCTGGCGTGCCATGTGGCCGGTATTACCTATGCGGCCAAACAGGAAAGCCTCGACCGGGTGGAAAACCTCTGGCCGCTGGCGCTGCTGGCCGTGCCGTTGTTCGCAGCGCTGCCGGTTCTGTTCAGCGGATGGATAGTCATCGCGGCTTTCGTCCTGCTGTTGGCGGCCGACGCGTTTGCGATTTGGTTGCTGGCGAAGCAGCCCGTGCAGGGCGCAGTGCCGCTGGCAGTATCCGGATTGATCGCGGCGATCTGTCTGGTCGATGCGCTGGCGATTGCGGCCGCCGGCGGCGGTATCTTCATCGTCGCGGTCTGCGCAGTGGGCTATCCGCTGACGCGGCTTTTTCAGAGGTCGATTCCCGGCACATGAAGGGTGTCATGCCCGCGTTCGGATCCTCCCAAAAACCCAAGAGACTGCCGTGCTGAATGAATTTCTCGCGCTTGCCGATGGGTGGATCTCCGAACGAACGGACGAGCGCGGCGCTGCCTGGTTTCGAGGCGCCATCAATGAAGTGGCGAAGGCCTCGAATGAGCGGCCGCTCAGCGTTGCGATCGGTCTGGCGCCACGCCGGCTCGGCAAAGCCGATCTGGCGCTGCCGGCGGCCGATCTGGCGCGTGCGGAAGCGTTGCGTCCAGGGCTAGATCTCAGCGACTGGAGCATCGATCAACTGGCGCGTGTCGCGCTGATGGCGGGCAGTCATGGCGGCAATGATGCCGATTTCGCGGCGCGGTTCGACAGCTTCTGCACCACCGCCGAAATCAATGAACTGATTGCACTGTGCCGCGGGCTTCCGCTTTACCCCAACGCGGCGCTGATCGAACCGCGCGCGCGCGAAGCGGTGCGCTCCGGAATGAAGCCGGTGTTCGAGGCCGTCGCCCATCGCAATCCGTATCCGCGAGAGACCTTTGCGGAAGACGCGTGGAATCAGATGGTGGTGAAAGCGTTTTTCATCGGCTCGACGCTTTGGCCGATCCAGGGATTGGACGAACGCGCTAATCCCCGGCTCGCGCGCATGCTGGTCGGACTGGCACAAGAGCGTTGGGCGGCGGAGCGCCCCGTCAGCGGAGAGTTATGGCGATGCGTCGCGCCGCACGCCGATGACGAAGGCGTTGCGGCATTAGCGCATGGCTGGAATGCAGGTAACGACAGAGAACGCCTCGCGATCGCTCTCGCGCTGCGGGGAGCGCCGAACGCTCGAAGCTTGCCGCCGGAAGAAGTCGCGAAGTTTCAGGCGAGATTAGAATCAGAAAAACCCGAATGGCGCGATCTGGCATGAGCGAGCGGCATGGTCTTCCGGCAACGGCGAACCTGCTCCTGAGATTTCTGTCAGGATTGTTGACCGTTTCCATTCTGATTCAATTCTTCATCGCAGGCATGTCGTCGCTGACGGCGCCGGATTGGTGGAACTATCACAAGATTTGGGTCAACATTTTTCAGTGGCTGGTATTGCCGTTGCCGGTATTCGCCTGGTTTTGCGGGAAGCCCCGCGGCGGCCGCGTTCTCTTCGCATCGTTGCCAATTTTACAGATCGCGCTCCAATACGTTCTCGTACACCGCGCACTCGATGGCCGCTTACCGAACGGCATCGGACTTCATGCGGTCAACGCCGCATTGATGTTGGTCGTCGCGACCTTGCTTACGCTGGGCTGGCATGACGGCAATAATCTCTTCAAGAATCGGCAAATATAGTCGGGATATTTTCCTGATCTTAAATTTAAAACAATTGATGGTCGGCTTCCCAAAACATTTTCTATCGCAGGTTAGAGGGAGCTCGATATCGTTCTAAGTTGGCCGCAGAGAAAATTAAAAATTGCAGGCCGGGAAACGAACAGGGCGAGGAGAGCAATCATCGTGAGAGCGATGACGCTCGCTGTCTTTTTGGCAGCGACAACGATGGGCATACCTGCGGCCTATGCACAGCAGGCGCCGGCGACGCCGGCGGATGTTGCAAAGCCAGGTGGAAAAAGTACCGGGCGCCCCGAAATTGGCGCTCGTCAAGGTGGCCGATGGATTTCACGATCCGGTCGGCGTGACCGCAGCCAATGATGGCTCCGGGCGTATCTTTGTCGTCGAACGCGCCGGGCGCGTCAGGATCGTCGGCAAGGATGGCAAGGTTCTGCCGGATCCGTTTATCGATCTCACCAACTTCAATCCGCTGGGCTCGGACGTGCAGACCGGGTTCGTCGAACAAGGGCTGTGGTCGGTCGCGTTCCATCCGAAGTTCAAGGACAATGGTTACGTCTTTGTCCACTACGCGTCGCTGCCGTTTAACGGCGCTTCCATTATCGCGCGGATCACCGTCGATCCGAAAAGCCCGAACCAGGTCACGTCGGAACAGTTCACCAAGAGCGTGAAGGTTCTGATGAACATCCCGCAGCCTTATTACAATCACTACAGCGGCATGATCACGCTCGGACCCGATGGCAAATTGTACATCGGCAAGGGTGATGCCGGGTGGGAAGGCGATCCGCTCAATGCCGGGCAGAACCTCAATGTGCTCTGGGGCAAGCTTCTGCGCATTGACGTCGATACCGCGGATGACGTGGCTTACGCCATTCCAAAGGACAATCCGTTCGGCAAGGCGGACAAGGCTCAGTTGATGTCGCTGTTCGGCATCAACGAGCAGGGCTTTGCGCTGAACAAGATCGGTTCGCGGCCGGGAGATCTGGGCCTACGGCCTGCGCAATCCCTACATTGTTCCACTTCGATCCGAAGTCGGGCGACCTGTTCATCGCCGATGTCGTGCTGGGAGGAAATCAACTACCAGCCGGCTTCGTCGAAGGGTGGCGAGAACTACGGATGGAAGTTCAACCAGGGTTCCTATTGCCATCCGGCGCTGTCGGAAGACCAGAAATGTCCGATCGTCGGCGTGTTGCCGGCGGCGGAATACCCGCACGACCAGCCGTTCGAGAACGGCCCCAAGGTCAAGGAGGATAACGGCTGCTCGGCCCAGGGGCTTGGCGTCGCCAATTATGGCGGCCTGACCAAGACCTATCTGGTCGGCGACTGGTGTTCCGGTCGCCTGTTCGGCGTGGCCTGGGATGGCGGCGCCAACAAATGGCAGATGCAGGAGTTCATGCAGACCCAGTTGCAGTTCACCGCCGGCAATGTCGATGCTGACGGCTTCGTGCTGGCGACCAACTGCTACTGCTTCTACACCGACGACAAGGGCCCGAACGCCAACCCGGTGGGCGCGCTCTGGCGCATCGTACCTGCCGACAAGGTGGCAGTCGGCATGGAGGTCGCGATAACCAAAGGAAACTGAGCCTTTGTAAGCGGACAGCTAGCATCGCCCGCACATTTTGCGGGCGATGCCGTTTTCAGGCCCGTGTTTAAGATCCCTTTGCAGATCAGGATTCCGACTGAATTTCTTTTCCGCACCCCGCGTATCGCTGTTGGCGTTGACAGTCGTTGGGGGTACGCTAGGCCTGTCTCCGGCCACTGCCGGTGACCTATCGGACTTCAGGAGTCCGCTGGACAATTCGCCCATGACGTTCCCGCTGCAGACCGGGGAGGTCGAAACGCCGGCCGTGAAAAACTTCAAGGCCACCGGCGTCAACCAATGCCGCGGCAATGATGATGCGGTCGCGGACGGCAAGAAACTTTATACGACGAATTGTATTGTTTGCCATGGCGCTGATGGCACCGGAAAGATGGGCCCAACCCTGGTCGGCAAAGACATCGTCTATCCGGAGGCGCTGACCGACCCAGGCATGTTCTCCATCATCTATGGCGGCGCCGGTGCGATGCAGTCGTTCTTCCGCCGCGGCATGCAGCAGGACCAGATGCTCAGGATTATCGCCTATGTAAGGACACTCGAAAAATGACCACGACCGGCTCGTCGCCCTTTGGCGCCTTCGCATGTGATTCCGGTTCCTTAAAAGAACTGCTCGGAGATACCGCGCTGAACTGCCCCTGCTGTAACGGGCGGTTGACGCCCGAAAAGCTGGCGCGCCTGTTGGACGACGTGCAGAAACTCGCGCAAGGACGCGCGCCCGCCAACGCCGGGCCGGCCGCGCAACCATCCAACGGCGCCGGCCGCCCCACCGGCATGATCATCGATCCGCATACGCATATGATCTCGCGCACCACGGACGATTACGAAGCGATGGCCAAGGCTGGCGTGGTCGCGGTGATCGAGCCGGCGTTCTGGCTCGGGCAGCCGCGCACCAATGTTGGCAGTTTCATCGATTATTTTTCGCTGATTTCCGGGTTCGAGCGTTTCCGCGCCGGCCAGTTCGGCATTCGTCATTACTGCACCATCGGCCTCAACCCCAAGGAAGCCAACAACGAAGCCTTGGCGGAAGCGGTGATCGACGCGTTGCCGCGCTTTCTGGTCAAGGAAGGCGTCGTCGCCATGGGCGAACTCGGCTATGACGAGCAGACCCCGCTCGAGGACAAGGCGTTAAGGGCGCAGATCGAACTCGCCAAGGAATTCGAGCTTCCGATCATGATTCACACGCCGCATCGCGACAAGCGGCCGGGCACGTTGCGGACGATGGACGTGCTGAAGGAGCATGGTTTCGATCCGGCGCGCTGTGTCATCGACCACAACAATGAAGAGACCATCCGCGAGGTTCGCGACCGCGGATACTGGTGCGCGTTTTCCATTTATCCCAACACCAAGATGAGCAGCGAACGGATGGTGGCGATCGTCGAAAGCTATGGGCCAGAGCGCTTGATCGTCGATTCCGCCTGCGATTGGGGCGTGTCGGACCCGCTGGCGGTTGCCAAGACTGCGCGCCTGATGGCGCAGCGCGGCGTCAGCGCCGATGCCGTTCGCCAGGTCGTCTATAGCAACGCCCTTAGTGTCTATGGTTTGAACACAGAAATGAAGGAAGAGCATTGGCTGGCGCCGTCGGCCATCGATCAGCGAACACTTTACGAAGGAAACTCGGTGCTGCGTGGCGGGCAGACGCCGCGGATTGAGCAGCCAGGACGCTTGACCGACGAATTGCAAATCACCTGATCCTCGCCGGATCAAGATGCTGCCTCTCAATCAACTGCGTCTGCCAGCCGCTTGCCATTCAGGGATATTCCTTTTGGGTGGATGCGGCGAGCGGCAAGCCGATCCAGGTCGGGGTCAGCCCTCCCTGCATAAGCCCAATATCCCGGTTCGGTAGCAAAATGGTAGCAAGATGTTCACCACGCGTTCGAGGGACGCTTCGGATATGCCTACAACGATGATCGGGCTCGCTGTCACGTTAGCTTTCTCGCTGGTTGCCTTCACAATGCCAACATCGGTTTGGGCA
>WNFA01001171.1_pt1 | contig 21346 bp, 16 predicted proteins | sample 5400481 | NCBI WGS metagenome assembly WNFA01 (sample SAMN13153340, study PRJNA577476) | soil metagenome | isolation source: 120 cm saprolite under Douglas fir tree site 2 hole 1 replicate 2 | place: USA:California | collected 2015-04-18
CGACGCGACGTGCGCTGGATCCCCGCATGGGGCGAGGAGCGCATCTTCAACATGATCGCGCACCGGCCCGACTGGACGCTCTCCCGCCAGCGCGTGTGGGGTGTGCCGATCGCCGCCTTCTACTGCGCCGGCTGCCAGGCGGTGCTGCTCGAGCAGGCGGTTATCGAGCATGTTGCGCAGATCTTCGGTGGCGGCCGCGGGATCGAGGAGTGGTACCTCCGCGGCGAGGAAGAACTGCTGCCGCCGGGCACACGGTGCCGCCAGTGCGGCGGGTCGGTGTTTCGCAAGGGCACCGACACCCTCGACGTGTGGTTCGACTCAGGCTGCAGTCACGCGGCGGTGCTGGAGACGCATCCCGAGCTCCGGTGGCCGGCCGAGCTGTACCTCGAGGGTTCCGATCAGCACCGCGGCTGGTTCCATTCCTCGTTGCTGGAGGCCATGGCCACGCGCGGGGCGCCCCCCTACAAGAGCGTGCTCACGTGCGGCTTCGTGATCGACACCGAAGCCCGCAAGATGTCGAAATCGGTGGGGAATACCGTCGCTCCAGACGAGCTCTTGCCGAAGTACGGCGCCGAGGTGCTACGGCTCTGGGTGGCGGCGGAGGACTACACCGATGATATCCGGGTCTCGACGGAGATCCTCGACCGGTTGGCCGACGCCTACCGCCGCATCCGGAACACGTTTCGATTCTTGCTCGGCAACCTCGGCGACTTCGAGCCGGCGCGTGACCGGCAGTCCTACGCGCGACTGGACGAGATCGACCGCTGGATCCTCGACCGCTTGGCACGCCTCATCGGCCGGGTCCGGCGCGCCTACGAGGAGTACGAGTTCCACACCGTCTTCCACAGCGTACACAACTTCTGCGCCGTCGATCTCTCTGCGCTCTACCTCGACGTCATCAAGGACCGACTCTACACCTCGGCGGCCGACGACCCGCGTCGGCGGGCGGCTCAGACGGCTTGCTACGACATCTTCGCCTCGCTCGCGCGGCTCCTGGCGCCGATCCTCACCTTCACGTCCGAGGAGGCGTGGCGCTACCTGCCGGGCGTCCACACCGAGAGCGTGCACCTCGAGCGCTTTCCCGAAGCGCCGCGCGAGCGGCTCGACGATGCGCTCAAGCGCGACTGGGACCGGCTCCTCGAGGTGCGCCGCGAGGTCGCGAAGGCGCTCGAGACTGCGCGTGCCGAGAAGCTGATCGGCAGCTCGCTCGAGGCCGCGGTGCGGATCGCGCACGCTCCGGAGGACCTACCGGCCCTTCTGCGGGCCAAGCGCGACCTCCTGCCGACGCTCTTCATCGTGTCGCGGGTCGACCTCGATCGCTCCCAGGCCCGCGCCAGCGTTACCTACGAGAGCCAGGACATCCCGGGTCTCGTCGTCGGCGTCGACCGTGCGCCCGGTGCGAAGTGCGAGCGCTGCTGGATGCGCAGTGAGCGCGTCGGCGCACACCCTGCGCATCCCTCGCTCTGCGAGCGCTGCGTCCCGGTCGTCCTCGCGCGTGGCAGTGCGAGCTGAGCGGCTGCGAGGCGAGTCGTCGAATGGTGCAGGCGATCCGCCTTGAGCGGCCCCGCGTCGGGCGCGTCGTCGCGATCGCCGGTGGTGTCGTCGTCCTCGACCAGATCGTCAAGCTGATCGCGCTCGACCGCCTGACACTGGGCGTCCCCGTCGACGTGGTCCAGGGCCTCGTCGCCCTGACGCTCGTCAAGAACCCGGGCCTCGCCTTCGGCCTTCTCTCCGGCATCCCGGCCGGCTGGCGCTGGGTCGTGGGGCTCCTCTCTCTGGCGGCGCTCGTCGTCCTGCTCCGGGTGGCGCTGCGGATCCTTCCGAGCGGCGGATGGCGCGAGCAGTCCGCGATCGGCCTCATCTTCGGCGGGGCCGTCGGTAATCTGATCGACCGGACACGCCTTGGCGCCGTGGTGGACTTCGTCGACGTCCACTTCCGCGGCTGGCACTGGCCGGCGTTCAACGTCGCCGACTCGGCGATCACGGTGGGCGTGGCGGTGCTGGCGCTCGGGATGCTCGCCGCTCGATCACCCTCCGCTCCCGCCTGACCCGTGACGGTGCTCACGGTCGAGCCCGTGTCGGCCGGCGCCAGGCTCGATCGCTGGCTCAGCGCCCGGCTGACCGCTCTCTCGCGGGCCCGCCTCCAATCTCTGATCCGCGGCGGCCTCGTCCGGGTCGACGGCTCGGTGTTGAAGGCTGCCCATCGGCTCCGCGGAGGCGAGAGGATCGAGATCGAGGTCCCGCCGCCCATGGAGGAGGAACTGGCGCCCGAGCCGACCGCGCTTTCCGTCCTCCACGAGGACGAGCACGTGCTCGTGGTCGACAAGCCGGCTGGGATGGTTGTCCATCCCGGCGCCGGCCGAGCGCGCGGCACGCTCGCGGCGGCTATTCTCGCCCACGCGCCGACCACCGCGGGCGTCGGCGGGCCCCGACGTCCGGGAATCGTGCACCGGCTGGATAAGGACACTTCGGGACTTCTCGTCGTCGCCAAGACGGCACAGGCGTACGACGCGCTCGTCGCGCAACTCGCTGCCCGCACGGTGACGCGTCGCTATCTCGCGGTCGTTCATGGACGTGTCCGCGCGAACGAGGGCATCGTGGATGCGCCGATCGGGCGCCATCCGACGGACCGGGTGAAGATGGCGGTTCGCCCGGTCGGCCGTGGCAAGCGGGCCATCACCCGATATCGGGTGCTTGAGCGGTTTGCACACTTCACGCTGCTCGACGTTCGCCTCGAGACGGGGCGTACCCACCAGATCCGTGTCCATCTGGCGTCGCTCGGCCACCCGGTCGTCGGCGACGAGGTGTACGGTAAGCCCCACTCGCAGCCGCCGATTGCGCTTGACGGCTATGCCCTCCACGCCGCGGCGCTCGCCTTCGTCCATCCGGCTTTTCGGAAAGTGATCGAATGCTCCGCCCCCGTGCCGGCCAGGATCGAGCGGCTCCTGTCTCACCTCCGCAAACCCTGATTGTCGCCCTCGAGCGACGATGTAAAATGAGGGCTACCCGATGGACAGACTGACAGCCGTCGTTCTCGCCGCGGGAGAGGGCAAGCGGATGCGCTCGCGGCAGCCCAAGGTGCTCCACCCTCTCTGCGGCCGCGCGCTGATCGCCTATCCGCTCCGCGCAGCGCGGACCCTGGCCGACCGCATCGTGCTGGTCGTCGGGCCGAACGCGGACGACGTCGTGGAGCTGGCCGGACCCGACGTCCGCGCGGTCGTCCAGCGCGAACGACTCGGCAGCGGTCACGCCGTCCTGCGGGCCAGGCCCGAATGCGTCGACGGCACCATTCTCGTCCTGCCGGGCGACATGCCGCTTCTGTCCGTCGAGACCATCGAGCGTCTCGTCGCCCACCATCGGAAGAGCCGCGCCGCCGCCACCGTGCTGACCGCGGTTGTCCCGGAACCCCAGGGCTACGGGCGCGTCCTGCGCCAGGGGGGGCGCGTCAAGCGGATCGTCGAGGACCGCGACGCGACCGACGCCGAGAAGAAGATCGCCGAGATCAACACGTCGGTCTATTGCTTCGCCGGGAGGCGGCTCTGGCAGGCACTCGGCAAGGTCCGTCCCGACAACGACCAGGGTGAGTACTACCTGACGGACGTGATCGGCGTCCTGTCCCGGGCCGGGGCGCGCGTGGACGCGGTCGTGACATCCGATCCCAGCGAGGCCGTCGGTGTCAACGACCGCAAGCAGCTCGCGGCGGTCACTGCGGTCCAGCGGCGCCGCATCCTCGACAGATTGATGGAGGGGGGCGTGACCATCCTCGATCCGGCCAGCACCTACATCGAGGACACGGTCACGGTCGGGCCGGACACGACCATCCATCCCCAGGTGATGATCGAGGGGCAGTCGGCGATCGGCAGCGAGTGCGTCATCGGCGTCGGCTGCCACGTGAGCTCGTCCCGGGTCGGCGACCGCGTGACGCTCAAGCCCTACTGCGTGTTGACGGAGTCGGTGGTCGAGGACGCGGCGACGCTCGGTCCCTTCTGCCACCTGCGGCCGCTGTCGCACGTGGGGCCCAAGGCGAGGATCGGCAACTTCGTCGAGCTGAAAAAGTCGAGGATCGGGCGGGGGTCGAAGGTGCCGCATCTCTCCTACGTCGGCGATGCCACGGTCGGCGAGGATGTCAACGTCGGCGCCGGGACGATCACCTGCAACTATGATGGAGTCGCCAAGCACAAGACGAAGATCGACGACCGCGCTTTCATCGGGACCAACACGAGCCTGGTGGCGCCGGTCACCGTCGGCGAGGGCGCCTACATCGGCGCGGGCTCGACGATCACGAAGGACGTCCCGCCGGGAGCGCTCGCGGTGGGACGCGCCCCCCAGGTCGTCAAGGACGGCTGGGCCGCCCGGAAGGCCAAGAAGCGCGAAGAGCACCGAGGCTAGCCATGTGCGGAATCGTCGGATACGTCGGCGACAAGAGCGCGGTCGGCATCATCGTCGAAGGGCTGAAGCGACTCGAGTATCGGGGCTACGACTCCGCGGGCGTCGCGGTGCTCCACCACGGCACGCTCCATGTGCGGCGCGCCGCCGGCCGGATCAAGATGCTCGAGGGGGTCCTCGGCGAACGGCCGCTGACCGGCGCGCTCGGCATCGGCCACACGCGCTGGGCGACCCATGGCCGGCCGTCCGAGGAGAACGCCCACCCCCACACCGACTGTGACGGCACGCTCGTCGTCGTCCACAACGGGATCATTGAGAACTACCTCGAGATCAAGGAGCGCCTCCTCGCCGCGGGCCACCAGTTCAGGTCGGAGACGGACACCGAGGTGATCGCCCACCTCATCGAGCACCACCTCAGGGCGACCGGGCGGCTCGACCGGGCCGTGAAGGCGGCGCTCAGCGAGGTCACGGGCTCGTACGCGGTCGGCGTCATCTCGACCGCCGCGCCTGATCGGCTCGTCGCCGCCAAGCAGGGCGCGGGCAGTGTCGTCGTGGGGCTCGGTCAGGGGGAGATGTTCGTGGCCTCCGACATTCCCGCGATTCTCGCGCACACGCGCGATGTCGTCGTGCTCGAAGACAACGAAGTGGCGGTCGTCACGGCCGACTCCGTCGAGCTGTCGACCCTCGAGGGCGAGCCGGTCCGGCGTGCCCCGGTCCGCATCCTGTGGGATCCGATCATGGCCGAGAAGGGCGGTTATCGGCATTTCATGCTCAAGGAGATGCACGAGCAGCCGCGGGCCATCACCGACACGTTCCGTGGCCGGATCGCCCCCGAGACCGGCAACGTCGTCCTGCCCGACGTGAACCTCGCCCCCGACGCCGTGCGCGCCGTCGAGCGGGTGGTCCTCGTCGCCTGCGGGACCGCGTTCCACGCCGCGATGCTGGGTCGCTCGATGATCGAGCGGCTCGCCGGCATTCCGGCCGAGGCGGACCTCGGCAGCGAGTTCCGTTATCGCGACGCGCTCGTGGGCCCCGAGACGCTCGTGGTCGCGATCTCCCAGTCCGGCGAGACCGCCGACACCCTCGGGGCCGTCAAGGCGGCCCGACTCAAGGGGTGCCCGATCCTCGCGGTCACCAACGTTGTGGGCTCGGCCTTGGCGCGGGAGGCGACGGGCATCCTCTATATGCACGCCGGACCGGAGATCGGCGTCGCGTCGACGAAGGCATTCTCGACGATGATCGTCGCGACCTACCTCCTTGGCCTCTGGCTCGGCCGCCAGCGCGGCGCCCTGACGACCGAGGACATGAAGAAGCGGATCCACGACCTCGTCGAGATCCCACGTCTCGTCGAGAAGACGCTCGAGCTCGACGGCCAGATTGCGACGATCGCCCGCGAGCTCGCCGGCGCGCGTAACGTCCTCTATCTCGGGCGCGGGCTCCAGTTTCCGATCGCCCTCGAAGGCGCGCTCAAGCTCAAGGAGATCTCCTACATCCACGCCGAGGGCTACGCCGGCGGCGAGATGAAGCATGGCCCCATCGCGCTCATCGCCGACCGGCTGCCCGTCGTCGCGTTGGCCCCGCGCGACGGCTCGTACGAGCGCATGCTCGGCAACGTCGAGGAGGTCCTCGCCCGCGAGGGCCAGGTCATCGCCGTCGTGCACGCCGGCGACCGAACCCTCGCGGCGAAGGTTCAGCACCTGATCGAGGTGCCGGTCTGCGCCGATCTCCTGGCGCCGCTGATCACGGTCATTCCCCTACAGCTCCTGGCGTACCATATCGCGGTGCGACTGGGCTGCGACGTGGACCAGCCTAGGAACCTCGCGAAGAGCGTCACGGTCGAGTAGCTGGCTCCGACCGAAGCTTCGGGTTGGCGACGCCCGGATCGCTCGGTACAATCGTCCGGTGCTCTCGGAGCTCACGCGCTTTCTCGACGATCTGAATCCCCCGCAGCGCGAGGCGGTCACCGCGGGAGACGGACCGCTCCTGGTCCTTGCCGGCGCCGGGAGCGGCAAGACGCGCGTCATCGCCTACCGGATCACCTGGCTCATCAGCGCCCGGGACATCTCACCGCGGAACGTCCTCGCGGTCACGTTTACCAACAAGGCGGCGGGCGAGATGGCGCGCCGGGTCGAGTCGCTGCTGCTCCCGGTGGGAATCAGGGCGCCGCTGATCGCGACCTTCCACTCGGCGTGCGTGCGCGTCCTCCGCCAGCACGGTCGTCACATCGGGCTGCCGGCCCACTTCGTCATCTACGACGAGGACGACCGCGCGAGTCTCGTCAAGGAGAGCATGAAGGAGCTCGACCTCGGCGAGCGCACCACGACCCCCGCCGCCGTCACCCAGCGTATCAGCTACTGGAAGAACCACATGCTCGGCGTTGACGACGCAAAGCAGGAGGCGCGGGGACCGTGGGAGGAGAAGATCGCGCTGGTCTTCGGGCGTTACGAGGAACGCCTGCGCGCCGTCGGCGCCGTGGACTTCGACGACCTGCTCCTGAAGACCGTGCGGCTCTTCGAGGAGGTCCCGGAGGCGCTCGCGTGGTACCGCGGGCTCTGGCGCCATGTCCTCGTGGACGAGTACCAGGACACCAACCGCGCCCAGTATCGAATCATCCGTCTGCTGACCGGCGAGCACCGGAACATTTGTGTCGTTGGCGACCCTGACCAGTCCGTTTATCGTTGGCGCGGCGCCGACATCCGGAACATCCTCGACTTCGAGCAGGACTATCCCGGCACCCGCGTCGTGAAGCTCGAGCAGAACTATCGCTCGACCCAGCGCATTCTCTCGCTCGCCACTGCGGTGATCGATCACAACGTGCAGCGCAAGGACAAGTCGCTCTGGACCGAGAACGCCGAGGGCGATCCGCCGAAGCTCTATCGCGGCTGGGACGAGCATGAGGAGGCGAACTTCGTCGCCCAGACGATCCTCGGGCTGCGCGGTGACGGCGTGCCCTGGGACGGCGTCGCGGTCTTCTACCGCACCAATGCGCAGTCCCGGGTGCTGGAGGACGCGCTGCGCCGCGCACGCGTTCCCTATGGGATCGTCGGCGGCGTGCGCTTCTACGAGCGCAAGGAGATCAAGGACGCGCTCGCGTACGTCCGCCTCGCCATCAATCCGGCGGACGACGTCGCCTTCCGGCGGGCGATCCAGACGCCGGTTCGGGGCATCGGCTCCGCGACGCTCGCGCGCCTGGACGAGGCGCCGTCCCGGGCCGGTCGAGCGCTGTTGACCGTCGCCGCGGATCCGCCAGCCGCGATCACCGGCAAGCCGCGGCGCGCGCTCGGGGAGTTCGCGGAGCTGATCCGCGGGCTGGCGGACCGGCGGGCGGAGATGACGCCGCCGGCCTTCGTCGACCACCTGCTCAACGCCTCGGGCTATCGCGAGGCACTGCGCGAGGAGCGCTCGCCCGAGGCCGAGGCGCGTCTCGAGAACCTCGAGGAGCTGATCGCCGCCGCTGAGGACTACGTGCACGCCGATTCGGCCCCGACGCTGGAGGGGTTCCTCGACGGCGTCGCCCTGCTGGCCGACATCGACGAGCTGAAGGACGAGGGACCGCGCGTGACGCTGATGACGCTCCACTCGGCCAAGGGACTCGAGTTCCCGGCCGTGTTCATGACGGGTATGGAGGAGGGGGTGTTTCCGCACGCCCGGTCGATGAGCGATGACGAGCAGATCGAGGAAGAGCGCCGCTTGTGCTACGTGGGATTGACGCGCGCCCGCGAGCGGCTCTATCTCTCCTATGCGTTGCACCGGCGGATTCACGGCTATGGAGTCGGCGAGCCCTCGCGCTTCCTGCGCGAGATGCCGGAGAATCAGCTCGTCTCGTTGAACACGCGACGTGAGCCCCCGGCCGGCTGGGCGTCGGACGCGGTGGCCTACGCGGCGGCCGCGGACACCGTCGGCGAAGACCTGCCGCTCCGCGTCGGCGCCAAGGTGCGTCACGCGCGTTTCGGCGAGGGGCTCGTCGTCGGGATCGAGCGGGACGGCGCCGACTTCGTCGTCACGGTGGGCTTCGCCAGCGTCGGCCGCAAGCGGCTCTCGCTGCAGTACGCCCATCTGGAGGAGCTCTGAGCCCATGATCGAGCGCACGGACGTCGAGCATGTCGCGCGCCTGACCCGTCTGGCCCTGACCGAGGCGGAGCTCGAGCGGATGCGCGAGCAGCTGAATTCCATCCTCGCGCACCTGGACACGCTGCGCGCGGTCGACACCGAGGGCGTCGAGCCGACCTCGCACGCGGTGGACGTGGTCAACGTCATGCGCGAGGATGAGGTCGAGCCGTGCTTCCCTCAGGACGCGATGCTCGCCAATGCGCCGGACCGCAGCGGCGAGCTCTTCCGCGTGCCGCGGATCCTCGAGGACTGATGTACCAGCCCATCCACGAGCTGACCGATGCCTACCGGCGGGGTGAGCTGACCCCGACCGCCGTCGCGGAGGCCTACCTGGCGCGCATCGACGCCCTCGACGGCCGGGTGGGGGCGTACCTCACGGTCGTGCGGGACCAGGCACTGGCGGCGGCGCGCGAGTCCGAGCTGCGCTGGCGCGCCGGCGCGCCACTCGGCCCGCTCGATGGGGCCCCGGTGGCGCTCAAGGACGTGCTGTGCACGCGTGGCGTGAGGACGACGTGCGGCTCGAAGATGCTCGAGAGCTTCGTACCGCCCTACGACGCGACGGTCGTCGAGCGGCTGCGGGCGGCGGGCGCGGTGATCCTCGGCAAGACCAACATGGACGAGTTCGCGATGGGCTCATCCACCGAGCACTCGGCCTTCCACCCGACGCGCAACCCCTGGGACCTCGCCCGCGTGCCCGGGGGGTCGTCAGGCGGGTCGGCCGCGGCGGTCGCTGGTGGGCTCGCCGCGGGCGGGCTCGGAAGCGACACGGGCGGCTCGATCCGTCAGCCCGCTGCCTTCTGCGGTGTGGTGGGCATGAAGCCGACGTACGGCCGCGTGTCGCGCTACGGCCTGGTCGCCCTGGCCTCCTCGCTCGACCAGATCGGGCCGTTCGCCCAAGACGTCAGGGACGCCGCGCTCCTGCTGGGCGCGGTCGCCGGCCACGACCGGCGCGATGCGACGTCCATCCAGGCGCCGGTGCCCGAGTACGTCGCCGAGCTGTCGAAAGGCGTCGCGGGCCTCACGCTCGGGCTCCCCGACGAGTACTTCATCGACGGCATGGACCCGGACGTGGAGCGCGCCGTCCGCGCGGCGATCGAGGTGCTGAAGGAGCTCGGCGCCCGGCTCGAGCGCGTGTCGCTGCCGACGACCAAGCATTCGCTGGCGGCCTACTACCTGATCCTCCCCGCCGAGGCGTCGTCGAACCTCGCGCGGTACGACGGCGTCAAGTTCGGGCTGCGCGTGCCGGGTCGCGATCTCGTCGAGATGGAGAGCCGGACCCGCGCGGCGGGCTTCGGCGCCGAGGTCAAGCGCCGGATCATGCTCGGCACCTACGCGCTGTCGGCCGGATACTACGATGCCTATTACGGCAAAGCACAGAGCGTCCGGACGCTCGTGCGCCGCGAGTTTGCGGCCGCGTTCGCGCGCGTGGACCTCATCGTCGCGCCGACGACGCCCAACGTCGCGTTCAAGCACGGCGAGAAGGAAGACCCGCTGTCCATGTACCTCAACGACGTCTTCACGATCCCGGGCAACCTGGCCGGGATCCCGGGAATCTCCGTGCCGTGCGGCTTCAGCGTGGCGGGGCTGCCGATCGGGCTCCAGCTGCTCGGCCGGCCGCTCGACGAGCCTCGGTTGCTGCGCGCCGCGTACGCCTACGAACAAGCGACGCCGTGGCGCTCGCGCCGCCCGGAGTTGAAGTGAATCCGCATCGCTCAAGCGATTGCGTGAGATCGGGCGTGTCGGAGCCACTCGCGCCTGCAGCGCGCAGGGCAAGATCGGGCGTGTCGGAGCCACTCGCGCCTGTCTCAGGCCACCCTCGCTCCAAGCCGGCCTCACGGACCCCGCTACAATGACCGACTACGAGGTCGTCATCGGGCTCGAGGTCCACGCCCAGCTCCGCACGCGCTCCAAGATGTTCTGCGGCTGCCCGACGAGATTCGGCGCGCCGCCCAATTCCCAGACCTGCCCGGTCTGCCAGGGCATGCCCGGCGTCCTGCCGGTCGTCAACCGGCGGGCGGTCGAGTTCGGGATCCGTACCGCGCTCGCGTTTCACTGCCGGGTCAACGCGGTGTGCCGCTTCGCGCGAAAGCACTACTACTACCCGGACATGCCGAAGAACTACCAGATCAGCCAATACGAAGAACCGCTCGCCGAAGACGGGTTCCTCGAGATCGACGTCGATGGTGCACCTCGTACGATCGGGATCCAGCGGCTCCACCTCGAGGAGGACGTCGGCAAGCTTATGCACGAGGGCACGATGGAAACGGCCAAGGCGAGTTTGGTGGACTTCAACCGGTCCGGCGTGCCGCTGATGGAGACCGTGTCGAGGCCGGAGCTCCGCTCGCCGGAGGAGGCGGCCGCCTATCTGAGAGCCTTCCGCGCGGTCGTGGTGTACCTCGGCGTCTGTGACGGCAACATGGAGGAGGGCTCGCTCAGGTGCGACGCGAACGTCTCGCTGCGTCCTCGCGGGACCGCTGAGCTCGGGACGAAGGTCGAGATCAAGAACCTGAACTCGTTCAGGAACGTCGAGCGGGCGCTGAAGTTCGAGGTGGCCCGTCAGACGGCGGCGCTTACAGTGGACGAGCGCATCGTGCAGGAGACACGGCTCTGGGACGCGGACCGCGAAGTGACCCGCTCGATGCGGTCCAAGGAGTACGCGCACGACTACCGGTATTTCCCGGAGCCCGATCTCGTCCCGCTCCAGATCGACCAGCGGTGGGTGGAGGAGATCCGGGCCGAGCTCCCCGAGTTGCCGCGCGCCCGGCGGCAGCGATTCGTCTCTCAGTACGGCCTTTCCCTCTCGACGTCCGACATCCTCACGCACCATGGGCCCCTCGCGGACTACTTTGAGGCTGCGGTCACCGACTTCCCCGATGCCAAGGCCGTGTCGAACTGGATTCTTACTGAATTCCTGCGGGTGCTGGCCGGTGGCGACGAACGTGTCCTCTCGATAAAGGTGCCGCCGCGCAATCTGGCCGGCCTGCTGCGGCTCATCGCCGACGGCACGATCAGCGGCAAGATCGCCAAAGACGTCTTCAGCACGATGGTCGACACGGGCGAGGACGCGCCGACGATCGTCCGGCGCGACGGGCTCACGCAGGTCGCGGACGAGGCGGCCCTGAGTCAGGTCATCGCCTCGGTGATGGCTGCCAACCCGAAGGCGATCGAGGACTTCAAGCGCGGCAAGACGGCCGCGAAAAAGGCGCTCGTCGGACAGGTGATGAAGGCCACGGGCGGCAAGGCCAACCCGGCGCTGGTAGACCGCCTCCTGGAGGACAAGCTCTCGAAAATCCAAACGTGACGGCTATAATCGGAAGCGCCCGCCATGATTGAGCTTCACCGTGTGTCGAAGGTGTACTCGGTCGGGCCCGTGAAGGTCCCTGCGCTGCGCGAGGTCTCATTCCGGATCGGCAAGGGTGAGTTCGTCGTCCTGACCGGTGCCAGCGGCGCCGGCAAGACGACGTTGCTCCGGCTCCTCTACCGCGACGACCTTCCGTCCGAGGGTGATGTCGAGGTCCTCGGCTACGGTCTCGTGCAGATGCGCCGGTCGCAGGTGGCGGCGCTCCGACGCTCGATCGGGGTCGTCTTCCAGGACGCCAAGCTCCTCCCCGTCCGAACCGTCTATGAGAACGTCGCCTTCGTCCTGCGTGTCCTCGGCACGCCCCGGCGCGACATCACCGCCCGCGCCTTCGACGCGCTCCGCGCGGTCGGGCTGTCGGCGCGCGCCCAGGCATACCCCGCCCAGCTGTCGCAGGGAGAGGCCCAGCGAGCGGCGCTGGCCCGGGCCATCGTGCGGCGACCACCGCTCCTCCTCGCCGACGAGCCGACCGGGAATCTCGACGAGGCGATGGCGGCGGAGATCATTGACGTGCTCAAGGACATCGGAGCGGGTGGGACGACGATCGTGCTGGCTACCCACCAGGCGCGGCTGGCCGTGGCGCTGCGGCGGCGTACCCTCACGCTCGAGGGCGGCCGCATCGTGAAGGACGAGGGCTGACGCCGCGTGCTCGGTTTCCTGGTCGGCGAGGCATTGCGCGATCTCCGGAGGGCCGGGCGGGTCGCCGTCAGCGCCGTCGTGCTGATCACGCTGTCGCTGGCCGCGCTCGGCGGCTTCTGGCTCGTCTCCTCCAATCTCGGCCGCGCCGTCGCCAAATGGCGTGACCGGGTGCGCATCGTCGTCTATCTCAAGCGCGAGCCGCCCGGCGGCGACGTCGCCGCGTTGCTCGAGCGCGTTCGGTTGATGCCGGGCGTCGCCGGCGTGGTCTTCATCGGCAAGGCGGACGCGCTGCGCGCGCTGAAGCAGGTCCTCGGTAAGGACGCGGGCGTCGTCGACCAGCTTCCGGTGAACCCGCTGCCCGCGTCGCTGGAGGTGACGCCGTCGGCGGCCGCCGCGACGCCCGAAGGCGCGCGCGAGCTCCTCGCGCGTTTGGCCGTGCTGCCCGAGGCGGACGAGGTCGCCGGGAGCGCGGACTGGGTCGAGCGATTCTCGCACTGGCAGCGGCTCCTGACGACGATCGGCCTCGGGGTGGGCTTCGTGCTCGCGGCCGCCTCCATTCTGACCGTCACGACAGCGACGACGCTGATCCTCCACGCGCGGCGACACGAGACCGAGATCATGCGGCTCGTCGGCGCCTCCGAGTGGACGATCCGGCTGCCCGTGCTTCTCCAGGGAATGATGCAAGGGCTGGCCGGCGCGATCCTGGCCCTGGGGGCGCTCGTCGTCACGCACTCGGTGGTGGCGCCGCGCCTCGAGCCGCTTGTGAGCCTCACGCTCGGCCTCTCCCAGCTCGTGTTCTTTACGCCCGTCGGCGTCGTGGCGCTACTCGGCGCGGGGACGCTCCTCGGAGGGCTCGGCGGCTGGCTCGCCCGCGCGGCTCGCGAGCCATGAAGCGCTTGATGCTCGGGGTGATGCTCGCAGCGCTAGCCGCCGTCCCGGTCGCCGCCCAGCCGAAGCGCGAGGATCCCCTGCAGGCGGAGCAGCGGAAGCTCCAGCAGACGCAGAAGCAGTTGAAGGAAGAAAAAGAACGAGTCGCGGTGGCGCGGGCCCGCGAAACATCGCTGCTCGCCGAGCTCGAGGAGATCGAGCGCCGGCTCTCGGTCAAGCTGCAAGAGGTCACGCGGCTGGAGACGCGCATCAAGCGGGCCCAGGCCGAGATCCAGCTTTTCCGCGGCGACATCTCGAAGCTCGAGCGCCAGCGCGCCGGCCAGGTGAACGCGCTCGCCGGCCGGCTGCGGGCGATGTATCGCGTGCACGCTCAGGGCGGCGCGTTGCCGGTCATCTTGAGCGGCGACGACCCCGTGACGCGCGCCGCCGCCGTGCGCCACCTCGCGAGTCTGGCCGTTCTGGACGCCCGGCTGATTCAAGAGTATCGTAGTACTTCTGAGAGGTTAGCGGACCGCAAGGGCCGAGAGGAGGCGCAGCAGCGGGAGCTGGCGAGCCTCCACGACGAGGCCAAGCGGGAGCAGGCGGACGTCGATCGCGAGGCCGCAAAGCGGCGGACGATCCTCGTGAAGGTACGCGACGAGCGCACGTATCACGAACGCATCGTGGGCGAACTAACGGAAGCCGCTCGTCGCCTCGAGGCGTTCATCCGCGAGCTCCAGGCCAAGCAACGGAAGCTGGCCAAGGTACCGCCGCCCAAGGGTGGGATCGAGGCGCCCACGGTCGGGTTCGGGAGCCTCAAGGGGCGCCTGCCCTGGCCGACCGAGGGGCGGATCGTCACGGGGTTCGGCGCGCAGGTGCACCCGCGATTCGGGACCCGGACTTTCCGGAATGGCGTGGACATCGAGGCGGCGGTGGGTCGGGAGGTCGCCGTCGTGCACGCGGGCCACGTCGTTTATACGGGGTGGTTCAAAGGGTATGGGAACCTGATCATCGTGGACCACGGGAACGAGTACTATACACTCTACGCCCACGTCGCCGAGATCGAGGCGAAGGAGGGCGAGGACGTCCGACAGGGACAGCGGATCGGCACGGTGGGCGAAACGGGTTCTCTCGCCGGGCCGCGGCTCTACTTCGAGGTGCGCTATCAGGGCAAGCCCCTGGATCCGGAACAGTGGCTCCGACAGGGTGGCTAAGCGCGGGATGAGGGGAAATTTATGAAGAAGGCCTTCGTGATCGGGTCGCTCCTGGTGGTGCTCACGCTGTCCCTCGGGGGGTCCGTGGCCAGCAAGAGCGCGGACGGCAGCGCCACCTACGAGCAACTCAAGCTCTTCACCGAGGTCCTCTCCATCGTGCAAAACCAGTACGTGGACGAGGTGCCGCCGAAAGATCTCATCTACAGCGCGATCAAGGGGACGCTGCGCGGCCTCGACGCGCACAGCTCGTTCCTCGATCCGGACAGCTACAAGGAGATGCAGGTCGAGACGACTGGAAGCTTCGGCGGCCTCGGAATCGAGATTACGCTGCGCGACGACGTCCTCACCGTCGTGTCACCCATCGAGGGGACGCCCGCCTACCGCGCGGGACTGCAGACCGGCGACCGTATCGTGAAGATCGACGGCCTGGTGACGAAGGACATGCAGCTGCCCGACGCCGTCAAGCGCATGCGCGGCAAGCCCGGCACCAAGGTGATGATCACCGTGGTGCGCGAGGGCTGGACCGAGCCGAAGGACTTCGAGATCACGCGTGAGCAGATTCGGGTGCAATCGGTGCGCTCGCACGACCTCGGCGGCGGCATCGCCTACGTCAAGCTCCGGCAGTTCCAGGAGCAATCGCCCGGGGATATGGCCGCTGCGCTCGAGAAGGCCGCGAAGGCGGGCATGAAGGCGCTTCTCCTCGACCTGCGCAACAATCCGGGCGGGCTCCTGACGGCCGCCGTGGAGGTCACCGAGGAATTCATCGACGACGGCAAGCTCGTCGTGTACACGGAGGGGCGCGTCCGCAACCAGAACATGCGCTTCTCGGCCCACGCCAAGAAGTCCTACCCCACGCTCCCGATGGTCGTGCTGGTCAATCAGGGGAGCGCGTCCGCGTCCGAGATCGTGGCGGGCGCGCTGCAAGACTGGGGTCGCGCGATCGTCGTCGGGACCCAGACGTTCGGGAAGGGATCGGTGCAAACGATCATCCCGCTGTCGGACGGCTCGGGTCTACGACTCACGACGGCGAAGTACTTCACTCCCAAGGGGCGGTCGATCCACGGCAAGGGCATCACTCCGGACATCGTCGTGGAGATCCCGAAAGAGACGGCGGCGCCGGCGAGAGAGCGTCCGGCGACGCTCGATCCGATGGAGGAGCTCAAGAAGGACATCCAGGTGCAGCGGGCGCTCGACGTGATCAAGACGATGCGCATCATCGAGCAGCAGCGTCCGGGGCAGAACCCGCAGGCCCAGGTCCGGCCGCAGTAGTCGCGACGCGCGCGTCAAGGGCGATGCGAGGCCGGGTACCAGGGACTCGGCTGCATCGCCCTTGCTATCTGTGCGGCCCTTGCACCTGGTGCGAAAGGACGACGGATGGTCGTACTCGGGATCGAGAGCTCATGTGACGAGACGGCGGCGGCGGTCCTTGCCGATGGCCGTCGTGTGCTCTCGAACGTCGTCGCCTCGCAGGACGCGATTCACGCGCCGTACGGCGGTGTCGTTCCCGAGCTCGCCTCGCGCCGTCACCTCGAAGTCATCGTACCGGTCGTCGAGAAGGCGCTCGCCGACGCGAGCATGAGACTGCCGGACCTGGATGGGGTCGCCGTCACACAGGGGCCCGGGCTCGTCGGCTCTCTGCTCGTGGGCTGTGCCGTGGCGAAAGCCATTGCCTACGTCCACCGGTTGCCGCTGGTCGCCGTGAACCACCTGGAGGGCCACATCTACGCTACGTTCCTGACCGAGGACCCGCCGGAGCACCCGTTCCTCGCGCTCGTTGTCTCGGGCGGCCACACGGCGCTTTACCACGCACGGGCGCCGCTGGAGTACACGCTGGTCGGCCAGACGCGCGACGACGCCGCCGGCGAGGCGTTCGACAAGGTCGCGAAGCTCCTCGGCCTCGGCTTTCCGGGGGGGCCCGTGATCGAACGCGTGGCGGCCAGCGGCGATCCGAAGGCGATCACCTTCCCGCTGGCGCAGATGAGCGACGGCGCGCCCGACTTCTCGTTCAGCGGCGTCAAGACGTCGGTCTCGCTCTACGTCAAGCAACACGCGCCCCTCGGACGCCCGGAAATCGCGGACGTCGCCGCGTCGTTCCAGGCGACGGTCGTGAAGATGCTCGTGCGCAAGACCGTCAAGGCGGCCCTGCATCACGGGATCAAGCGCATCGTTCTGACCGGCGGGGTCGCCGCCAACGGCCGCCTGCGCGAGGCGCTCGAGGCGGCGGCGATCGAGCACGGATTGCATCTGCACATCCCGCCACGCCACCTCTGCACTGACAACGCGGCAATGATCGCCGCGGCGGGGACGGCACGCCTCGCGGCCGGGGAACGCGCGCCATTATCACTCAACGCCGCCCCGGATCTGGCGCTCGCGGGATGAAAGACGCGATGCGGAGCCGGGTCGCATCTTTCTCAGGCCACCCTCGGAGCGAGCCGGCCTCACGGACATCGCTACCATGAACTACGAAGCGGTTCTGGCGGGTCTCCCCGACGCGGTGATCGCGGTCGATACCGACCTCCGGGTCGTCTTTTGGAACTCCGCGGCCGAGGTGCTCACCGAGCGCTCGGCGCGGCGCGCGGAGGGGCGTTACGTCAAGGAGGTCTTTTCGCCCGACGCCTCCGTCGTCCGCCGGCTCGGCGAGACACTCGCCACGGGGGAGAGCCGCTCGGAGGCCGAGAGCTTCGTGGAGCGCGGCGACGGTCGTCGGGTGCCCGTGTCGATCGTCACGGCGCCGCTCTGCGGTCGCGACGGACAGGTCGAGGCCGCCGTCGTCGTGCTCCGCGACCTTTCGAGGATTCGCCAGCTCGAGGCCGAGGTGCGCCGGGGCGAGACGCTGGCGGCGGCGGGACGGATGGCGGTCGGGCTCGCCCACGAGGTGCGGAACCCGCTCGGCGCCATCCGCGGGGCCGTGCAATTGCTCAAGCGCGAGCTCGGGACGGACTCACGCCTGGGCGAATACACCGACGTGCTCCTGACCGAGGTCGACCGCGTGAACCGCATCATCGAGATGCTCCTCGATCTGTCGCGCCCGGTTCAGCTTCGCCCGGTGCCGCTCAACCTGCACCAGCTGCTCGAGCGGGTCACCATGCTGAACGAGGAAGGCGCGCGCGAGCGCGGCGTCGCGCTGATCCGGCGCTACGACCCGAGTCTTCCGCCGATCCTCGGCGACGAGGATCGGCTTCTTCAAGTGTTTCACAACCTCGTGCGAAACGCCCTGGACGCGATGGGGAGCGGCGGACGCCTGACCTTGACGACACAGGTGAGCCTCAACCCGCTCTTCGGCAAGATGGACCTGGGGGCCGGTCAGCGCAGCATGGTCGAGGCGCAGGTGGCTGACGAGGGCGCCGGGATCCCCGCCAACGTACGCGCGAGGATCTTCGATCCCTTCTTCACGACCAAGGACAGGGGCCTCGGGCTCGGCCTCGCGATCTGCCACCGCATCCTCGAGGAGCACCGCGGCGCGATTCAGGTGGAGAGCGCGGAGGGGCGCGGCACGATCGTGACCTGCTTCCTTCCGATCGCCAAGTGACGGCGCGCGTCCTGATCGCCGACGACGAAGACAGCCTCCGCTGGGTGCTGGAGAAGGGCCTGCGCCAGGCGGGGTACGACGTCGTTGCCGTCAAGGACGGCGGCAGCGCGCTCCGGACCTTCGAGGCCGAGCCCTTCGACCTGGTCTTCCTCGACGTGCGGATGCCGGGGGTCGACGGCCTCACCGCGCTCGCACGACTCCGCGAGATCCACGGCGACGCGTGCGTCATCGTGATGACCGCCCACGGCACCATGGACACCGCGATCCAGGCGATGCAACGCGGCGCCTACGACTACCTCGCGAAGCCCTTCGATCTCGACGAGGTGCTGCTACTCGCCGAGCGAGCCATGGCGGCGCGCCGCCTGACCCAGGAGGTGACGCGCCTTCGGAGCGGCCTGCAGGAGGTGTGGGAGTTCGGCGCCATCATCGGCCGGCACCCCCGCATGCAGGACGTCTACAAGACCATCGGCCGTGTGGCGGGGAGCGACGTGACGGTGCTGTTACGCGGCGAGTCGGGCACCGGCAAAGAGCTGGTCGCCAGCGCGATTCATCACTACAGTCGCCGCGCCGGGCGGCCGTTCGTCGCCGTCTCGTGCGCGGCCATTCCCACCACCCTGCTCGAGTCGGAGATGTTCGGGCACGAGCGCGGCGCATTCACCGATGCGAAGGAGCGGCGGCTCGGGAGGCTCGAGCTCGCGCACGGCGGCACGCTCTACCTCGACGAGATCGGTGACATGCCGGTCGAGCTGCAGACCAAGCTGCTCCGTGCGCTGCAGGAGCGGACGATCGAGCGCCTGGGCGGTCAGGACCCGATCCGCGTCGACGTGCGTGTGCTGGCCGCCACCAACCGCGACCTCGAGGCGCTGATGAAGGAAGGGCGCTTCCGGGAGGATCTCTACTACCGGCTCAACGTCGTGACCGTGAATCTGCCGTCGCTCCGGGAGCGTCGGCGCGACATCCCACTCCTGGTCGAGCACTTCCTCGCGAAGTATGCCGGAGACCTCGGCGAGCGCGTCGTCGCCCCCGAGGCGCTCGATCGTCTGGTCGGCTACGATTGGCCCGGCAACGTGCGCGAGCTGGAGAACGTGATCCAACGCGCGATGGTGATGGCCACGAGCGGCGTCATCCTGCCCGAGCACCTGCCCATCGGTCCGGTGTCGGCCGCCGCCTCGGTCGCCGTGGACGCGCCGCTCGAGGAGGTTATCGAGCGGAAGCTCATCGAATGCGTCCGCGGTCTCCGCGAGCACGCCAGCGCCAACCTCTACGACCTGATGATCGGCTTGGTCGAGAAGCCCCTGCTGCGCGCGGTGCTCCGGGAGACAGGCGGAAACCAGGTGCGAGCCGCGCAGATCCTCGGGATCAACCGGAACACCCTTCGCAAGAAGCTGGTCGAGCACGGGATCGACGCCGACGAGATGACGCGCGAGTGATTAGACCGCGGGCAGGCGCCCGCTCTAGACGTACTCCATCGTCTCGCGAGTCAGCGTGTAGATCTCGATCGTCTCGAGCGATCCCGGCAGCGGCATCTCCCCGAGCGCCCCGAAGTCGTAGCGGCCGGTGGCGAGCTCCCGCGTGAGGCCGGTGAGCACGATCTGACCTGGCTCAGCGATGCGGAGCAGCTGCGAGGCGATGCTGGTCGTGTTGCCTGTCGCCGTGTAATCGGTGCGCAGAGCGGCGCCGATGCTGCCAACGACGACGGGCCCCGTGTTTATGGCCATGCGGACCCGGAACTCCAGGCCGTGGCTCTGCCGCACCTCGCGGCGTACCGTTTCGAGGCGCTCCTGCACGGCAAGGGCGGCGCTCAGCGCTCGGCAGGCATGGTGCTCGCCCGGCGCCTCGCCGAAGAGCGCCATGACCCCGTCGCCCAGAAACTGGTTCACCGTTCCACCGTGCTCGTGCACCGTCTCCAGCACGATGTCGAAGGTGCGGTGCATGATCTCGCTGACCTGCTCCGGATCGAGCCGTTCGGACAGCGCAGTGAAGCCGGAGACGTCCGCGAAGAGCACGCTCACCTGTTTGCGCTCACAGCGGGAGCGAAGCAGGTTGCCGCACGCCCCGCAGTAGTTCCGGCCGGCCAGCCGCTCCAGGGGGCACCGAAGGCAACCTGGCCGCCGCGACTGTCCCAGCGCCACTGCACCCCCACCGAGCCCGCCGACACCGCTGATCGCCACTAGGTCCCTCCTCGTGAGCTCCAGACGACGGCGATGTGGAAAGGCAAGCCCGATGCCATGACTAAGTATGGGGAAAGATGACGCTGAGGCGGGGGTCGGGCCGGGATTTCTGCCCGAACATGCAGAGAGACGGCGGCGTTACGCCCGGGCTTGGCCGTCGCCGGCGGTTGGCTTGACTCCTCTCGTCGTATCCCTTAGTTTTGTATCCACTTCTATCGGTCGAATCGATGGAAGGCCAGGATGGAGTGTCCTCAGTGCCGGCACGCCAACCCCCCAGAGACCAAGTTCTGCGGGGAGTGCGGGACGCGACTGCAGTCGCTATGTCCCGCTTGCCAGAGCGTCAACCCTCCGACCAACAAGTTCTGTAGCGAGTGCGGTCAGCGGCTGGGGGGCGCTGCGCCGGCACCTGCCCCGGCCGCAGCGGTAGCCCCTGCGGCGCCGCCAGCCCGCTTCGCGTCCCCGGAGGCCTACACCCCCAAGCACCTCGCCGAGAAAATTCTCACCTCCAAGAGCGCCATCGAGGGCGAGCGGAAGATCGTCACGGTGATGTTCTCGGACGTGTCGGGCTTCACGGCGATGTCGGAGAGGCTCGATCCCGAAGACGTCCACGGGATCATGGACCGTGCATTCGAGGTCATCCTGAGCGCGGTCCACCGATACGAGGGTACGGTCAACCAGTTCCTCGGCGACGGGGTGATGGCGCTGTTCGGGGCGCCGATCGCCCACGAAGACCACGCCCAGCGTGCGCTGAGCGCGGCGCTCGCGATCCAGGATGGTCTCAAGCCGCTCGCCGAAGACGTCAAGCGCGCCCACGCGATCGAGTTCCGCATGCGGATAGGCATCAACACCGGTCCCGTGGTCGTCGGCGCCATCGGCCACGACCTCCGCATGGACTACACGGCGGTCGGCGACACCACCAACCTCGCGGCCAGGCTCCTCGCGATCGCCAAACCGGGTCAGATCGTAACGAGCCGGCGAACCCAAAACCTTCGGGACCGGTTCTTCGTCTTCGAAGACCTGGGCGATTTCCAGCTCAAGGGGAAGGCCGAGCCTGTTCGCGCGTATGCCGTGA
>WNFA01003935.1_pt1 | contig 21327 bp, 27 predicted proteins | sample 5400481 | NCBI WGS metagenome assembly WNFA01 (sample SAMN13153340, study PRJNA577476) | soil metagenome | isolation source: 120 cm saprolite under Douglas fir tree site 2 hole 1 replicate 2 | place: USA:California | collected 2015-04-18
ATAGGAAACTCCAACTCGAGCGGGATCGGCTCGGGAGCATTACCTCGCGAGCGCCGCAAAAACTGAGTACCACTCGCTGTGACCTGCACAACAGAATCATCGCACCGTACATGGATGTCGCGATTGCCCACGAGTGCCCCATCTGCGATGGCAGCAAGCCGGTCGGATGCGTCGTCATCACGATAGGCAATTGGCTCATCACTCAGGTTGCCACTGGTCATCACGAGCGCGACTGGCCGATCCTTCTTAAATACATCTGCACAGGCACGCAACAAGAGATAATGCAATGGTGTGTAGGGCAACATGATGCCGAGTGTACTGTGTGACGGCGCTGCGCTGGGAGCCACTGTGCAGCATGCCCGCCTTTTCAGCAGGACGATCGGCCGCCGACGTGATTGCAGCAGCGCTGCCTCATCTGAGCTAACCTCGCAGAGCTGCATGGCCATCTCGACATCGGGCACCATCAAAGCAAAGGGTTTGGCTTCCCGGTGCTTGCGCTGCCGCAATCTTTGTACAGCCTCTGCATTCAGCGCATCACATGCCAGGTGATATCCTCCCAATCCCTTGACCGCCAGGATAGCGCCTGCTGCGAGTCGCTGAGTTGCCAGGGCAATTGGATCTGCATTGCTTTCCCCTGTTGTCCAATCGATGAAGCGCAACCCGGGACCGCAAACAGGACAGGCATTGGGTTGCGCGTGAAAGCGCCGATTGAGCGGGTCGTCGTATTCGCGCCGGCAGTCGGGACACATTGGGAAGACGCGCATAGTGGTCTTGTCGCGATCATAGGGAACATCCCGGATGATCGTGAAGCGCGGCCCGCAGTTGGTGCAGTTGATAAACGGGTAGTGATAGCGCCGGTCAGCAGGATCGAATAGTTCGCGCAGGCAATCATCGCAGGTGGAAGTATCAGGCGAGATTAATGTGCGGCGTTCGCTACCTCCCTGGCTGTGAATAATCACGAAGTCTGTCTCACCATGCAACAGAAGGAGCTCGGCGATAACAGAATCGACACGAGCCAGGGGCGGAGCCTCTTCACGGAGCGCTCGCGCGAAGCTGTCCAGCGCATTGAGATTGCCTTCGACCTCAATCGTTACCCCCCTGCTGTCGTTCAGTACAAAGCCGGCCAGGCCCCGGCGCACCGCCTGGCTGTAGACAAATGGCCGGAATCCCACGCCCTGTACAATACCCTGTACGGTGATACGTCGTCGCTCTAACGTTGAATCAAGCTGTTTCAACATGACAGCGCCTTTCATGGGGTGGATACATAACATTCACGGGAGAGTACGTGCATTTCCGGCAGCGTCTCCTCTGCCGCAATCGACCGTGTATTACCTGTATCCCCTGCATCGTCGAAGGCAACATCGATGGCGCTGACGTAACAGACATCTTTATGCTCGATCTCCAACGCCACTTCTCCACAAATGGGACAGGTAACTTGAGTAGCCGGTTCGCAACTCTCGAAATCGTGAGAGACGCATCCTCAATAGGCGTACCTTTCGTAAGCGCCTCAAAATGCTGATATGCAGCGTCTGCCGTGAAATGTCCCGATGCACCCAAAACCAGTTGCACGTTTGTCACGCGAGACGCGCCGGCCTGCTGCATACATTCCAGGACGGTACGAACCATGCCCCGCATAGCTGCTACTTCGTGCATGACTTTTCTCCTTCTTCCATCGATCTTCATGCATCAAGAGTATCTGACGGGAGTCTCTTTCCTATCACAACTTGTGACTGTTCTGTCACAACTGCATCACAAAAAGCAGGATTCAACAGGATAAAGGCCTTCAATAATTCTGGTGAGCATGACAAGGCATATTGACCAAGGGAGCTGCATTAGTGTGATTAGATTGTGATTTATAAACCCATTTCTATGATAGGACTGTGATTTCAGTCCCCTATACTTGAATAGATGCCAGATTATTTCGTCAGAAAGCTTGCCAGTAGCGGTATATAGAAGAACAGGCGCGAGATGACAATACAGGGAAAAGACCAGGCGGTTTTGCAGTACGAGCATTTCCAGCAACTACTCGTTGTTCTGAACAGCAGGGGTTATCAGGTTGTAGGGCCGACTGTTCGTGACGGCGCTATTGTGTACGATACGCTGACCTCAGTCAGCGACCTGCCCGTTGGCTATACGGACGAGCAGGAAGGAGGCACCTATCGCCTCAAGAGGCGAGCTGACAATGCCTTGTTTGGCTATGCTGTCGGCCCGCATTCATGGAAGAAGTTCCTCCATCCTCCCGTACTCCGCTTATGGAGGGCCACGCGCAAGGAGCATGGATTTCAGGTGATCCCGGAAAATCAGGAGGCCCCTCAGCTGGCGTTTATTGGTGTCCGCTCATGTGAATTGCACGCGATGGCCATTCAGGATGCGGTGTTCATGCGGCCAGGCTATACGGACCCTACCTATCAGTTACGGCGGAACAACCTGTGTATTGTGGCCATCAATTGTGGGCAGGCCGGTGGGACATGCTTCTGTACCTCGATGCATACAGGGCCGAAGGCAACCGCCGGCTTTGACCTGGCACTGACTGAAGTGCTGGATGCGGATCGCCATTACTTCGTGGTGGAAGTTGGCACGGAGCTAGGGGCAGAGATCCTTCATGAACTTCCACACACAGAAGCAAACAAGGACGACATACAATTGGCCGAGGATATCGTAGCCAGCACTGCCGAACACATGGGTCGGAGCATGGATACTACAGATATCAAAGAGTTGCTCTACCGCAATCTGGAGCATCCGCGCTGGGAAGATGTCGCCACACGCTGCCTGACGTGCAGCAATTGCACGATGGTCTGTCCCACATGTTTTTGCACGACTGTGGAGGATGTCACTGACCTGGCGGGCGAACACGCCGAACGCTGGCGCAAGTGGGACTCATGCTTCACCATGGATTTCTCCTACATTTCCGGTGGTAGTATCCGTTCCTCGACAAAGTCACGCTATCGCCAGTGGATGACCCATAAACTGGGCACCTGGATTGACCAGTTTGGCACCTCGGGATGCGTGGGATGCGGCCGGTGCATCACCTGGTGCCCGGTTGGCATTGACATTACCGAAGAAGTCCGTGCTATTCGAGAAAGCGATAACTCCCCGGCCAAGAAGGGAAAGAAGTAACTTGAAAGCCACCACTGCAACGACGCTAGCGCGTCTACACTTCGTGTCAGCAGTGGTGAAAGGAGGTAGTAGCGATGCGGACACTTGAATCGATCCTGGTAGAGCATCCTTTCTTCAAGGGGCTTCAGCCTCAGTATCTACAGCTGATCACCGGCTGCGCCTCGAACGTGCGCTTTCACGCCGGAACGTACATGCTCCGTGAAGGCGAACAGGCGTCGCAATTTTATCTTATTCGCCACGGCAAGGTGGCGCTTGAGGTCTTTGCAGCGCAGCACGGGCCTATTACTATCGAGACGATCGAGGCAGGCGAGGTACTGGGCTGGTCCTGGCTCTTCCCGCCGTACCGCTGGCATTTCAGCGCACGTGTCGTTGAGCCGGTGCGGGCAATCGCCCTCGATGGCATCTGCCTGCGTACCAAGGGCGAAGAGGACCATGATCTCGGCTACGAACTCATGAAGCGCGTTGCTCAAATCATGATGGACCGGCTGCAGGCTACACGCATTCAACTGCTCGACGTGTATGGTGTTGGTGCTTGAGGTGCATTATGATGGCTAACGTACCCGATCCGATGTTGCCGCAACTCTTCCGGGTGCAGCGCGTGCGACGTGAGATACCGGATACCTTCACCCTGGAGCTTGAGCCAGAAGAAGGAGTCGAAGTCCCCCCGTTTGCCTCGGGGCAGTTCAACATGCTCTACGTGTTCGGCGTAGGCGAAATCCCGATTTCGATCAGCGGCGACCCGGCCAGGCGCAGGCCCCTCGTGCATACAACACGGGCCGTGGGCACCGTGTCGAAGGCCATGCGCGAACTAAAGCCCGAAGATGTGATAGGGGTGCGCGGGCCGTTCGGCAGTCACTGGCCCATCGAGCGTGCCATGGGCAAGGATGTCGTGATTGTCGCCGGTGGCATCGGACTTGCCCCCCTGCGTTCGGCCATGTACCAGGTCATCTCCCAAAGGGAAAAGTACGGCAAGGTTGTGCTCCTCTACGGTGCTCGTACCCCGGAAGACATCCTGTACCGGCGTGAAGTCGAGCACTGGCGCGCGCACTTTGACCTTGAGGTGTATGTCACGGTAGACAATGCGACAGGCAGGTGGCGGGGTAGTGTCGGTGTCGTCACACGGCTCATCCCCAGGGCGCCGTTTGATCCGCTGAACACAGTGGCCATGATCTGTGGTCCTGAGATCATGATGCGCTTCACGGCGGCAGAGCTTGAGAAGCGTGGGGTAGCGACGGAGAACATCTTTGTTTCGATGGAACGCAATATGAAATGTGCTATCGGCCAATGTGGACACTGCCAGTATGGGCCTCACTTCGTCTGCAAAGACGGCCCGGTATTCCAGTACAGCCGTGTTCAACATTTACTTACAAAATGGGAGATTTGAAATGAGCCGGGAGCATAAACCGAAACTGGCGGTCTGGAAATTTGCGTCCTGCGACGGCTGCCAGCTCAGCCTGCTAGACTGCGAAGATGAGCTGCTGGCCGTGGCCGGCGAGGTCGAGATCGCCAATTTTCTCGAGGCTTCGCGGGCCGTGGTAAAGGGGCCGTACGATCTCTCGCTCGTCGAGGGGTCCATCACCACACCCCATGATGCCGAGCGCATCCACCAGGTGCGCCGCGCCTCGAAGTACCTCGTGACGATTGGTGCCTGTGCCACAGCCGGCGGCATTCAAGCGCTGCGCAACTTCAAGGACGTCAAAGAGTTCATCTCCATTGTCTATGCTACCCCGAAATACATTGAGACACTGAACAAGTCGACGCCAATCACTGATCACGTGTTTGTTGACTTCGAATTACGTGGTTGCCCTATCAACAAACACCAGCTTGTGGAAGTCATCAGCGCCTACCTGCACCGGCGCAAGCCGAACACGCCGCCGCACAGCGTCTGTGTGGAGTGCAAACTACGCGGCACAGTCTGTGTCATGGTTGCGCGAGGCACGCCGTGCCTTGGTCCAGTAACCCACGCCGGCTGCGGTGCTATCTGTCCAGCCTATACCCGCGGCTGTTATGGTTGCTTCGGTCCGAAAGAAACGCCCAATACCATCGCGTTGAGTGCCCGCTGGAGCCAGCTTGGCGCAAGTGAGCATGAGATCATGCGCACGTTTCGTGGTTTCAATGCCTATGCCGAGGCATTCCGCAAGGAGAGTGAGTCACATGAAAGCTAAGACCATCAAGGTAGACTACCTGGCCCGCGTCGAAGGGGAAGGAGCGCTGTACGTGAAAATCAGCGGCGACAAGGTAACGGATGTCAAATTTAAGATTTTTGAGCCGCCGCGGTTTTTTGAAGCGTTCCTGCGCGGGCGCGCCTATAGCGAGGCTCCCGATATCACCGCGCGCATCTGCGGTATCTGCCCCGTCGCTTACCAGATGAGCGCGGTTCACGCGATGGAACACGCCTTTGGCGTTACCGTCGAGGGGCAGCTGCGCGCACTGCGGCGGTTGCTCTACTGCGGCGAATGGATCGAGAGCCATACCCTGCACGTCTACCTGCTGCACGCGCCCGACTTCCTCGGCTATCCCGATGCCATGCACATGGCGCAGGATTACCCCGAGGTGGTCAAGCGCGGTTTGCAGATGAAGAAAGCGGGCAATGCCATCGTGGCTTTGCTTGGCGGGAGAGAGGTTCATCCGATTAATGTGCGCGTGGGTGGGTTTTACAAAGTCCCGGCGAAACAAGAGCTCAGGCCGCTCGTGGAGCAGCTCAAATGGGGACGCGCTGCGGCGTTGGAAACGGTACGCTGGGTTGCGCAGTTGCCTTTCCCCGACTTTGAGCAAGACTATGAATTCGTGGCCTTACGGCATCCGGACGAGTATCCCTTTAACGAGGGGGACCTGGTCTCGAACAAGGGCCTGCATATCCCGGTCACAGCGTACGAGGATCACTTTATCGAGGAGCATGTGCCCTATTCCAATGCGTTACACAGCATCCTCAAGGATCATGGAGCCTACTTTGTTGGCCCATTGGCACGCTATAGCCTGAACTTCGATCAGCTTTCTCCCCTGGCTCAGGAAGCGGCGCGCGCCGCTGGACTCGGGCCAACATGTCGCAATCCCTTTCAAAGCATCATTGTGCGCAGTGTAGAAGTGCTCTATGCCTTCGACGAAGCGCTGCGCATCATCGAGGGATACGAGCGGCCGGAGCAGCCTGCAGTCGAGCTTCATCCACGCGCGTCGGTCGGTTATGCCATCACGGAGGCCCCACGCGGCATCCTCTACCATCGCTACCGGCTGAATGACGAGGGGGTGATACTCGATGCGAAGATTGTGCCGCCAACATCACAGAACCAGAAAACCATCGAAAACGATCTGCGGCACTACGTTGCTCAAGCCTTAGACGTACCGGAGGAGCAACTCACCTGGCAGTGCGAGCAGGCGATTCGCAACTATGATCCTTGCATCTCCTGTGCCACACACTTTCTCAAACTGCATATCGAGCGCGAGTGAGGAAAGGGAGGACATGCCACCACACATCCTTCTGATCGGTATCGGCAACGAGTACCGTCGTGACGACGATGCTGGACTGGCGGCGATTCGGGCACTCAAGGCAAAGGGCCTTCCAGGTACCCTCTTCAAAGAGTGTACTGGTGATGGTGCAGACTTGCTAGAGACATGGAGGAAGGCACAGATGGTCATCCTCATCGATGCCGTTTCTTCCGGGGCACCACCAGGCACGGTGTATCGCATTGATGCGCTCACGCAACCGATGCCAGCCCGCTATTCCTTTCACTCTACCCATGCCTTTGGCGTCGTGGAGGCCATTGAACTCGCGCGTGCATTACACATGCTTCCCCCATGTCTGATCGTCTATGCCATCGAAGGCAAGAACTTCGCCACCGGCACGGGCCTTTCCCCGGAAGTTGAAAAAGCAGTACAGCAGGTTGTAGAACAGGTGACACGCGAAGTTCAAGATGCTCTTCTCATCTGACCTCTATCTCTCCCTGAGCCGGTTCACTCACCATTGGTGTAAGCTGCTCTTGTTGTGGTCGCACAATGAACAGCGGAAGCTTCGTGTGCCCGAGAACACGCTCTGTCACACTGCCCAGTACCCAGCGCTGTACACCACTGCGTCCGTGCGTTGCCAGCGCCAGGATATCGCAGCCACCAAAGATGCTGTATCCTACCATCCTTTCTCAGGAGCGGTTTTATAACAGCCCTGGCCAGGTGTGTATCTCAACTTCTGTTACCTCAACTTGTATGGTTTCGCCTGACTCCTTTGGTCGCACGACCAGCAGCGGGAGCAGCGTCTCGTCAAGAACTCGTTCGGTCACGCTCCCCAGGGCCAGGTGTCGCAACCCACCGCGTCCATGTGTTGCCATAGCGATCAGATCATAGCCGGCGGAACGCTCAGCATCTTCGGCTGGTTCTGCCAGTCCGGTAATCGTTCCGGCCACATCCGTGCTGACCGCAACCGATGAAGTGACGTTGAGCTTGAATGCCGCTGCAAAAGACGTTTCACGCAAGCGGTCGGCTACCGCCTGCACATACGTTTGCGCCTCTTTCCTGGCTTCTTCCTGCATGCTGTCAGTGAGATGTGCTTGACTCTTCATGTGCCCATACGCCGGTGGCAGATCCACCACGCACAACAGATGCACCTCGCCCTGTGCGGGAGCAGCTAGCGCCACGAGCAGTTGTGCGACTGGCTTCAGCGCACGCTCTGCCAGCGCAGAGCCGTCCAACGGCACCAGGACGCGCAAAGGATGGGCAGCATCCGGCACAGGAAGCGTCTTGCCATGTTCATGCAGCACCAGCACCGGCACCGGGCTATGGCGCACCGCCTCGTGAGCAACACTCCCGAGTATCCAGCGCTTGAGACCCGTCTCCCCGTGGCTGCACATGACGATCACATCCACGTGCTCGTAGCGAGCAGCGGAGAAGATCACCGGTGATGTTGCGCCAGAGGCCACATCCGTTTCTGTTTGGATGCTCGCCAGGTCCCCCGCATAGGCAGCCGTCGTGTCTGCAAGATAGCTGGCTGCATCGGCCAGCTCTTTTTCGGAGGCCGGGGCCTCCGGCTTCGCCGCAATGGTTCCACGTGGTCCTGCAGCATACGTTCCGAAATCTGCTGGAGCCATGACCACGCGTATGAAGACGATAGATCCACCAGTAGCCCGCGCGATGCGCGCAGCAACGGGGATAGCACGCTCTGCGCCCTCTGTCCCATCGAGAGGGACTAAAATCCGCTGAAACATTGTTTACTCCTTTCGACATCTTTGTCATGGTCTAGATCGCTTTATCTACTAAAGAGCATATGCTTACCCGCACACAGGAGCATCACAAAGGGGTACATGCATCTCACAGCTAGATCACAGAGAGGACCTCGCGCACGCTCCGGCGGGGGGTTGGTGGCATCTCCGGCCCATAGCCCATACGCAAAAGCATTTGCGGGAAGCCTGCGCGCTCCAGCATGTTTTGCAGCGTCAACCGCATATCGGGAACTTCGATGGGCTGATTTAAGAACGAGGCCCATATCCCCTGGGAGCGAGCATACAAGAGCATTCGTTCTAGTGCCTGCCCTGCCGCCAGCCAATCATAGGCTGTGTCCACGTCAGTTCCAAGCACCGCAAGGACTGGAGAGCCCCTGGCGATCTGACGGTCTCGGGCGGCTTGTCCGTTACCCAGCTCAAAGGTTCGCTCTACCAACGGGCCAGGATAAGACATCAGGTCTCCGAACCTCAACGCATACATGGGAATACCATCGCTCCGTTGACTTCGACTTGGACGAACCCAGGCTGCTAGCTCGCGCCTGAAGTGTTTGTCCCTCAACTGTACGCGGTCCCCCAGCGCGATCAGGTCTGCCACAGCGCTGCGATCATCTTCTGTTTGCAGTATAATGAGCCAGGCGCCTTCTGCATGTGCCGCTTTTTGCAGCGCAGCAAGGATATCTGCTGGAACTTCTCGCTGCTCAAATGCCTGCCGGTTGGTGCGCCGCCTGCGGATCGCCTCGAAGAGCACGTGCTCCTCCTCACCGGCGTGTATCTTATCACCCATATGGATGCGCGCCAGGAGATCCGGATTATCAGGTTCCGGGAGCGCCTGCACCACGTCCCTATAGCCGAAATGCCGCAGTGCAATGCGCAGATTGAGGAGTGCAGCGCCGCAACTGATGGTTAATTCGCGATCATCTGGATCAACAACGGGGAGCGCACAAGCCCTATCAGCATAGAGTTCAATCGTATCATCTTCGATCTTGAACAACCAGGGCTGGGTGTTGTGTCCTGATGGTGCAAGCACGGCATAGTTCAGGAGAAAGCGCCATTGCTCAGCCGGTGTGCCCATCGCAGGAAACTCTGACTCCAAGACATCCCAGGGATTCGAGATATGTTCAAACATGTGCGTCTCCTTTCAGGTTTGCTTCGAGTTCTGTGTCTTCCAACCATCTTGCACGTAGCATGCCCATCCGCTAACGAACACATGCTGACTCTCTATTTACAGACTATGCCAGTGGTCTCACAAAACGGTAACGGGAAAGTGATTTTTCGTCACAGTTGGCACACGACTTGTATAAACAGCGCAGGCGGAAGTGAGCAATGAAAAGACCCGCACTTTCCTTGTTTTCCAGGGTTTCATCAAGGCCCTCCTTCACTTCTGCCTGCCGTGTGAGGCGAGGGAAACAAGTCGAGTTGACGAGCATGATTTTACTGTGTCCCATTACGGAACTTAACCTCACTTGACTCGACTTTTGAGATATGAATATCCTGAATCGGCGCCAATTCAGGGGAAAGCTGATCGGGCGATATCTGAGCTGGCCCTGTTGCCTGGGGCGGCAAATCCTGGATCATGTGTGGGATGGTGACGAACTGGAAGCCTCGCTGCTCTAAGGTGGTGATAATCGTTGGCAAGGCTGCGACCGTTTCTGACCGATCACCTCCTCCATCGTGCATGAGGATGATAGAGCCGTTATGCGTCGAAGAGAGGACGTTTCCTGGTCGTGCGGCCACACGAGAAGATGGACGGCCAGGCGCAGGAACACGGAGCTCCTCTCATGCTTTTTTCTGTGGCCGCACAATCAACACGGGGAGCTTCGTAGTATTGAGGATGCGCTCGGTAACACTGCCCATCACCCAGCGTTGCAGCCCACCTCTGCCATGCGTGGAGATGGCGACCACGTCGCAGCCTGTGAAATGCTTGCCGCTTTCTCCCTGATAGCCGTGTTCTGCTCTGTCAATGATGATGCTCGCCACATCAGAATCAAGCGCTGCCGACCACGTAACGGTGAGCTTCGGGGCTACCTCTTGCAAGCGCTCCTGCACTGTCAGCAGGTATGCTTTGGCGCACTCCACTGCCTCCGCGTTGAACTGGGCGACGAAGCCCTCATCGGCAGTAGAAGAGACCTGCTTTACTACCTGTACCAGGTGCAATGCACCATATGCCGGAGCGGCCAGGGCTACGATGAGATCAATCACAGGGACGAGCGCCTTTTCGGCAAGGGGTGAGCCGTCCAACGGGACGAGTGCGCAGAGAGCATGGGCGGCATCTGCATGTGGCATAGATGTACCTTTGCGGAGAACGAGTACCGGCACCTGGCTCTGGTGGACTATCTGATGAGCTACGCTGCCCAGCACCCAGCGCGTGAAGCCGGTTCTCCCGTGACCGCATATGACGATCAGATCTGCTGCTCGCGCCTCGGCAGTAGCGAGGATATTTGGTGCGGCCAGGCCGAACACCACCTCGGTGGTGGTGTTAATACCCGCAAGCATGGGCGACCCGGCCACAGTTTTGAGGTAGTTGGTAGCGTCATCAAGCTCTGTATCGATGACCTCCTCTGTCCAAAATGGTACCTGAGCCAGTCCACCTCCGTATTCAATGAGGGGGGTGATTACCCGCACCAACAGGATCGTGCCTCCCGAAGCGCGTGCCATGCACGCTGCTACCGGGAGGGCCTGCTCTGCGCGAGAAGAACCGTCTAATGGGACAAGAATTCGTTCAAACATGATATTGCTCCTCATTCATAATGTTCTGCTATTTCCTACTTGCCAACCTCTGCTTTAGCATCTACCAGAAGCGTATCCACTGACTATCACAGGCTGGTCGCATATTCGGTCATTGCTCTCACAGATGACTCACATTCTGTAACCTTCATCGTGCAGGGCACATGAAAGGACCCTTCAAAGCTCGACTCTTTCCGACTTCAGTCGAACTCTGGAGGGTTCTTTTCCGTTAGCTCATTCTTTTCCTTGGATGGCTTGTCATGGCCCGTGTTCCAAAGGAGGCTTCGGTGGGAGGGCCATTCTGGACATACAGAATCCCCTCTAGAAGACGATGAGCGGCTTGAGGACACCGTCGAGCTTTTTGTCCATGATCTCGAAGGCTCTCTCCATCTCGTCAAACGGGAAGGTATGGGTCGTCATGAGCGTGGGATCGACGCGCTTCATCTCCAGCACACGCAGGAGGCGTTCCTTTCTTTGCTTCGTTGCTTCAGCTTGCATACGCACACTGCCCAGCGTACACAAGGAACAGGGAATGGAGTTCAGAATCTCACATTCCGTAAGGGAAACATCATCTACAGTTTCCCAGGTAGGAACTATACGCTCGTTCTCTCACATACTCGTCACGGTCAGCCGATGTTTCGTCACAGTTGGAGCACAATGTGTGGCCGACAAAGCGAACAGGATTCCTTTTTTACCAAGGACGCTACTGTAACCAAATTGTGAGATGGTTTCTCCGTACGGTGATGCGATTGTGAGCACACAGGGATATGCTTGTTCCAGAAAGCATACAGCGTAGCTGTAGATATCGACAAAGATGTCGAAAGGAGTACAAGCAGATGTTTGAGCGGATTCTGGTGCCACTCGATGGTTCGAAACGATCCGAGAGGGCAATCCCCGTCGCTGCGCGCATTGCACGCGCTGCTACTGGCACCGTCATCCTGGTGCAGGTCACCGAACTGCCCAGTGACTTTTTCACGGAGGGGAAATACCCCTCGCAGATGTACCCCGGCGATCTGATCGAGGAAGGCAAGGCGCTGGCCGCCAACTACCTGGATAACGTCAGTAAGCAGTCAGAACTGGTTGGTTTGAAAACCGAGACCAGGGTAGAGCATGGCGATGCAGCGCAGTCCATTCGGGCAGCGACTGAGCCGCTTGGCGTCGATTTGATCGTGATGTGCAGCCATGGCTACACCGGTTTCAAACGCTGGGCGCTGGGCAGTGTCGCGCAGAAGATCATTCCGCATAGTTCTGTGCCGGTGCTCGTCTTACGTGATGGCGGCCCGACGCTCTCGGTCAAACCGCTGTATGCCCTGGTAGCGCTCGATGGCTCGCCGATGTCAGAGGAGGTGTTAGCCCCGGTAATCCAGTTGATGGCCGCGCTTGCTCCCTCAGAGGAGAAGACGCTGCATCTCACTCACGTGGTTGAACTGCCGCTGACCTATGGCAGGATCGGGATACACGCATATGTCAACCAGATGAAGGAAGAGGCAAAACGCCTGTCCCAGGGGTACCTGGCAGCCGTTGCGGAACGGCTCACACATGGGGATGTTCCCGGTCTCACCGTCACGACTTCGATTGCGGTCAATGTCGATGTAGCCGAGGCCCTGGTGCAGGTGGCGCAACAGCAACTGCTCGCCGGCGGCCATTTTGACCTGGTGGCGATGGCAACGCATGGGCGAAGCGGCCTGCAGCGGTTGCTTATGGGGAGCATGACCGACCATGTGATGGGTGCCACGAAGCTACCCATGCTGGTCGTTCACCCATCCGGGCAAAGCAAACAAGCGCGCGCGAACAATGAGCAGCGAGTCGGGGTTACCAGTTAGCCTGGCCAGAAACGAGGAGGGAGAGACCATTTTCTAGCGATCTTCTCCCCTGGTTTGTCGTGAAGAGGGCTTCTAAAGGAATGAGAGCATGCAATCATGTCAGCGTTTCAACAGATGAAGATCGGAGTGCTTGCTGAAACCCAGCCAGAAGAGCGGCGCGTCGCCCTGGTGCCAAACGCGGCGGTCAAGGTGGCTTAGGAAGAGCGTACCTGGATGAAACACATCGTTTCCACACATGCAAATACCTCTATCGGTGTGTTACTGATTATCACCTCAGCTATATCGTTTGGCGTAATGCCAATCTTCGCGCGACTTGCCTATTCGTCTGGGGCCGATCCGATCACCATCCTGTTGCTGCGATTCGGTATCGCGGCTGTGGTCATGATGGGAATCATGCTGCTCAGCAAAACGCCGTTCCCACGCGGGCTGGTGCTACTCGAGTTAATTTTACTTGGAGCGATTGGGTATGTGGGAGAGTCGCTGGCGTACTTTACCGCGCTGACCATGGCCTCGCCGGGACTGGTCGCGCTGCTGCTCTATATCTATCCCGCCCTGGTGACGGCGCTATCAGCCATCTTCTTGAAAGAGCACCTCACCACCATCAAAGTCGTCGCGCTGTTCTTGGCCCTTTCGGGTACCGTTCTCACCATCCAGATCACTAGCGGGGGCAGCATCACCGGCATCCTGCTGGGCATCGCGGCAGCCGTGGACTATGCCATCTACATTTTGCTGGGCAGCCGCATCGTGCGGCGGTCGGGGTCAATCGGCTCTACCTCGATGATCATCGCTTCCACGGCGGGCGGGAGTGTACGCCATCATCGCCCCGATTCACGGGTTGACATTTCCTGGCAGCGCGCTGGGATGGCTAGCCGTGCTTGCCATCGCGCTGATCTCAACCGTCATCGCATTTGTGACCTTCTTCGCAGGGCTCAAGCGCATCGGCCCGACCACCGCCTCTACGCTCTCCACCTTTGAGCCGATCGTGGCGGTGGCGCTGGCTGCTGTGGTGCTGGGCGAGACCATTACTCCCGTACAGGCGCTTGGCGGCTTGCTGATCCTGATCGCCGTCGTGATCCTGTCCAGGAACGAGATGCGCCGAGACAAGCAAGCGCAGGATAGCATCCATGAAGAGGAGAGGTTCGAACCTCTCCCTGCGAAAGTGTGACGCATATGTGAGCCTGAAGTACTCGTTCGTGATGACCTCGTGCCTTCCACGTATTACATTCCATAATGGGATATGGTGGTGAGACGAAAAGACAATAGAGGTGTCTACGTCCTGAGGACTGAATTCGCTTGATCGCTCATGGAGAGCATGAGAGGGAGGGATAAAGATGAACACATTGATCATGTACGATTCGACTTTCGGGAATACCGAACATCTCGCGCGGGCCATGGCTGACGAATTGGCATACTACGGAACGGTCAGGCTCTTGCGAGTACCCGAAGGCGGTGCGTTTGAGAGAGGAGAGGCTGATGTCTTGATCGTGGGCGGCCCAACGCAGCGCCATGGGACGAGCCTGGCGATGCGAGCCTTCCTGGAAAGCATGCCTCGCCGCACTCTACGGGGGCTGGCCGCGGCCGCGTTCGATACGCGCTACCACATGGCCGCCTGGAAATCCGGCTCCGCAGCGCATAGGATTGCCAGCAGACTCAAGCGGGCGGGAGCCTTGCTCGTCGTGCCACCCGAGAGCTTTTTTGTCGCAGAGTGGGAAGGACCTCTCGAACAAGGCGAACTCGAGCATGCAGTGCAGTGGACCGAGCAGATCTACGCGGCGTTTGAAGCGAGCAGGAGAGCAGAGCAAGGGAAAGTAGAGGCCCTTTAGAAGAGGAGTTCGAATTACCTTGCTCAAAACGTGATCCTGCCTGCTCGCAGCGCATTCAGGATCACGATCACATCGATGGCTTCCTGCAAGATCGCGCCCGCTGCAGGGATGATGAAGCCGAACGCGGCGAAGATCATCGCAATCACGCTCAGGCCCATGCCGACCCAGATACCCTGGCGGGCCACGCGCATGACGTGATGGCCCAGCTTGACCGCCCGCACGACGCGCAGGATGTCGGTCGAGAGCAGCACCGTGTCTGCCGCGCTGGCGGCGGCGGTCAACCCCTGCGTTCCCAGCGCCATCCCGACGGTGGCTGTCGCCAGCGCGGGCGCGTCGTTGATGCCGTCTCCCACCATCAGCACGTGGTGCCCCTGCTGCATCAGTTCCTTAACGGCGCGCACTTTGTCTTCCGGGAGGCAGCGCGCGATCACGCGGTCAACGCGCGCAATCTTGCCCACCTGCCGGGCCACGACTTCGCCGTCACCCGTGAGCAGGATCGTTTCTTGTATCCCAGCGGCGCGTAAGTCCGTCGAGAGGCGCGAGATTTCCGCCCGCGGCACGTCCTCCAGCACCAGTAATCCCTTGATCTGTCTATTGACCGCGATGAAGCTGCATATCTGCCCGCTGTCGACGCGCCGTTCGCGTTCGGCAAGCAGTGAAGGGGGTACAGCGATATCGAGATGTGCCATAAAGCTGCGGTTGCCGACCGCCACCTCTACTGCGTCACCCTGGCCAGATGGCTCCGCGCGCCAGTCAGACGCGAGAAGCGGCACGCGCCCGCGCACGCCTTTGCCGAAGAGTTCTTCGAAGTCGTCTGCCGACCTGAGCGATAGTGCTTTTTCCTCGGCGGCTTCCACCACGGCACGCGCCAGGATATGGGTTGAGAGCTGCTCGACCGAGGCGGCGAGGCGCAGCAGCGTCTCCTCGTCGTACCGGGGTGAGAGATGTGGCGATGGATGGTCATTCTTACCATCTAACAACACCGCAGCCTGCTCACGTTCTTCATCGATAGGCACGATGGCTGTCACCCTGGGGATGCCGAGTGTGAGTGTGCCCGTCTTGTCGAAGACGGCCACGTCGACTTCCCCGAGCTGTTCGATGGCCGCGCCGCTCTTGGCGATGATGCCGTTGCGCGCTGCGAGGTCGATGCCGGACATGATGGCAATCGGGGTCGCCAGGATCAGCGGGCAGGGGGTTGCGACCACCATCACCGCCAGGGCGTAGACGCTGTCGCCCGACAAGGCCCAGGCCAGGGCCGCCATGCCGACAGCCGCGAGCGTGAACCCGATGCTGTAGCGGTCGGCCAGGCGGTGGATGGGCGCTTTCTGGGCCTGCGCCTCCTCCACCAGGCGCACGATCTGCGCGTATTTGCTCTCCTCGCTGCGTTTGCTGGCGCGTATTTCCAGCACACCGTCCAGGTTTACGCTGCCCGAGAGGACGAGCATGCCCACAGACTTGCGCACGGGTACGGGCTCACCCGTCAGGTCCGCCTCGCTGACGCTGGAGGAGCCGGAAGCTACCACCCCATCGACGGGGATCAGCTCGCCCGGCTTGACCACGATCTCCATGCTGACTTCGACCTGCTCTGCCGGGATGCTGACCAGTTCCTCCCCGCGCCAGATGTGCGCGCTCCGGGGGGCGCGTTCGGCCAGCGCCGACAGGGAGGAACGCGCGCGACGCAGGGCATAGGCCTCCAGGGCCTCGCCGCCTGAGAGCATTAGCACGACGAAGGCGCCCGCCAGGTATTCCCCAAGCAGGAGCGATCCTCCAATCGCAAGAATGGCGATCACATCAACGCTAAACTCCCAATGGAGGAACTGCTGGAATGTCTCCCATAACAGCGGAATGCCGCCCAGCAGCACCACCGCCAGCAACGTCCATTGGGCAATATCCCCGCGCCCAGCCAGCCAGAGCACGAGGCTCACGAGTAGCAGCGCGACCGACCCCAGAGGGATGGGATAGCGTTTGGCCGTGCGCAGCAGCCGCGATGGTGAGAGATGGCTTCCTGCGTTCGGAGAGGCAGTCCTGACCGCTTCCTCTGCTGATGCGGAAGAGGATCTAAGGATGGTCGGCTTGTGTTCGTTGTGTACTTCAAGCATGATATCATTGCCTCTAGGATTGTCTATCTTCACAGTCACATCATAAGAGGTGGACATCACAATACCCTCTCGATTGCCGGGTGCTGTGTCACAGACGACATACAACGGTACAATCACAGCGCTCCGTGAGGATGGTGTGCGAACAGTTTGGTATCCTCCAGATGTGCTTCTGCGGAGCGCGAGAGGAGAGGTGAGCAAACACGAGAGCATTTCTACGGTGGTCGTCCTGCCACACACCGGGTTCGGCGGGGCAACCAGCTCGTGCAGACAATCTTTCCAGGAACGGTGAACACGCTCTCCGGCCCGATCGCTCTCAACCTTCTTCTCGCCTACTTCAAATAGCGGTACGGTAATGAGCGGTCCCCTCCTGCACTCCACTGCCCAAATTGGTCGGGAGGTTTCTCGTGCCTGACGAACTGTTTCCACGCCGACTCCCTGATTGAGTTGCGATGAGCTTTAAAAAGGTGACATGACTGTGTCTTCTTAGGGTAAATCTGAGAACAATCAGTGATTGCTTGGCAGTACGCTAGAAGGTGGACACAATGGGTGTTCCTGAAATCGAGCACGGAAGAAAAGTTGATTTCGAAGGAGAAAGATGATGATAACCCAAACAGAACCAAAGACAATACGCGAGGAACTGCGCGCGACGGGTGGGACCCTGCTCACTACGGTGAAGAAGCTCATCCACGAGGGCAATGTCCGCCGCATCATTGTCAAACAAGGCGAGCACACCGTTGTGGAACTACCGCTCACGGTGGGAGTGGTCAGCGTTGTGCTGGCCCCCATGCTGGCCGGAATTGGCGCGATCAGCGCCTTGCTGGCAGATTGCACCATCGAGGTTGAGCGGATTGAGCCACCAGTAGAGATAAGCGTATCGTAGCCCAAACGATACGGCAAGCAGTGAACTGAGAGGAGGTAAACACTATGTTGTCACAGCAGACACCCAACACGACACCACCTGCTGAGAATATGCCTACACCTGTCGCAGCGCGGCAGGCAGTCCCTACATACGACATGCAGTATATTGAAGCACTGGCACAGCGCCTCATGCCGCGACTGATGCCGGAAATCCTGTACCAGTTGCGCAACGTTGAGCCAGCCAGGGAGCGCAACCGGGCCTTCGGTATGAGCCTGGCCATCGTGTCGATCGCCCTGCTGATCCCGCTGACGGCCATTATCCTCGGCACCGTCTCCACCCTGGGTGGAGGCATCACCGCGGCACTGATCGGCATCAGTGTGATCGGGCTCGTGATGATACTGATCAACGTGCTGTTCAACTACATGTTGTTCCATGAGAAAAGTTGAACGCGTGCAACCGGGAGTGCATGAATGTCTCCGCGCCTCTGGGCGCGGGCATCCCATCCCGATGGCCACACAAGAAGGCTGATACGACGGGGTATCAGCCAAACGGGCAAGCCTCCCATCGTTATGAAGGGAGGCTTGCCCGGGGAGAAAGACCATGAACACACAAGGCATTCAGAGGCGTCAGCGGCACACATCCATCACGATTGCATGTCGTCTTTTCTCCCCTCATGGTCAGGCTTTTCGATATCATCGGCCAACGTCACTGCCCGACAGCGTTACCTATCCACTGGCGAGGGTTCTCCTGCGGAGAAAGTTCCTGGCGTGCAGCCACAGCGCCAAGGCGAGGAGAGGCAGGTGGATCGGGAAGAGATTGGAGGCAAGCCAGCTCGGCAAGTAGATGTCGGTCACCGAACCGCTCTCGGCTCCCAGGGTCTCCGCCAACCCTGTCAGAGGACAACGACGGCGGTTGCCCACGAAGATGAGGCTCTCTGCCGCGACGACACCGGCTGCAAGGGCCGTTCGTCTGTCCTCCCGGCCTTTCAGCCCTGTGTAGAGGAGGTACCCCATGCAGGACTCGATGGAAAAGTAGATGAGCGAATGTACGGCCTTTACGCCGACCAGCGCCGGCCTTCTCCAGGCTGCCGGATGTCGTCTGCCAGTAGCACCGGCCGGGTCCGTCACAGGTTCGGACATGGGTCGCTTCAAGGGCATTTGCTCGCTCATCGAATACCCCCTCTAGACGTGACTGCTATGCCTGGTGAGAAAGCTATGACCAGCATACTCCCTCTTCCACAGGTAAGCTGCCAATCCAATCATCACCAGTCCAATCACCGGGAAGAGAATCTGCTGCACCACCGTGCTGGGAATGACAGCTTGCGAATACCGGTCGATAATCGCGACCTCACAGGCTATCCAGCCGAGCATGACAAGGCCCATCGCCGCCGAGAGGAGCACTGCCCATTGGCGCTGGATGAACTGCGCGGCTGCGGCGAGCAGCATCCCGCCTCCGACGACAATCAAGAGTATCAGGCCAGGGATGGTGTAATCGCTGAAGGGCGTGCCTTGCAGCCAGGTAACGGGGAACCACCGGTCAAACGCACCTGTCAGAATAGCTAGACCACCGCCGATGGCACCCAGGCCGATCAATGCCTCGATGACGGCGAGTGCGATGCGTATACCTTTGTGTTTCATAACTGTTCTCCTTTGCATAGGTGCTCCATTCCGACCAACGACATTTTCCACATGGAGCATCTTTCTCCCACAATCCAGTATCGCCTCTTGACCTCACTTTTCCGTCACAGCAGCTCACTCTTTGAGCGCAGGGCGGTCACATTGCAGATGTATGGGGAATCACCAGACGATCATCAGCACTATCGCTTTGCCCCTATGACCTGATACCGATATACTGGCCTGGTAGGGTGCTGTTGCCGAGCCTGATGCCGACCGGGGAGTTCAACACAGATCCAGTCGGGTTGGGCCGGAACTGAACAACTCGCTACTGCGCCCACTATTCACGGTGAAATGAAAAGAACACGCTGGGCGGCCACAAAGGCCGCCCTTACACGGGTCAATTTTTCAACTTAGACCAGGCCCTGCGGTACAATGTGCCAGTAAGCGCGGTTGAAAAGCTGCTTCTCCATGTGGTAGTACAGACTGGGCCTCGGCGGGCGCGGCGGGTGCTCGTAGTTGAAGACCAGCTGGGTCGCCTTGTTGTACCCGGTCTCCAGGAAGCACATGACCTCGCCATCGTAGGTGGCCTCATCCGGCTTCGGCTCCTCGCCCCGAATGGCGGCCAGAATACGAGCGGCGACGATCTTGGCCTCGAAGTGCGCGGCTGAGCCGCTCTTGGAGACCGGCAGGTCGGTGGCATCGCCTAGCGCATAGACGCCCTGATGACCTTTCACCTCCAGCGTGTTGCGGTCGGTCGGAATCCAGCCTTGTTCGTCTCCCAACCCGGAGTCCTCGATCACCCTGGCTCCCCGGTGAGGAGGCACCAGCACGAGCAGGTCGTAGGGGACCTCTTCCCCCTCCAGTGAGGAGATGATCTGCTTCTCCGTATCCACCGTCTCGGCATTGAAGAACACGGTGTAGCCGATGTGGCGCTCCTCTAAGAGCGGCGTGACAGCTTCCGCGACGCTCTCGATGGGGAAGACACGCGGCAGCGGGAAGAGGTACTGGATCTCGGTTTTACTGCGCAGGTCGTGTTTCGCCAACCACTCGTCGAGCAGGAAGGTGAACTCCAGCGGTGCGGGTGGGCAGCGATAGGGGATACCACCCACGGTGATGACGATGCGCCCGCCCTCGAAGCGCTGCAGCGCGTGGCGCAGATGCAGCGCGGCCTCGGCGCTGTAGAAGTGGTACCAGCCGCCGTTGCCGTTCGCCTCACTCAACCCGCTCAGGTCTTCCGGCGCCAGGCGTGCTCCCGTTGCCAGCACCAGGTAATCGTAACCGTAGGTGGCCTCGACCGCTCCCCCAGTGCCGACGATCTCGTGCAGGCCCGGGCTATAATGCACACGCAGTTCGCGGTTCTGCGTATCGATGCCGGTCACCGTGCCCCGGATGTGCTGGACATGCCGGTTAAGCAGACTGCGCTCGTCGCGGATGATCTGGTCGCTCTCCAGACCCTCATGGTTAAACGGCAGGTACAGCCAGCCGGGCATATAGGCGTGCTTGCCAGTGCTCTCGATGAGCGTGACTGTGGCGTCAATTGGCTCCAGGTGGCGCGCCAGGAGATTGGCGACGATGGTGCCACCTACTCCTCCGCCCACAATTAGGACATGTTGGGGCATAACACTGCCTCCTTCTTTATCTCAATGGGATTTACGCGCGACGAAGCGGGTGTACCCCTGCTCCGGGAACGCGCCGATAAATTCGTGTTTCGCTTTCTGTATCCAGGCCGGGATATCTTTAGCGGAACCCGGATCGCTGGACAACACGGCCAGCACACCGCCCACCGGCAGCGCCTTCATCCCCCGGATAAGCTCCATCAGTGGCCCGGGGCAGAAGCTGCCGCGCGCATCGATCTCTTTATCAATCGTGATTTCTTTCAAATCTGGCATGAGAACCAACTCCTTTCTGAGGAGAATGTGAACAGGTGAAGTCGGGCGACCGCGCTCCCACGAGGGGTCGCCCCTCCAATTTAGATGAACAGGGTGAAGCGGCCTTCTTTGGCACGCTCGACGAAGGTGGCCACGCCGGTGACATCGGTCACAATCGGCTCGAGGTCCGAGAG